>TARA_R100000935_G_scaffold56108_4_pt1 | contig 38168 bp, 34 predicted proteins | sample TARA_R100000935 | Tara Oceans TARA_R100000935 (sample SAMEA2621502) | marine metagenome | biome: marine biome (ENVO:00000447); feature: surface water layer (ENVO:00002042); material: "saline water (ENVO:00002010), including plankton (ENVO:xxxxxxxx)" | depth 5 m
TTCGTCGCCTTTCCAGGACTGCAGATACCAGTGGCCGCGGGACGTGATGTAAGTGAGGTCCACGTCGTGCTTGGTGTCCTTGTTCTCGCTTTGCACTTTTTCACGCAAGGCCACGATGGACGGGTGGACGCGCAATTGCAGAATGGTGTTGACCTTACGACCGGTGTCTTTCTCGATATCGATCAGGCCGTCGATATTCCAGGGGTTGAGAACCAGCGGCTTTTCGCAGATGGCGTCGGCACCGGAACGAAGCGCGAACCGCATGTGGCTGTCGTGCAGATAGTTCGGCGAGCAGATGGAGATGTAGTCCACCTTGTGCTCGTGATTGGCGCGGCGCAGCTTGTCGATGTGGCGATCGAAGCGCTCAAACTCGGTGAAAAAATCGGCGTCGGGGAAGTAGCGGTCGATGATGCCCACGGAATCATTGGGGTCCAACGCGGCGACAAGCCGGCTGTCAGTGGCTTTGATGGCCTGCATATGTCGTGGCGCGATATAGCCGGCCGCACCAATGATGGCGAAGTTTTTCATGTTACAACTATTCCTTTTTTGTTTCACTAACAAACGTACATCAGTGTGGCGAGCGGACATACCAGGGCATAGCTATCGTCAAGCCTTGAGAGAAACTGTGTGTTGGCAAATAGCCGAGTAGCTTTCCGGCCTTGTAGACATCTGCTTGCGAGTGACGCACGTCGCCAGGGCGAAACTCTCGATACTCAGGGTGCCGTGTCCCATCGATAGCCAAGCAGTCCAGCTCTTCGCGAATCGCCCAAAAAACTTGATTCAAGGTAGTACGAGCACCGAATGCCACGTTATATACCTCGGCCCTGGCGTCCTCGAATGATTCTGCCGCCAATAGATTCGCTTGCACCACGTTATCGATAAAACAGAAGTCTCGGCTGGTCTCACCGTCCCCGTTGATATGCACCCGCTCTCCTTTAATCATTGCCGCTGTCCACTTTGGGATTACCGCCGCATAGGCGCCATTGGGATCCTGGCGCGGACCGAACACGTTAAAGTAGCGCAGGCCGATGGTCTTGAAACCGTATGTACGGGCAAAAACGCTGGCGTATAGCTCATTCACGTACTTCGTTACCGCATAGGGTGACAGCGGGTTGCCGATCTTGTCTTCCATCTTGGGTAGGTCCGGGTGATCGCCGTAGGTGGAGCTGGAGGCAGCATACGTGAAGCTACTTACTCCTTCGTCCTTGGCTGCCACCAACATGTTCAGGAAACCGTCGATGTTAGCCTGGTTGGTGGCAATAGGGTCCTCAATGGAACGTGGCACGGAGCCCAGAGCAGCTTGGTGCAGGACATAGTCTGTTCCCTTTACTGCTTGGCGACAGTCTTCAAGATTACGGATGTCGCCTTCAATGAAGCGGAATCGGGCCCACTGCTCTTCAGACACCAAGGTTTGGACTTCGTCCAGGTTGTGCTGGTGGCCGGTTGCGAAATTGTCCAGACCGACCACGGTCTGGTCTAGCTTCAACAGGGTTTCCAGCAGGTTAGAACCGATGAAGCCGGCCACGCCGGTGATCAGCCAGGTTTTGGGATTGGCTTTAAGATCGGCTTTTACTTCGTCGTAGCGGGTCATATCTATCCAAATCAAATCAGAGGCGGAGGTCGACGGCTTCTTTCGGCAGCACGTACTTCAGGTCGTAGAGCACGTGCGGGTCGCGGCCCAGCTGGCGGATCTCACTGGCGGGCATTGCCTTAAACTCATTGTGGGCCACGGCCAGGACGACACCGTCATAGCTGGCCACCTGCGGCTTCTCGATGGGCTGAATGCCGTACTCCCGGTAGGCCTCGTCCCGGTTGATCCAGGGGTCATAGACGTCGACGGTGACGTTGTAGTCCTGGAGCTCGCGGACCACGTCGATGACCCGGGTGTTGCGCAAGTCCGGGCAGTTTTCCTTGAAGGTCAGGCCCATCACCAGTACCCGGGCGCCGTTGACCTGGATGCAGCGGTCGAGCATGGCTTTAACGAGCTCGCTGGCCACGAAACGGCCCATGCCGTCGTTGATACGCCGCCCCGAGAGGATCACTTCCGGGTGGTAACCCACCGCCTGGGCTTTATGGGTCAGGTAGTAAGGGTCCACGCCGATGCAGTGGCCGCCCACCAGGCCGGGGCGGAACGGCAGGAAATTCCATTTGGTGCCGGCGGCTTCCAGTACTTCCTGGGTGTCGATGTTCATGCGCTTGAAGATCATCGCCAGTTCGTTAACCAGCGCGATGTTCAGGTCCCGCTGGGTGTTCTCGATCACCTTGGCGGCTTCCGCCACCTTGATGCTGGAGGCCCGGTGGGTGCCCGCGGTGATCACGGAGGCGTAGAGCCGGTCCACGGTGTCCGCCACTTCCGGGGTGGAGCCGGCGGTCACCTTCATAATGTCGGTGACGCGGTGGAGCTTATCGCCCGGGTTAATGCGCTCCGGGCTGTAGCCGGCGTAGAAGTCCTGGTTGAAGGTGAGGCCGGAGACGCGCTCCAGCACCGGCACGCAGTGCTCCTCGGTGGCGCCGGGGAATACCGTGGACTCGTAAATCACGATGTTGCCGGGCTTGAGGGTCTTGCCGATGGTCTCGGACGCTTTGATCAGCGGCGTCAGGTCCGGCTGGCGGTGCTCGTCGATGGGGGTGGGCACGGTGACGATGTAGACGTTGCATCCCTCCAGGGTCGCCGGATCGTCGCTGAACGCCAGGCCCTCCGAGGCGGCCAGCTCCGCGTCGCTGAGCTCCCGGGTAAAATCGTGCCCTTCGCGCAGGTCGCGGATACGGTCGCGGTTAACGTCAAAGCCCACCACCGGGCGGTGCTTGCCGAACTCCGCGGCCAGGGGCAGGCCCACATAGCCGAGGCCGATCACGGCCAGTTTGATGTCTTCCAGGGAGGGGTGGGTCATTCTTTCAGTACCTTGCTTTTTGTCAGGGATGTCGAGTTACGGCCAGCCATCGGCCTGATCTAGAACAACAATGCGTGATGGATGGAGTGATCTGCGCTATATTTGATGTCCAAGCACTCAGACAGTTTCGCTGAAAAGTCGTCACTCAACTGTCTAAGCGTTTGATATTCTTCACTTTGAGTACGCTCTTCTTTTTCGACTCGTTTTAGCGCTTCGCGAATCTCAGGGTCGCTAATTTTTGCCAAGAACTGGTCATAGATTTCGAGTACTTCTTGGCCACATCGATCATCGATAAGCCGCTCGATCCTGCTCAGAACCGGGATGCCAAATAGTTCTATGGCTCTTTCCTCCCATTGGCGATAACCGGCATCAGCCATCTCTGCAATGGTAAGAATCCCTCCGAAGTAAAGTATCTTTCTGGAAAATCGAAGCTTAATACTTCTTAAACCCCATTCTTTTCCATCTTCGAACACTTTATGCTCAAAATCTGTCGCGATCGTTCTGTAATAACGGATAACGTCATTGAGCAAAAACCTGGGCAGCTCTGCTTTTTCGGAGCTGTTCTCCATGTAGCGCTTCAGCAATGAGCGCTGATAGCGTTCAAATCTATCTTCACCGTATAGCCAGGTTCCCTCCAGCAGGAAGAGCATACGCCTGGTCAAGCTCTTGTTGTCGTCGTACTCACCACCGATATTAGTCTTCATTTCCGAAAACTGAATGACGGCGTCTTTTCCAAACGTCCCTGTACTACCAGAGCGTTCCGGCACATGCTGCTTTATAACCGCCTCGATTTGTTCTAGTTCGACCTTGATTGCGTCATCGGCAGCTTCATCGGCGTCGTAAATAATAAAATGATCAATATCAGATTTGGAAGAAGCTTCCTCCCTTCCATAAGAGCCAGTAGCGACAATAGTAATCTTTTCTCTATTCTTACTTTTCTTCAGTACACGATGAATATCGCCTCTTATTTCGGCAAGCTTTTCAGTGGTAAACTTGCGAGTCTCCCTTATATAATCCATTGTTATCATCCTCCCTGTGCGCCAAGGCACTTTTCACATCCCAACTGTCTTTCGTTACTTCTTTCTTATTAACCTTATATCTTTCGGCAATATCTTCACTTTCAAACACGATGTAGTAGTCGCGCTGGCAGTAAGTCGTGACAGCATCATCCATACTCGAATTCCGGAGGGCATGAAATAAATCCGGAAACTCCAACAGCCACTCTTTTTCAGTGGACAACAGTTTTTCTCTACTTAGTTCAACTTCATTTTTTTCAAAATAAAGCTGGCAATACTGGTCCGCTTGGAGCCCCTCAAGACTAGTAATAAAAGAGTTGTATACACTGCCTTTCAATTGCCAGAACCAATCCAAAGACTTTTTGCCAGCCTCACTCGATTCCAGAAAAGCGGCTCGAGCAATGTCAAGCGGACAGGCTGGCTTGTGTCCTCGAAAACTCTCAAAACTGCGTAGTATGCCGTCAATGGTATCGATGTTGATGGGGCTTTCGAACAGGTCCGCGCCTTGCCCACCGCCCGCATCCCCGGCGATCAATAACTTGATTCTTTCCCGATCAAAATACTTTGCCAGCCACCAGGATAGCTGCTTGTCCTCCTCCATGAACTGCTCACCAAGCTCATGGTGACCTACCCCCAGACGGCGCTTAAAGTAGGGTTCAGCACTATGTGAAAGGGGTGCGTGCCCAATATCGTGTAAAAGGGCGGCAACGACGACGTGGTTCCGGGTCTCTTCGTCATAATTACGATGCTCGGAGATAAAATCGGCAAGAGCCGCCACCCCCAAGGTGTGATGAAGACGATCCCGCCCTATCCGGGGCCCCTTATGTACCAAGGATGTGTAGTCGATTGCTCCCAGAAAGGAGATGTCTTTAAGCCGTCTGACCGGGCGACTCTCCAAAACACGACGGATCATGGAGTCCGAGCGCCATTTGGATAGCCAAAACTCGATATAACGATCTGAAATATAAGACATGGCGACTATTCTTCTAGGTTTTTAAGTTTCGCTGTATAGCTATCATACATCTGGCTGGCGTCCAATTCCTTTACTAACTCATCCATCCTGTCATCTCAGGGAGATGTGTGAATTTTGCATTTTTGACCACTGTCTTGATAGAGCTGTCTGAGCGATTCCGCCAGCCCCCGCTTGGCCTGGTCTTCACCGTGCACCAGGCGGATCTCCCGGGGCCAACGGGTCATACCGGTGACGAAGTCGATCAGGCCATTGCGGTCGGCATGGGCGGAATAGCCGCCGATAGTGTCCACACCGGCCTTTATCTCGTGGATCTCGCCGTCCAATTCCACTTGGCCGCCCTGCCCTTGCGTCTGCAGTTCCCGGCCGGGGGTGCCGGCGGCCTGGTAGCCGACGAACAGTACATTGTGACGCGGGTCGCCCAGCATCGCCTTCAGGTAATTGACGATGCGCCCGCCGGCGCACATACCGCTGGCGGCGATCACCACCGCCGGGCGGCCTGTGCCGGCCAGGTGGGCGACCATGCGCTGGTGGGTTTCATGGTCGTCCACCGTGAACAGCTGCTCGAAAGCCAGCGGCCCACGCCCCTGACCTACCCGGTCAAGCGCCTGTTCGTCCCAGTGCTCACGGAGGCCTCTGTAGGCCTGCGTGAACCGGCCGGCCAGGGGCGAATCCAGGATTACCGGCAGGTCGTTCCAATGGAGCCCACCGGCGGCCTCCTTGCCCTGGTTCTCGTGGATCAGGTCTTCCAGCTCATAGAGCAGCTCCTGGGTGCGACCAATGCTGAACGCGGGGATCAGCACCGTGCCCCGATTCACCAGAGCGCGCTCAATCAGGGTCCGCAGGCGGTGACGGCGGGCGTCCGGGTCGTCGTGTTCCCGGTCGCCGTAGGTGCTCTCCAGCACCAGGATGTCACAGCCGTCCGGCTGTTCCGGTGGCCGCAGTATCGGCGACGCCCTGTTGCCCAGGTCACCGCTGAAGATCACCTTTGTGTCCTGGCCACGAGCCTCACCGGTCAAGGCACACTCCACATAGGCGGAGCCGAGCAGATGCCCGGCGCGGCGCAGGCGGATCGCCGCCTCTTTGCCCGCGCCCTGATAAACAACGTGCCACTGGCCGAAGGGCAGCGGCCGCAGCAAATGCTGTACCCGGCTCAGGTACCCGTTTATCGCTTCCGGCTGGCGGCTTATGGCCAGCTTAAAGGCGTCTTCCAGCATAATCGGCAGCAACTCGGCGCTGGGCTCGCTGCAATAGATCGGCCCGTCAAAACCGGCGGCCAGCAGCCAGGGAATACGCCCCACATGATCGAGATGCACATGGGTGACCACCAGTGCCCGGATGTGGCCGATATCGAATTCGATTTCGGGGCGCCCGGCGTCGGCGCCATCCGCGCCCCGGTCACCGCCCTGAAACAGGCCGCAGTCGATCAGCAGCCCCGCGTTGTCGTCCAGCGTCAGTTCGTGGCATGAGCCGGTGACGCCGGTGGCGGCGCCGTGGTGTTTTATTACACTCTTATTGGAATCGTTCACTATCTGTCCCCCGTTCAGGCACGCTACCGCCGCAGGGTTTGCCGTCGATTCCCTGAGGACGGATAGGAGCCTTCTTCTTTTTAGGCAGGTCTCTGGGATCCTGCCGGCAAGCTTTGCTTGCCTTTCGCGGGCAAGGCCCGCTCCCACAACACAAACAACCAATTCGCGGGCCTGGGCCCGCTCGCGCGCTTTTACAGCGTGCTTATGTCTTTCAGGGCCAGGGTGAGGCGGTGCTGCTTGTGGAGCATGTTGAGCAGCACGATGGCGCGCTCCTGGCCGTCGAAGCGGTGGAAGACCGCCTCCATGTCCGCGAAGGGGCCGTGTTCGATGCGCAGGCGGTCACCCGGGCGCAACGCGGGGCGGTCGTCGTTGGCGCTGGTCTGGGTTTGTAGCTTGAGGGCATCGATCACGGAGGGCGGCACCGCCGCGGGGCGGTCGCCGAAGGCCACCAGTTTGGTCACGCCCCGGGTGGAGCGGATGGTGTGCCAGCCACTGCCCTGCTCGGACAGTTGAATAAAGAGGTAGCCGGGGAACAGGGGTTCCTGACGCTGCACGCGCCGACCGGCGCGCACTTTTTCCAGGCAGAGCTGGGGCTGAAAGCAGGTAAAGCCCTGATTTTCCAGGTTTTCCTGGGCCCTGTAGTTCTGGTTGGCGCGGCACTGAACCACGTACCAGCCTGAATCGCTCATGCCGTTATCCTTTTCGGGGCTCTGCCCGGGCCCGGCCCTTTTGAGGCCGAGTGTCCGTGTTGATGTAGCTTCGCGCGGGGAGGTGACGTTCGCGTGACGGAGCCTACGTTAGCGGGGCGGAGTTCGCCTTGCCGTAGTGCTCAGGTTGTCTTTTGTTGCGATTTTTTACATTCCCCCGGAATATAGCTTTGTGATCCTAGTGCAAATAGTTTATGTGATCAACATCACATTATTGAAGTCTCTAGCCTTTCACTTTTTTAGGAATGGGTGGTAATCACCGGTCGCCCCCAAGGGTGGGGCGTTGCGAATGTGCGACACCGTTTCAATCGCCACTCGGTTCTCCTCCAGCCCAAAGCCACGCCCTGCCAGAATCTCTTCATAACTGCGATTGTGCAGGTCCGTGAAACCGCCCGAGAACTCGATTTCCTCGCCGTCCACGGTGATCGAGCGGTAGGTGCGCTGCCCCTCGGCCTTGGCGCTTTCCGGTACGTACTTATAATCCACGGACAGGAACCAGCGAACCCGGGCCTTTTCGTACTCCAGGTACCCGGCGGCCATGGTGTCGTCGCTGTGGTGCACCACATTCTCCTGCAAGGCGCCGAAGATGAAGTGGAGCATGTCATAAAAATGCACACCGATGTTGGTGGCGATGCCACCGGACTTCTTCTGGTCGCCTTTCCAGGACTGCAGATACCAGTGGCCGCGTGACGTGATGTAGGTGAGGTCCACATCGTGCTTGGTGTCTTTGTTTTCGCTTTGCACTTTTTCACGCAGCGCCACGATGGACGGGTGTACCCGCAGCTGCAAAATGGTGTTGACCTTTTGGCCGGTGTATTTCTCGATGTCGATCAGCCCGTCGATATTCCAGGGGTTGAGCACCAGCGGCTTTTCGCAGATAGCATCCGCCCCGGAGCGAAGCGCGAAGCGCATGTGGCTGTCGTGCAGGTAGTTGGGCGAGCAGATCGAGATGTAGTCCACCTTGTGCTCGTGATTGGAGCGGCACAGCTTGTCGATATGGCGGTCGAAGCGCTCAAACTCGGTGAAGAAATCGGCGTCGGGGAAGTAGCTGTCGATGATGCCCACGGAATCATTGGGGTCCAACGCGGCGACAAGCCGGCTGTCAGTGGCTTTGATGGCCTGCATATGTCGTGGCGCGATATAACCGGCGGCACCAATGATGGCGAAGTTTGTCATTTTGCTGTTATCCCTGTTGTATTCAATGTCGCTGGGTGTCGACTCTAATCAAGAATGCGCCGGGCTAACACTGCGTAGTCGAGCTTTTGCCTGGCCAGCTTCTCGGATTCCGCCGCCATCGCCCGCAGGTCGGCGGCGTCGGCGCTGATTTCCGTCAGCACCGCAGCTAACTCTTGCTCGTTGTTCACCAGCCAGCCGTTGTTCTCAGTGTAGATGCCGTGGCCCTCGATATCCTCGAGCACGGGCACGCAGCGGCAGCACAGGCTGGTCTGCATGGTGGCGGACTGGCTGCCCGGCTGAAGGTAGACGTCCGCGCCACAGAGCAAGGCCCGCAACTCGGCGGGGCTGCGCCAGCCCCAGAACTCAATCCGGTCGTCGGCGTCGATCAGCGCCTGGGTCCGGTCACGGATGTCGTCCAACAGGGAGCCGACCAGCACCAGCCGGAAACGCGGGTCCGGATTGCCGATAAACGCGTCCAGGGTGTCCAGAAGCTTCTTGGACGCAGACTGTTTGCCCGATTGGACGAACAACACCTGGTCGTCGGACAGGCCCAGGTCCTGGCGGGTGTTCTCTCTAAGGGCGTGGTATTCATCGTCCTCGACCGGGTGCCCCCCCAGTGGGTAAAACTCCAGCTTCTCATCCGGGACACCGTAAAACTCCCGGGCGAACTTCCCGGTCAGCGCCGAGATATAGAGAATCTTGTCGATCCAGGGCAGGCACCAGTGCACGATGGGCCGGTAATACAGGTAGTGCAGGCCCCACTTGGAAACCGGGCCCCGGGCGCTGTTGATAAAGTCCGTGTGGGTATCCACGTAGAACTTTACTTTCGGGTGGGCCTTCTTGTAGCGGCTGACGTTGACCAGCTCCCAGCCGCACATGCCGTGGAACAGAATCGAGTCCGGCGCGAATTCCTCCAGCAGCTGATAGACGCCTTTGTGCGGCCTCAGGCTTTTCGCCACGGTATGGGGCACCCATGGATGGTAGGGCAAACGGATCACTTCGATGCCCTGTTTACAGCGGTAATGGCCCGGCTCGACAAACTCACGGCGCCGATCGGTGGTGAAAATCTGCGTCGAGGCGATCACCAGCACCTCATGCCCCTGCCGGACATGCTCCTCCACAAGTTCGTTTTCCTGGTAGGCGCGGTCATCCATGTAGTAGTTGGATAGGCAGACGTGGGCGACTTTCATGCCTGGCTATCCACCAGCGTACTGACCACCCGGCCAATCTGCTCTTCGGTCAAGTAGGGGTGCATGGGCAGGCTCATGACTTCCTGAGACACCTTGTCACCCACCGGCAGGTTCGCGTTCGGGTCTTCCACCGCCGGCTGACGGTTGAGCGGAACCGGATAATGCACGGCGGTAGGGATACCGGCCGCCTTGAGCGTTTCCTGGGCCTGTTCGCGGTTGGGCACGCGGACGGTGTATTGGGCCCAAGCGCTTACGTTATCGGGCGCCACATAAGGGGTGATTATTTGTTCTTTCCCAGAGAGTAGTTCGGTGTAACGGGCGGCGACCTGGTTACGCCTGGCCAGCTCGTCTTCAAAGATTTCCAGCTTGGGCAGCAGGATGGCGGCCTGGAGGGTGTCCAGGCGGCTGTTGAGGCCGATGCGGGCGTGGTGATAGCGGCGGTCCTGGCCGTGGTTGGCGATCTGGCGGATTTGTTCGGCCATGGCGTCGTCATTAGTGAAGACGGCGCCGCCGTCCCCGTAACCGCCCAGGGGCTTGCTGGGGAAAAACGAGGTGGTGGCGATCTGGCTCAGGTTTCCGGAGCGCCGGCCCTTGTAACTGGCCCCCAGGCTCTGGGCGGCATCTTCAATGACGGTCAGCCCGTGCCGCCCGGCGATGGCGTTGATGGCGTCGAAGTCCGCGCACTGGCCGTACAGCGACACCGGGATGATAGCCTTGGTGTTAGGCGTGATCAGGCTCTCGAGCTGGCCGGGGTCCAGGTTGTAGGTCTTCTCGTCGATGTCGATATAGACTGGCCTGGCGCCGACCACGGCCACCGCCTCGGCGGTGGCGATAAAGGTGAAGCCGGGGGTGATCACTTCGTCGCCGGGGCCCACACCCGCCGCCATCAGGGCGATCTGCAGGGCATCGGTGCCGTTGGCCACGCCGATGCAGTGCTTGGCGCCGGTGAACGCCGCCAACTTCTCTTCCAGTTCGCCGACTTCCGGGCCCTTGATGTACTGGCCGTGGGCCAATACGCGTTGGATGCGCTCGTCGATGGCATCTTTGATGCGTGCCTGCTGGGCGGCGAGGTCAATGAACTGCATTCAGGCGCCCTCGCTCTTGCGCAGGCTTTGCCCACTCAGGGTGTAGACCGCGCCGGTGTGCTCGCACACCGCCCTGCCCTCGCCGCTGAGCGGCAGATCCAGTTGCTCGCCGAACTCGCTCATCCAGCCGATCTGCTTGCCGGGCACGCCCACGATCAGGGCGTAATCGGGCACGTCCTTGTTGACCACGGCGCCGGCGCCAACGAAGGCGTAGGCGCCGATGGTCACGCCACAGACGATGGTGCAGTTGGCGCCCAGGGTGGCGCCCCGTTTTACCAGGGTGTCGCGGTACTCGTCCTTACGTTCGATCAGGGAGCGGGGGTTGTAGACGTTGGTGAACACCATGCTGGGGCCGCAGAACACGCCCTCTTCCAGGTGGACATTGTCGTACACCGAGACGTTGTTCTGGATCTTGCAGTTGTCGCCGATGGTGACCTTGTTGCCCACGAAGACATTTTGCCCCATGGAGACGTTGCGCCCGACCCGGGCGCCGCCGCAGACATGGACGAAGTGCCACACCCGCGAGCCACTGCCGATTTGCGCGCCTTCATCGACGATCGCTGACTCGTGTACTTTGTAGTCCATACAACCTCTCTAAACTACCTGCGAAAAACAAAGCTATAGGCCCGAAGCATATCCTTCCAGAAAACAAAAGGAACGCTGAGCAATACAAGCGCCCAGAAAGCGACTACCAAATGACCTGTCGACCTTCCAAAGAGGGTTGTGAAAACCGCTCCCGAAACCAGGATGGTAGAGTACCAGTACAAACAAGACCGGGGAAAACGATGCCAAAGATAGGCTGAAAACTCGGTGCGCAATATAAAAAACATAAAGAACGAAACGCAAGTACTAACAGCTGCGCCCGAAGCACCGAACATAGGAATCAATAACCAATTACCGAGGACATTAACAACAAAGGCGATCGCCGCTGCCAGCATGGCAAAAGAGCTTCTTCGAGAAAGTCCTATGCCCACCACCGTCGCTTCGGATAGGGTATAAAGCAAAGGAAAGGCCATGCAGGAAACCAATATCCACTGAACCTGTTCATAGCCGCTCGGCAACAGTAAAGGCACAACCCAAGAAAACATCCCGGCCAGGGAAAACAGCGTGATAACGCAAATTAAGACGTAGCGCATCACGTCCACAATCTTATCGGATTCTTCACCCCGGCTGGCCCACTTATAAACCGTCGGCGCCCAGACAATAGAGAAAACACTTTGTAAAACTGCCGCAGCCGCCGCAGCACTAACCGCAACAGAATAGACGGCAAGTTGCTCATAACTAGTGAGTAGACGCAAAAACAGCTTATCTATAGCGGTGAGCCCCCAAAAAGCCAGCCCGCCCAAAGTGAGTGGCAGCCCGAACGCAAGTAGCGACCTGGTTCTAACAGGATCAATTTTCTTGCTGATAGCAAGCCGCCACTCAGAACGGGTGTTCCAACTATAGAAGCCAGACACCAATACTAACGCTAAAGTGTTGGCAAGAACCAAGTTCTCTAACGACCTCTCCGCGTCAAGAAAAATGAATGCACACAGCAAAAATAGCAGTAATACCTTGGGTAAGACCTGACTCATGGAAAACGCGAGAGCGCGCTCATTCATTCTTAAAACCAAGGATAAAAAACGAGAAAGGAACGTTGCCAAAAGGCAAACCGCCACGAGATAGCTAAGCTCTCGACTGGGAACACTAAACAGCCAGGAGGCTAACTCAGGGCCCAGCACAAGGATAGCCAAAAGGACCACCATCAAGAGCGCAAAACCTGGTAGCACGACTAATTTTAGTAGCAAAGGGCGGTCGTTTACTTCGTGGAATTCACGCACATAGGCCTGATCAAGGCCAAGACTGAACAGCAAGGTTCCGAAACTCAAGGTCACCTGCAACATGGAAAAACGTCCGACGTCATCTTGAGAAAACAACCATGTGATGATCGGGAGCGTTACCAAGCCCAAGGCAGCCCCACCCAAAGGGCCAAGCGCGAACTGCAGGATCGTGCGCGGAGTCATAGTGACAAGCCCCCTAAGCGCTCAACCGTTATCCTGGTGTCAATGATCGCAGCGCTCCTCGAATATATCAGCCCACTGAGCAATCAAACGATCTCTTGAGAACACCGACTTTATAATTTCAATATTATTACGAGCCTGCTCCTCTGATATCAGCTTGACGCCAAGCTCTGAAATATCAAACAGCTTCAGCCCCAGCGCGGAAAGCATTCTACCATGGGAAACATGAAGCCTTAGAAAAACTGTTTTGCCAGCGCCGAGTAGCGCAATTGTATTACCCATTGCTTGCTGACGGCGGTGGTTAAAGATAGCTATGTCGATAGTACTCAGGAAATCTCTGTATTTCTCGATACTCATGAAGTCAAACATCGGCTCGAATCTATCACCAAAGACACTATGTCCCAATGCGACGACTTCTTTTGCATAATTCATATCTCCGTATGCAAGGGGCGAGAAGATACGAACTCTGTCTTCACGGAAAGCAGACATAATCTGGAATACTTCCAAATGATTATTCGTCGGGCTAGCAGAGTTCCCCACCATAACGTTAATATGACTCTTCTGAGGTCTAATATTTTTGCTCTCAGGCAACGGCTGATAAACGTTACTTAAGTACATCAAACAGTACTGATGGACGCCCCTTGCCGAAAACCATTCCCTTGCAAGCTCCACATCTCCGCTCACATACGTGAGCAGATAGCCGACACGCTTTAAAACCCTTCTCCTAAAATAATTCAAAAAATCATATTTCAAACCCTTACTTTTTTGCTGATACACATAAAGATCAGCACCCCAGATCACCCAATGGCACTTTTTTAAAATCCAGGGAAAGACTGAAAGCAAAATAATAATTCGCCAATTAAAAAGGCCATGCAATATAATCTTATCTGCTGCGTGCAACCGAGAACATAACCGTGAATAAGCTGCCAGCCTCGCCTTCCATGCTCTTGGCGCCAGATATACATTGGGGTATGGGTTACCCGAATATTCTTTTCCTCCGCCATCCAACCAAAAAAAGTGGTTATCTGGATCGAAATTCTCATTAACCAAATCAATGAAAGAGGGAATGAAAACGGCGGTGTCGGCGACGTGCAGTATCACGAAAAAGACCTCTTACGATATCGGCAGCTCAACAATAAAAATCTCGGATTCCACTAATGACAGCGGCAGCCTCGTCACCTTGCATTCCGTACCAAAGCGGCAAACGGATCACACTATCGCTAACTCGCGTGGTATTGATATCTTCCCCCTGGAAACGCCCGAAGCGGATACCCGCCTTCGCACTATGCAAAGGAACATAATGAAACACTGCCGCGACGCCGTGCTGCTTTAGGTATTCCAAAAGCTCACTTCGCTCTTCCAATCCGGCGGTTCTGATATAAAACATATGAGCATTGTGGGCGCAGTCTTCAGGCACAGTCGGCGACATCAGGACTTGCTTTTCATGCAACGGCTTAAGTGCTTGCCAGTATTGACTCCACGCGGATAAGCGGCCGTCATTGATCTCTTCCGCAAATTCCAGCTGGCCCCAGAGGTACGCAGCCTGCATGTCGGACAGCAAATAACTGCTGCCCATATCAACCCAGCTATATTTATCCACCATGCCTCGGAAGAACTGGCTACGGTTAGTGCCCTTTTCTCGCAGGATCTCGGCTCGGGCAGTGAACTCAGAGCGGTTAACAATAAGCAAACCACCCTCGCCCCCGCTGGTATAGTTCTTGGTATCGTGGAAGCTGTAGGCGCCCATATGACCGATAGTCCCCAGGGGGCGCCCCTTGTAGGTACTCATCATACCCTGAGCAGCATCTTCAATCACATAAAGGCCATGGCGCTCGGCCACCGCCATGATGGTATCCATCTCGCAGGCGATACCGGCATAATGAACGGGGACAATAGCCTTGGTTTTGTCGGTGATGGCTTGCTCGATGAGGGTTTCATCCAGGTTCAGGGTATCCGCCCTGATATCCACGAAAACAATTTTCGCGCCGCGCAGAACGAATGCGTTCGCGGTGCTTACAAAAGTATAGCTTGGCATGATGATCTCGTCGCCCGGCTGGGTATCGATGAGTATCGCGGCAAGCTCAAGTGCATGTGTGCACGACGGCGTTAACAGGGCCCGGGCACACCCAAGGTGACTTTCGAACCATTCATGGCACTTTCGTGAGTAGGGGCCGTCGCCTGACATTTTGCCGCTACGCATAGCATCCAGCACATACTGATCTTCATTCCCGGTATAGGGCGGCTTATTGAAAGGAATCATCGTCATGAAAAACGGGACCTGAAAGGAATGGACCGATTAGGTCGACCATCGGCGAACGCATAATCGGTGATCTTCAAGAGACCTCGCCCGCAAACTACAATAGGGCAGCCCTCTTCAAAAAAAATGACTTTACCAAGATGTCTCCGGCGCATTTCAACATTCACGTCCGGGACCACCTCTACATCATGGACAAGCAGCGTTTCACCATTGAGTCGGCAACGTGCACCGCCATATGGGAAACCTACCGCGTCACAGAACCGCTTCAGCGTTTCAGACGACTCCTCCCAGGGCAAGAAGTAATCCTGTTCGTCGCGCCAGAGGCTAAACGATACTTGCGCCACATCTTGGTCGATTGATGGCAATGCCTTACCAGAAATGAGGCTCGTGTATACATCACTTACCAAGGAGGCATAAGCTATAGAAACGCGATAAATAGCGTCTTTAATTTTAATAGGATAATCAATGGATATCCTTTCCTGGAATATAACAGGCCCAGCATCGTAGGCTTTCGAAGCATGAAGCGCGGTCACACCGATTTCGCGCTCTCCATTGATCAAAGCATTAACAAGTGGTGCAAAACCACGATATTTAGGAAGCAATGAATCGTGGAATACAATCAGGTTATGATCGTCTAACATCCAACGCCAGCCGATCGCGAGCCGGATTGCCTTGGCATCAAAAACCGGCACATGACTCTTATCGTAAAATGAGATGTTGTTTTTTTTGCACAAGTCTTTGAGCTGTTCATAGCAGTCTTCTTCCGTCCCGCTGTCTCGGGCGGCCACTACAGCGGCCACAGGCGACGAGCCATGGCGCTCCAGGAACAAGGAAATGCTGCGGTACGCCTTTTCGCCAAGACCGAAGAACACAATGCTTATTTCAGCACTCAAAGACAGCCTCTCATTATTATTACAAGACATCTCATCTTGACACTTTAAGATCAGCGAGCTGACGGAGATACTCGCCGTAACCATTCTTCTTCATACTCTCGGAGGCGGACAAGAGTTGGTCGCGGGACAGCCAACCATTGAAATAGGCAATTTCTTCCAGGCAGGCGATTTTCAGCCCCTGGCGATGTTCGATGGTCTGTACGAACATGCCGGCCTCAAGCAAGCTTTCGTGGGTACCAGTGTCTAGCCAGGCGAACCCGCGGCCCAGCAGCTCCACGTTGAGATCACCGCGGTCCAGGTACGCTTGATTGATACTGGTGATTTCCAGCTCGCCGCGATGGGAAGGCTTGACCTGTTTGGCAATCTCAATCACGTCGTTGTCATAAAAGTACAGCCCGGTGACCGCGTAATGAGAGCGAGGCTTTTCCGGCTTCTCCTCAATAGAAATTGCGCGCTGATTAGCATCAAACTCCACGACACCAAATCGCTCTGGATCCTTTACTTGGTAACCAAATACGGTAGCTCCGCTTGTCAACTCCGCTGATTGACGCAATTTAGGCGTAAAACCTTGGCCATAGAAAATATTATCACCGAGCACCAGACAAACGGTATCGTCACCGATAAACTGTTCGCCAATTATAAACGCTTGCGCAAGGCCGTCCGGGCTGGGCTGTTCCTCATAACTAAGCTCAATACCAAAGCGGCTGCCGTCGCCGAGCATACGCTGAAAGCCGGGCAAGTCTTCCGGGGTGCTAATGATCAATACCTCATGGATACCCGCCAGCATTAGCACTGACAACGGATAGTAGACCATCGGCTTGTCGTAAATGGGCAGTAACTGCTTCGAAACACCCATGGTTATTGGATAGAGGCGGGTGCCGCTGCCTCCGGCTAGAATGATGCCCTTCATGATGCTGTCTCCTTATGCAACCCCAATCGCTGTCGCTTATAGCTGCCGTCCTGAACCCTGGCACACCAAGCTTGGTTCTCCAGGTACCAGATCACGGTCTTACGCAATCCTGTTTCGAACGTTTCCTCCGGAACCCACCCTAGTTCACGCTCAATTTTACTGGCATCAATGGCATAACGTAGATCATGCCCAGGACGATCCTGAACGAACGTGATTAGCTCACCGTAAAGACCCTGGTGTCGAGGTGCCAGCTCGTCCAGCAGAGCACAAAGCCCTTCCACCACTTCCAGATTACGCTTCTCATTGTGACCGCCGATATTATAGGTTTCGCCTACGCGGCCCTCACGGATCACCCGATACAGAGCGCGCGCATGGTCATCCACATACAGCCAGTCCCGAATTTGATCACCTCGCCCATAAACAGGTAGCGACTTTTCGTCCAAGGCATTGAGGATCATCAAGGGAATGAGCTTTTCAGGAAAGTGATAAGGTCCGTAGTTGTTCGAGCAATTAGTGAGCACCACTGGCAAACCATAGGTTCGATGCCAAGCTCGTACCAGATGGTCCGCGCTCGCTTTACTGGCCGAGTATGGCGAGCTGGGGGCATAGGGGGTGGCCTCGGTAAATAGCCCTTCAGGGCCCTCCAGGTCACCGTATACCTCATCGGTGGACACGTGATGCAATCGGAACGACAGACGGCGCTGGGGAGGCAAGCCCGCCCAATAACCACGGCACACTTCCAGAAGAATGGAGGTGCCGACGATGTTGGTTTCCACGAACGCCGAAGGCCCTTCGATAGAACGGTCTACATGGCTCTCGGCGGCCAGATGCATCACCGCATCAGGCTGATGTTTGCGGAAGACCGCCTCCAAAGCGACGCGATCACAAATGTCGACCTGCTCAAACCGGTAGCGGTCGTTTTCGACTACACTGGCCAAAGACTCCAAGTTGCCAGCATAGGTAAGCTTATCCAAGTTGACCACGCTGTCTTCGGTGTGATCGATCAAAAAACGAACTACTGCGGACCCGATGAATCCCGCTCCGCCGGTAACGAGGATTTTCATAGTCATCCTTGATTCGAACTGTAGGCGCCCGATTAGCTGCGCTCTTTAGTAAGCTTGTATTTTGGCATTAATAGGAGCTTTCGCCCAGCCCATGGCGAAAGGGCGCGGGATCAGACTAGAGGTAGCACGCTGTCACCGCGCCCAACAGCGAAATAGGCGATGCCGGCGCGCCGCAGGACCGGCGGGTCGTAGAGGTTGCGGCCGTCGATCACCAGCGGCCGGCGCAGGCGGGCGGTGATTTCGGCGGCGTCGACCACCCGGAATTCCTTCCATTCGGTGCAGATCACCAGGGCGTCCGCGCCCTCCAGGGCTTGATAGCGGTCGCCGGATAGAGTCAGGTCGGCCCGTTCGCCGTACAGGCGTCGGCATTCCTGGGCCGCTTCCGGGTCGTAGGCCTGGATGCGGCCGCCCCGGGCCCAGACCGCTTCCATCAGCGACCGGCTGGGCGCTTCTCGCATGTCGTCGGTGTTGGGTTTGTAGGCGAGGCCCCAGACGGCGATGGTCTTGCCTTTGAGGTGGCCGTCCAGAGCCTTTTGCAGCTTGGCGAACAGGGTGTCTTTCTGGGCGCGGTTGACCTGCTCCACGGCCTGCAGGATACGCGCCGGGTAGCCGGCGTCACGGGCCATGCTCTCCAGGGCCTGGATGTCCTTGGGAAAACAGGCGCCGCCGTAGCCGCAACCCGGGTAGATGAAGTGATAGCCGATGCGCGGGTCGGAGCCGATACCCAGGCGGACCTGTTCGATGTCGGCGCCCAGGTGCTCGGCCAGGTTGGCCATCTCGTTCATAAAGCTGATTTTGGTGGCCAGCATGGTGTTGGCCGCGTACTTGGTCAGCTCGGCGGAGCGGGTATCCATGAAGATGAACTTGTCGCGGTTCCAGTTGTAGGGGCCATAACACTCGCGCATCAGCTCGCGGGCCCGTTCGGACTCGGTGCCGACCACGATACGGGCGCCTCGGGTGAAGTCCTCGATGGCGGCGCCTTCCTTGAGGAATTCCGGGTTGGAACAGACGTCGAAGTCGTACGCCCTGCCCTGCTCGGCGATCACCGCCCGCACGCGGTCGGCGGTGCCCACCGGCACGGTGGATTTGTTGACCACCAGGCGGTAACCGTCGATGTGCTGGCCGATGGCGGCGGCCACCGCCAGCACATGCTTAAGGTCGGCGGCGCCGTTCTCGCCCGCCGGGGTGCCCACGGCGATGAACAGCAGGGTGCCGAAGCGCACGGCTTGGCCGGCGTCGGTGGTGAACGCCAGGCGGCCCTCTTCGCGGTTGCGCGCCAGCATGGTCTTCAGGCCGGGCTCGTAGATGGGCACTTCGCCGCGGTCCAAAGTGCGCACCCGCTCGACGTCCACATCGGCGCACAACACCTGATGCCCCACATCCGCCAGGCAGGCGGCGGTAACCAGGCCGACATAGCCGGCGCCGAAAACGGTGATACGCATAGACAGCTCCCCGGAGCCTGTTCAACCACTGATAAGGGTTGTCAGGCTAACCGGGTGGCGACGCTGGCGATGCGTGGAGAAAGGCGCAAAAAAGCGCGTTTTATAGCGCTTTGGGGGCGTCGGGTTAGGCCTTAGGCCCTAACCCGACGCAATCGACCGGACGCGCGGCGTTAGACGCCGATCTTGGCGATCAGCTGGCGCACGCACTCACCGATATCGTTCTCGGCGGTGTTGATCACCACTTCCGCGTTGGCGGGCGCTTCGTAGGGGCTGTCGATGCCGGTGAATTCCTTGATCTCGCCGGCGCGGGCTTTCTTGTAGAGGCCCTTGGGGTCGCGCTTCTCGCACTCTTCCAGGGGGGCGTCGGCGAACACTTCCACGAACTCGCCGTCCTCGAACAGGGCGCGGGCGGCGTCCCGGTCGGCGCGGAACGGGCTGATAAAGGCGGTGATCACCACCAGGCCGGCGTCGACCATCAGCTTGGCCACTTCGGACACCCGGCGGATGTTCTCGGTGCGGTCTTCGTCGCTCATGCCCAGGTTCTTGTTCAGGCCGTGGCGCACGTTATCGCCGTCGAGCAGGTAGGTGTGCTTGCCCTGCTCGGTGAGCGCCACTTCCAGGGCGTTGGCCAGGGTGGACTTGCCGGAGCCGGACAGGCCGGTGAGCCAGATGCACTTGGGCACCTGGTTCTTCTGCTTGGCGCGGTCGTCCTTGGTGATGTGGGTCTGGTGCCAGATCACTTCGGCCTGGGACTCGTTTTCGCGCTTCTCGTAGGGGCCTGACATAAAGGGTCTCCTGTTAAGTGGGTGGCTTAGAACGGCCAGATCAGGGGGATCAGCGAGGTGGTCACGGCGAGGGCGACCAGGCTCATGGGTACGCCGATCTTAAGGTAATCGGTGAAGCGGTAGCCACCGGGGCCCATGACCATGAGGTTGGTCTGGTAGCCCAGCGGGGTCATGAAGCTGGCGCTGGCGGCGAACATGACGGCGACAATAAACGGCAGCGGGCTGACGCCGAGCTGCTCGGCAACGCCGGTGGCGATGGGGAATACCAGCACGGCGGCGGCGTTGTTGGTGATCACTTCGGTGAACAGGGCGGTGATCAGATACACCAGCAGCAGGGCCAGCCAGGGGCTCTGGATGCTGTCGGCGAGCATGACGTCGACCAGCCAGGCGGCGGTGCCGCTCTGCTCCAGGGCGGTACCGAGAGCAAAGGCGGCGCCGATCACCACCAGCACGGGCAGATTCACACTGACGTTCATGCGCGCCCGGTTGACGGTGACGCAGCGGGTGACCAGCAGCAGGCCGGCGGCCAGGAAGGCGGCCTCCAGCACGGACACCAGGCCGATCACATTGACCCCGACCATGGCGACCAGAATCACCGTAGCCAGTGGCGCGCGGCTGAAGTCCGGCGGGGTGGAGTCGCTGAGCGGGCTGACCAGCATGAAGTCGCGGCGGTACTGGTACTGCTCGACGAAGGTGTCGCTGGTCTCCAGCAGCAGGGTGTCGCCGGTGCGCAGCACCTGCTCGCCGACCTTGCCGGGCAGGCGGCGGCCGCCGCGGCTGATGCTGAGGATGGCGGCCTGGTAGCGGGTGCGGAAGCCGGTGTCCTTGACGGTTTTGTTGACGCCGGGGAACTCGGGGCCGAGCACCACCTCCACCAGGCAGCGCTGGTGGTTGTTCAGGCGCAGCTTGTGGGCGCCGCCGTGGGCGGGGATCAGGCCGTTGACGCGCTGCAGCTCACGGGCGCACTCCGGGGCGCCGATAAAGGCGAGCTGGTCGCCGGCCTGCAGCAGCTGGTCCGGGCCAACGGCGGTGAACAGCTTGTCACCGCGCTGGATCTCGGTGAGGTAGCCGTGGGTGAGGTTGCGTAGGCCGGCCTCCTGGATGCTTTTGTTGTGCAGCGGGCTACCTTGCGGAATCACCACTTCCACGTGGTATTCGCGGGCGCTTTCGACCTGCTCCACCAGGCCCTCGCGCTCGGGCAGCAGGCGGCGGGCGAACAGCAGCAGGAACAGGGACCCGGCGATCAGCAGTGGCACGCCCACCCAGGCCATGTCGAAGATGTGGAAGCCTTCCATGCCCCGGTTCTGCATCATGCCGTCCACCACCAGGTTGGTACTGGTGCCGATCAACGTACAGGTGCCGCCGAGGATGGCGGCGTAGCTCAAGGGCAGCAGGAGCTGCGAGGCGGACAGCTTCAGGCGCTGGGCCCACTCTTGCACCGCCGGAATCATCATCGCCACCACGGTGGTGTTGTTGAGGAACGCGCTGAGGATGGAGGTGGGCAGGATCAGCCGGCTCTGGCTGCCCAGGGCGCTCTTGGGCTGGCCGAGCAGCTTGTGGGCCACCCAGTAGATGGCGCCAGTGTCACGCAGGGCGGCGGCCACCACATAGAGCACCGCCACGGTAATCAGCCCCGGGTTGGCGAAGCCGGCCAGGGCCTGCTCCACGGTGATCACATCGCCCACCAGCACCGCCACCAGGGCGGCCATCATGGTGACCTCGGCGGGCACGCGGTTGGAGGCCAGCGCCGCCAGCACCGCAAGCACCACCAGCGATGTGTAGATCATTTCAGGTGTCATAGGGCGGGAATGGTACCTGGGGGCTTATAACCTGCAACTTTGGGTTTGTTCTTTGCTTATAACCCGCGACCTGGCGGCGGTCCCTTGTGGGAGCGGGCCCCGCCCGCGAAAGGCCGGCAAAGCCGGCCGGCAGGATCCCAGAGCCCCAAAAGAACGCCGCCTAGCTCTTATCACTATTGTAGTGGTAAGCGTAATACCCGTACTCATTACTGGCACGCCGCTCAATAGCGTTGAGGATGGCGCCTTTGATTTCCACCTTGTTCTGCTCGAAGCGGTGCACGCTGACGTCCACTTCCTTGGCGGAGTTCATGCCGTAGCGGGCGACGATCAGGCTGGTGCCGGCCTGCTGGCCAATGATGGCGGCGTCGGTGACGGCGAGGATCGGCGGGGTGTCCACCAACACCAGGTCGTACTCGGCAGAGAGCCGTTCCATCAGTGCTTTGAAGCGGGCGTGCATCAGCAGCTCCGATGGGTTGGGCGGGATCTGGCCGCGCGGGATAAAGTGCAGGTTCTCCACTTTGGTCCCGTGGATGGCCTGCTGGTACTCCGCCTGACCGGAGAGCAGATCGGAGAGGCCCACGTCGTTCTGATTTTTGAAGTAGCGGTGCAGATGGCCCTTGCGCATGTCGGCGTCGATCACTACCACCTTCTGGCCCACCTGGGCCAGCACCGCCGCCAGGTTGGCGGTAATAAAGGATTTACCTACCTCCGGGCTGGGGCCGGAGATCATCATCACCTTGTTGGAGGCTTCCATCATGGCGAAGTGGAGGCTGGTGCGCAGGCTGCGCAGAGCCTCGATGGCCAGATCCGCCGGGTCGCTCACCGCCAGCAGCGGGATCGGCTCATGCTTGGAGCGTTTGCGTCGGCGCATCATTGCCACGATGCGGTCCAGCTTCTGCTGTTGTTCGGAAAGGGGCACGGCGGCATAGACCGGGATGCCCTGCTCTTCGAGTTGATCCGGGCTTTCGATGCCTCGGTGCAACAGGCCCGCGCCCAGCACATAACCGGCTGACAGCATCAGGCCGAGTACGCCGGCCAGTGCCACAACCAAATCTTTCTTGGGCTTTACCGGGCCGGGAGCGACCACCGCATCATCGATAATGCGTACATTACCGACGGTACTGGCCTTCATGATGCGCAGTTCCTGGGCGCGATTCATAAGACCCACGTAGATTTCCTGGTTCAGTTCCACGTCGCGCATCAGGCGCAGGATTTCCTGCTGGGTCTCGGGCAGATTGCCGATCTGCTTATTAAGTTGGGCTTTTTCCTGCTCCAGTGAACGGCGCTGTTCCAGCAGCGTGCGATAGGCGGGGTGTTCCTGGGTGAATTTGGCGGAGACTTCGCTCTCTTTGATTTTCAGTTCGTTGAGCTTGGCTTCCATGGACACCAGGCGGCCGAGCAAAGACTGGGTCTCCAACTCCATATCCACGGAGTCGCGCTTAAGGCGGTACTCGTTGAGTTTCTCTTCAGCGGCCGTGAGCTTGGCTTTGAGTTCAGGGAGCTGCTCGTCCAGGAAGGACAGACTCTTTTCAGCCTCGGCGGCCTGCCGGTTTATATTCTGAAGCAGATAGTTGTCCGCCACCGCGTTCAGTTCTTTCTGGATACGAGCCTGGTTGGGGCCGGTGAGGGTCACGGTAAGGATACCGGTATCCTTACCTTTCTCCTGGACCTCCATGCGACTGCGGAGGTTGTTCACGGCGGACAGGCGTGATTGACGTACCAGCGTTAGTTCCTCGCCACCGTACTGCCATTCGCCAAGTTCCAGGGCAATACTGTCGTCTTCGCTGCTAAGCACCTGATCGGCGGGACCGCCGAGGACTTTCTGACCTTGATAATAAAGAGCGGGATGACCCTGGTCATCGGCCGTGAGGGTGAACTCGGCGCCGCGCAAGCTGTCCGGCACGGTAAAGCGCTTGACGGTAACCAGGGTTTCGCTATCCCGGTACCCGGCGAACAGGGGCCGCGCCGCGCCGGGCGGTGCCGGGTCCGGCGCACCGAAAGCGCCGAGTATGGGTGTGCGGTCCGGTGCCACCAGAATATCGGTGTGCAGTTGCTCGACCACGTTCCCCAGGACCATGCGTGACGTGAGGATGGCGATTTCCGCCGCCGTCGAGGATTCCTGGCCGAGGGCATCATTGAGCTCTTCGAAACCAGGCAGCCCGCTCTGCTTCTTTTCCACCTGCAGCAACGCGTCCGCTTTATAGATCGGCGTTGCCAGAAACGCGTAGGCGGCGCCCAGCAGCAGCGCCAGAATCGTGGTGCCAAGGATCAACCAGCGGGCATCGACCAGCAGCCCCCAAAGCCGATGCAGATCGATATCCTCATCCATGGAGACGGCGCTTCTTCTGCGGACGGTGTCAGGTTGATTACTCATCGAATTCTGTCGTTCCTGTATTCATAATTTTTTCAGCCAAGCGTCCGTGGCCTGGCGCATCAGCGGATAGATTCTTTCGAATACTTCCCGGCCCCGCCGGTAGGGGTCGGGGATATCCTGGCCGCCGTTCCAATGGCTGAGCAGAAAGGTCTTGCCGCTGGCTTCCGGGAACTGCTGGATGATGCGGTCCCGCTGGCGCCCTTCCATAACCAGTATCAGGTCCGCGTCCTGACACAGTGCCCGGTCAAGCTTTCGGCCCTGGTGGGGGCCGCACTCCAACCCCTGGGCGGCGGCCACGTCCCGGGCGGTGGGGTCCATATCGTGGCCCTCCAGGCCGACCAGACCGGCGGAGCTGATCCGCTTGTCGGGCCGGGCAGCCGCCAGCATGGCCGCCACCGTGGGGCTGCGGCAGATGTTGCCGTCACAGACCACCAGGATACGCTCAAACATCTAGTCGCTTCCCAGTTCGCTCTCGGCGCGGCCACCCAGGTACAGGGCGGTGACGCTGGGTACCAGCAGGCTCAGTACCCGGTTCCAGCGGGCCAGCGGCGCGGCGGTGACGTAAACAATGTCGCGGGGCTGCAGCTGGAAGCTGTCCGCCAGTACCAGGGCGGCGGCGTCCTTGGCGTTGAGCTGGTAGACGTCGATGCCGTGTTCCTGCCCGGGCTGCGCCTTGCGGAATACGAAGATGCCGGAGGCGTCCGCTTCCCGTTCGTCCAGGCCGCCGGTGTCGGAAAGCGCTTCCGCCAGGCTCATGCCGTTACGGCCCATTGGAATACTTTCCGGTTTCACCACTTCGCCCAGCACGAACACTTTGTTGTCGTCGCTGCGAGACACATTGACCACGTCACCGGGTCGCAGCAGCACGTTCTGGGCGGCGTTGCCATTTTCATAGATGCCACGCAGGGACAGGCGATATTCCTTGCCGTCCCGGGAAAGAATCACCTGGGACCAGTTGGCGTTTTCGCCAATGCCCCCGGCGGCGCTGACCGCGTCCACCAGACGCATGGGCACGTTGGTGATCGGGTAGGTACCGGGCTTGTTGACCGCGCCAGTCACGTAGATTCTTTTGCTGCGGAAGCCGGCCACGGCCACGTCCACCTGGGGCGCCTCAATGTATTCGTCCAGGCGGTCGGTGATCATTTCGCGGATTTCGGTGACCTTCATGCCTTCCACATGAACCTTGCCGACGTAGGGGTAAAAAATGCTGCCGTCGCTGTGCACCAGGTTGCCGGACTCCTGCGCGCTCCGCATGGAGCCCGCGGGGATGGTCAGTTCCGGGTGATCCCAAACGGTGATTTGCAGCACGTCGCCGACACCGACTTCGTAATCGTAGTTTTCCGGCGAGTCAGCGAGGGCGTCCGGTAATTCCGGGGCTGGCGCCTGGTTTTGGTCGAGGATGGCGGTGGTGATGGTATGGGTTTTAATTACGTCCGGCAGGGAGGCGGCATCCGGCTGTTCGTCTTCCGCGAACCAGCCCGGCTCCGCGTCGCGGTCGGATCCGGGCACAATGGTGCAGCCGGTGACGGCCAGCAGCAGCCCGAATATACCCAGTGTTTTCATTATTGCTGTCATAACCGTTTGGGAGTCCTTTACCAGTCAAACGTGCGGCGCCATTGCGCCATGGCGGTGACCTGTTCGCGTTCACCGGCGAAGGCATCCACCGCTTCGTCGGTGGCGGCCAGGGCCCAGGTAAGTCGCCCGCCCAGCAGGCCATGTTCCAGCCGTAATTCCGCCAGCACGATATCTTGTTCCGCGTTGGCTTGCAGTATTTCGGCACCGTCCGGCGTTACTTGAGCCCGTTTGCCGCCTTCCGCGTTGAGGGTGGCGCTGGTGACCGAGGCGGTGAACACCATGCCGTTGCGGAAGAACTGCTGCCCGCCCAGGGTCAGCGCGCGGGCGTCGCTTTCGAACGTGGACGCAAGGTTTCGACCATAGTAGCGGAAACCGCTGCGGTAGGTCCCGTGCTCATAGGCGGTGTTAAATTCGGCATCGCTCAGCGCACGCCCTGAGACAGTGTCGGTGCCTTCCAGAAAGAAACGCTGGCTGCCGGAGCCGATGCCGGTGAGGGCGTCAAAGCCGACCAGGGCGGAGAATTTGGACGGCAGACCGCCGGCCTCATCTTCCCCCATCATCTGGCCGTAGAAACCGGTGGGCACACCGAACACCGGGAAGCCGGCCCGGAAATCAAAGCCGGCCACCTGGTTACTGGGGTCGTTGTCGTCCCCGGGGGCGGTGTTCTGCTGCCCATTGTCCTTACCGATCAAGGCGTCGCCGAAGGAATCCAGGCCGTCGGGCCGCCCTTCCCCGCCCCACTGGAACAGCCGGGTCAGGCCGATCTGCAGAAAGCTGGCCGGGCGGAAGGTCAGGCGACCGCCCACCAGCTTGGCATCCGGCACCGCCCGGTCCTGCTCCAGCTGGCCGACGAAGGCCTGGAAATCCCAGGGGCCAATCCAGTTCAGCCAGGGCGAGCGCGGCGCGTAGTGCGTCTGGCGGCCGAACCATAGGCCCGGCACCGGGCGGGCGTTGTTGGAGATCGCCAGGGAGCTGTGGTGGCCGGGGCCCCACCAGCGGTCGATGGCGCCGGCGCCGAGCTGCCAGTTACCGAAGCGGCCGGCCACGAAGCTGCCGTCGGCGCGCAGCTCGCTGGCGTCTTCGCGGTCGTCGGTGTCGGTATAGCCGGCCTGGATGCGAGCGGCGTAGCGGCGGCCGGTGAAGGACACCGCCGCCGAGCTGTCCACCTGGCCGGCGGGCTGGGCGCCGAAATGGCGGAACAGGGGCTCTTCATTGGCACCGCCGAGGGTGACGGTAGCGCTGCGGGTCCGGGTTTTGGCGCGGTCCAGGGCGGCGCGCAAATAGGCGGCGTGCTCGCTGGTGCGGCAGGTGTCGCTGGCGCCGCGCAGGCCTTCGGCCACGGCGGACCAATTCACCGGCCAGGTGGTGGTGAGGCCGTCGAAGCAGCCCAGCGCGGAGAGCGCTTCCAGATGATGCCGGGCGCGCAGATCCCCGGTCTCCGCCCAGGGGGCGGCGGCGGCCGTCGCGCTAACGCTTAGCAGTACACCCAGGGCTCCGCCTTTGACTGCTCGGGGCCAGAAGGCCCGCTTGAACCCACTTAACACTGGCGGCTTCCTATCCTGATGATTGGTTTGTTTCCCCGGTCCCTGGGGCGAGGATTATCACCCGCAAGTTTTGTCATGCCTATGACACGCAGCGGCATTTTACATTGTGTTTACTATATTGCTAACCCCTGGTGACAGAGCGCCGACAGGATGCGGCTATTTCTCCTGGTTACAAATGAGGCGGGCCTCTTCCAGCGCGGCGGTGCGGTGCTTGGTGGCCTGCTTGTACTCCGGGTCCGCGAGCATGTCGGCGAACGCCTGGATTGAGGGGTAGCGCACCAGCAGCACCTCGTCCCAGCGCTCGTCTTCCGGGGCGATCACGCCGGCCAGGGTGTCGCCGGACCAGACCAGCTCGCCGCCCACGCCTTTGACCTTCTCGAACGCCACCAGTGAGTAGCGGCGGTAGGCTTCGCGACCGTCGTAATCGGCTTCGCCGTCCTTGTAGCGGGCTTTGTCGCGGAAGCGCAGCAGGTTGAGCATGACGATGGGGGTGTCGGCGGGGATGCTTTTGAGGATGTCCGGCAGGCGTTTGGGATCCGGGTCGACGACGGGCATGGTGCGCTCTCCTTGATTGTGATTATTGGCAACAAGGTTGCCGCTTCCCTGCCCCGCCGCCAATGGTGAGATGCGCCAATTGTATGGGCGGCTTTCTGGGTTTCCCTTGTGCTAACCTGCTCTGGGAGGATAGCAATGCAGCTAACTGAAAGGGAAACCGCTATTCGCGACGAAGCGATCAAGTTCGCCCGCAAACATAAAAAGCGGATAGCCAAGCGTATTACCGACCAATCGCTCTTCCCCCCCGAATCAGATCCGGTATCCGTATTCATGGCCGGCTCGCCTGGGGCCGGGAAAACCGAGGCTTCCATCGAATTGCTTGAACGATTGGGTGCGGAAAACCTGGTTCTCAGGGTCGACCCGGACGACCTCCGGCATGAATTTGCCGCTTATGAAGGCAACAACTCCTGGCTGTTCCAACCCGCCGTCTCCATCCTGGTAGAGAAAATCCACGATCTTGCGCTTAAGCAAAAACAAAGCTTCCTGCTTGATGGCACCATGGCCAGCTACGAGATGGCCGAACAGAATATCCAACGCTCCTTAAAAAAGGGCCGAATCGTACAAATATTGTACGTTTATCAAGAGCCCGATTTCGCATGGGATTTCGTGGTCGCCCGTGAGAAAGCAGAGGGGCGAGGCATTCGGCCGGAGGATTTCATTGATCAGTACTTTAGTGCTCGAGATTCAGTAAACCGGCTAAAGAACCACTTCGGGGGTGATATCCGGGTGGACTTGCTCCTTAAGAACAATGAAGGTGGGAATAGGGTCTACAAAGCCAACATAGAGCGAATTGACAACTATGTGGCTGAAAAATACACTCGCGCGGACCTGGAGAAGATGCTCCTCCCGAGATAGGTGTCAGTTATGTCAGACAAGCCCAAGACCGTTTCCAGCACCCGTTTCTCGGATTTTATCCGCAATGCCTCTTCGGCGGAGCGCAAGCAGGTCTATAAAGACGTGCTGGTGCGGGCCACTGAACGGCAAAAGCGCCTGATCGCTGAAGCTGAAGCCGCTAAGTAGCCTGTTCAGCGGGCCCATTCGCCCGCCCTACCCCCGTTTCATCCCAGATACTCAAATTCCTCCCCCGCTCCTAGAAGGATGCCATTTGCGGCACAAAAGGCCCACAAATCGTCCAGGTACTGCTCCGGCGCGGTGACGCGGGCCGTCACGTGCTGGCTGTACTGGATCTCTTCCAGGCGGGCGCCGTGCTGGTCGCACCAGTGGCGCAGGGGCTGCTCGTCGGCGAAGCCGAGCTGCAGGGTGAGCGTCTGCTCGGGGATCTGTTCGGTGACCCGCATGGCGGAGAGCACCGCTTCGGCGGCGCCGGCGTAGGCGCGCACCAGGCCGCCGGCGCCCAGTTTGACGCCGCCGAAGTAGCGGCTGACCACCACCATCACGTCGCCCACCCCTTTGTGCTGAATCACGTTGAAGATCGGCTTGCCGGCGGTGCCGGAGGGCTCGCCGTCGTCGTTCATGGCGCCCTGGCCGGACTGCGGGTCGCCGATCAGCCAGGCGTGGCAGTGGTGGCTGGCGTCCGGGTAGCGGGCGCGGGCCTGCTCGAGCACGACCTGGGCCTGGTCGCGGTCCTGGACCGGGCGCAGCCAGGCGATGAAGCGGCTTTTGTTGATGATCAGTTCGCGGTCGACCGGGCCGGCGGGGGTTGGGTAGCTCATGGCGCGAGAGGATAGCACGGCGGTTGGCGGGAGCGGCTTGTAGGAGCGGGCCTTGCCCGCGAAAGGGTGGCGCTGGCCACCCGGCAGGATACCAGAGAGGCTTTTTGAGGGCCTGCTGTAGAGAGGGCTCTGGGATCCTGCCGGCAAGCTTCGCTTGCCTTTCGCGGGCGGGGCCCGCTCCCACAAGGCTCGAGACCTCCCTGATTAGGGGATGTGAACGCTTGTCGGCGGCCCGTACCGTCGTTGGTTAAACAACGACGAGAAAGCGGGAAGCGACATGGAAACGACGATCTTTACGCGCTGAACGCGGCGCGGACCTGGGACTTCACCGCCAACGCGGTGTCCGATTACACCTGCGCCGTGGGCCCGGTGCCCGCCGGCCTCAACCTGAACGCGGATCAGCAGGCTTACTACTCCCAGTACGCGGACGCCAACGGCCTGCCGGTGCTTGGCGGCGACCTGGTGTCGGCACCGGCGCTGACCCACGCCTGCGAGACCATTCTGGGGATGATGAGCCTGCGCCAGGATCTGCTGGCGGAAATGATCGCCAACGGCACGATCGCGGCGGTGACCGGCGACGGCGAAGGGATCACCCAGATTCCCGCCTATTCGGATCTGGACGCGGTGTTCCCGATTCCCGGCGACACCTGGGACAACCGCGCCCGCGGCGGGCTGGGCGCCACCAAGGCGCGCCCGGTGAGCAGCGGCACCGAGGAAAACGTGCTCTGCTACAACAACGACCCCTATCAGGCGCCGCTGGGCGTGCACGAAGACATCTTCCTGCATGAGTTCGCCCACTCGGTGGACCTGATGGCGCTGGAGGACCTGGACCCGGACTTCCGCGACGCGGTGCAGGCCGCCTATGACGACGCCGTCGCCAACAATCTGTTTGAAAACACCTACGCCGACGACAACGTGGAAGAGTACTGGGCGGAAGGGGTGCAGAACTGGTTCAACGCCAACCTGGAGTCCGATCCACCTAACGGGCTGCACAACAGCGTCAATACCCGCGCCGAACTGGAAAGCTACGACCCGGCCCTGCACAGCCTGATCTCACGGATCTTCCCCACCGACTATGACGGTGGTTGCCCTGCCGGCGCGCTCTGATTCCGACCTGCCGGTTACGCGCCTTGGGGGGCGCACCACGGCCCGCTTCGGCGGGCCGTTTTTATCTGTGGGAGCGAAGTTGTGCGAGCGGGCCTCGCCCGCGAAAGGGAGCGAAGCTCCCGGCGGGATACCAGAGGTCTCTGGGATCAGGGTTGGAGGGTTCAGGCCGAGAAGGCGCGGGCAAAGTCCCGGAAGTCATCCAGATGTTCGTGGCAAAGTTGGAAGACGATATCCCAGTTCACCGCTTCGTCATCCATGCTCGCCGCCGAGTGTCCATGATGTGCTTTTGCAGAGGGATGAAGTCCTCGACATTGGCAAGATGGCGGCTTAGCAAAGTTGCCATGTGAGTCGGAGCGCCCAACAAGCGTCGACCCTCTTTCAAGATGCGCCCGAGCAGAGGCTCGCCGACACGGTTCAAATCCACCAGATCCACGGGGCGTCCCAAAGCACCGGCGAGTGCCTTGATCATGGCCTGCCGCTGCTCAACGGTTAGCGGACTCTCCAGCATCACTCCGATATCCAAATCACTGGAGGCGGTCGCTTCACCGCGAGCCATCGACCCGAACACCACTACCAACCGAGGACTGAACGGCTGGAGCGTTGTTTTGATAAGTTGGTCTGTGTCTGTCGATATCATTGCTTGAGAATAGCATCTCTACGGAATCAGGACGACGGCGCCGTGGGTGCGGCGGGCTTCCATGTCGTCGTGGGCCTGGCCCACGTCCTGGAGGACGTAGCGGACCGGGTCGTCGGGGGTGAGGATGCCGTCGCGCAGGGCCTGGAAGAAGGCGTCGGCGGCGGCGTCACGGTCGGCCGGGTTGGCGGTGTAGTGGCCGAGCATGGGCCGCACCACGGTGAAGGAGCCGGCGGCCAGGCGCGGCATGGCGACCGGTTCCACCGGGCCGGAGGATTGCCCGAAGTTGACCAGGTGGCCGCGCGGGGCCAGGCACGCCAGGGAATCGTAGAAGGTGTCCTTGCCCACGGAGTCGTAGGCGACGTCCACGCCGCGTCCGTCGGTAAGCTGCTTGACGGTGTCCACCACATTCTGTTCCCGGTAGAGAATCACATGGTGGCAGCCGTGCTTGCGTGCTCGCTCGGCTTTTTCCTGGCTGCCGACCGTGCCGATCACGGTGGCGCCCAGGTGGCGCGCCCACTGGCACAGTAACTGCCCCACCCCGCCGGCGGCGGCCTGGACCAGGATCACGCTGCCCTCGCCCACCGGGAAGACATCGGTGAGCAGGATGCGGGCGGTGAGGCCGCGCACCATCATGCCGGCCACCAGCACGTCGTCGATGTCGTCGGGCAGGCGCACCAGCCGGCCGGCGTCGATCAGACGCTGGTCGGCGTAGGCGCCGTAGTTGCCGGAGGTGTAGGCGACCCGGTCGCCGGCGGCGAAGGCGGTGACGCCCTCGCCCACCGCTTCCACCACGCCGGCGGCCTCCAGCCCGGGGATCCCCGGCAGCGGCAGCGTCTGATACAGCCCGGAGCGCACGTAGATATCGTGGAAGTTGACGCCGATGGCGGTCTGCTTGAGACGCACCTGGCCGGGGCCGGGCTCACCCACCGTGACCGTTTCCGGCCGCAGCACCTGCGGCCCGCCCGCTTCGTGCATGATCATCGCTGTCGCCATGGTGCCTCCTGACGGGTGATTGGTCTTGTGCGAGCGGGCCCAGCCCGCGAAAGGGAGCAAAGCTCCCGGCAGGATACCAGAGAGGCCACTTGATCGGCCGCTTAGAAGCGGTTCTTACGAAGGATTCTGGGATCCTGCGGGACAACCTCTCTGGGATCCTGCCGGCCGGCTAGAGCCGGCCTTTCGCGGGCAAGGCCCGCTCGCACAAGCGCTTCAGGACTGGCGTTCGATGAGCATGGCGACGCCCTGGCCGACGCCGATGCAGAGGCTGACGAGGGCGTAGCGGCCGCCGGTGCGCTCGAGCTGGCGCAGGGCGGTGAGGGCCACGCGCACGCCGGAGGCGCCCAGCGGGTGGCCGACGGCGATGGCGCCGCCGTTGGGGTTGAGGCGTTCGTCGTCGCCTTGCAGGCCGAGCTGCTTGCAGCAGCCGAGCACCTGGGCGGCAAAGGCTTCGTTGATCTCGATCACGTCCATGTCGGCCAGGGTGAGGCCGGCGCGTTCCAGGACTTTGTTGCAGGCGTGCACCGGGCCCAGGCCCATGACGCGGGGCGGTACGCCGGCGACGCCGCCGGCGATGATGCGCGCGCGGGGAGCGATGCCGGCTTTTTCGCCGGCGGCGCGGGAGCCGATGATCAGGGCGCCGGCGCCGTCGTTGACGCCGGAGGCGTTGCCGGCGGTGACCACGCCGCCTTCCACGATGGCGGGCAGCTTGGCGAGCTTATCGACGCCGGTGCCGGGGCGTGGATGTTCGTCTTCGCTGACCGACAGCGGCGGCTTCTTGCGGCCCTGGGGCACCTCCACCGGCAGGATTTCCTCTTTGAAGAAGCCGTCGACGCGGGCCTCTTCGTAGCGGCGCTGGGACTGGGCCGCGTAGGCGTCCGCCTGCTCGCGGCTGATGCCCAGATCGGACGCCACGTTCTGGGCGGTTTCCGGCATGGTGTCGCCGCCGAACTGCTTGAGGATTTGCGGGTTGGGGAAGCGCGCGCCGATGGTGGAATCGAACATCGGCATGCTGCGGCTGTAGGGGCTTTCCGCCTTGGCCATGACGAACGGGGCGCGGCTCATGGATTCGACGCCGCCGGCAATCACCAGCTGGCCTTCATCGACGGTGACCATGCGCGCCGCGTCCAGGGTGGCGGCCAGGCCGGAACCGCACAGGCGGTTGACGGTGAGGCCGGCCACGGATTCCGGCAGCCCGGCCAGCAGCGCCGCGTGGCGGGCCACGTTGCGGGCGTCTTCGCCGGCCTGGTTGGTGTTGCCGGCGACCACGTCCTCGATCAGGGCGGGGTCGAAGGGGTTACGGGCAATCAGGGCGCGGATAACGTCGGCGAGCAGGTCGTCCGGACGGACCGGCGCAAGGGCGCCAGCGTGGCGACCGAAGGGGGTGCGCAGACCGTCGTAGATGTAGGCGTCGAGCATGAATAAGGTCCTCGTCCGCTAAGCGGAACACAATTCCGAAACTTGACGAAAAGCATAGGTCGTGACAGAGTTTGATGCAATACGCTGACTAAAACCAACGACAGAACAACGCCCATGATTCGCGACCAGGAAGTACTCAACCAGCTCGTCGACACCATCCACCGTTTCGTCCGCGACCGCCTGATTCCGGCGGAGCAGTCCGTGGCCGAGAACGACGCCATTCCCGAGGACATCGCCCGGGAAATGAAAGAGATGGGTTTGTTCGGTTTGTCGATTCCCGAGGAGTACGGCGGCCTGGGCCTGACCATGGAAGAGGAAGCCCTGGTGGCGTTCGAGATCGGCCACACTTCGCCGGCGTTCCGCTCTTTCTTCGGCACCAATAACGGCATCGGTGCCCAGGGCATTCTGATCGACGGCACCGAAGAGCAGAAGCAGAAGTACGTGCCGCGCCTGGCCACCGGCGAAGTGATCAGCTCGTTCTGTCTGACCGAGCCGGACGTGGGCTCCGACGCGGCGAGCTTGAAGACCCGCGCGGACAAGGACGGCGACCACTACATTCTGAACGGCACCAAGCGTTACATCACCAACGGCCCGGAAGCCGGCCTGTACACGGTGATGGCGCGCACCGACCAGAACAACAAGGGCGCCGGCGGCATCACGGCCTTTATCGTGGAAGGCGACACGCCGGGGCTGATCCGCGGCAAGCCGGATGTGAAGATGGGCCAGAAAGGCGCCCACGTTTGCGACATCACCTTCGAGGACTGCCGGGTGCCCGCCGAGAACATTATCGGCGGCAAGGAAGGCCAGGGCTTCAAGACCGCCATGAAGGTGCTGGACCGGGGCCGTCTGCACATCTCCGCGGTGTGCGTGGGCGTGGCCGAGCGTCTGATCGAGGACGCGCTGCGCTTCGCCATGGAGCGCAAGCAGTTCGGCGCGCCGCTGGCGGACCATCAGTTGATCCAGGCGATGCTGGCCGATTCCCGCGCGGAAGCGTTCGCCGGCCGTTCCATGGTGCTGGAAGCGGCGCGCAGCAAGGACGCTGGCAAGAACGTCAGCCTCGACGCCTCCTGCTGCAAGCTGTTCTGCGCCGAGATGGTGGGCCGGGTGGCCGACCGCGCCGTGCAGATCCACGGCGGCGCCGGCTACATGGCCGAGTACGCGGTGGAGCGCTTCTACCGCGACGTGCGGCTGTTCCGGATCTACGAAGGCACCACCCAGATCCAGCAGATCGTTATCGCCCGGGGCATGGTTCGCGACGCGCAATAAGCCGCGAAATGACATGCTGAGATTTTCCTTGCCGGTCTGCATGATCGGCACCTTGATGGCGCTCACCGCCAACAGCGGGTTGCAAGACCTCGGGCTATGGATGGCCCGTCCCGCACTTCTTCTTTACCTGATCGTTCAATGGCCCCGCCAGGGGCTGCTCGCCAAAGGGCTACAGCTCGTAGCGCTGACCCTGGCGGCTGCCGTAACGATCTTCCATGACCAGCCCCTGCCGATTCTCGTCGACGCCTGGGACCGCTTCTGTTTCTTCGCCACCTTCGTGTCCGCCCTGGGGCTGCTGCGGGTGTCGGCGATGCGTTCCCGGTTGATCCGCGACGCCGGCCAGGTGCTGATCCGCCAGCGCCCGACCTGGCGCTACCCTACCCTGTCCCTGGGCAGCGCCCTGTTCGGCATGATCGTCAATATCGGCGTGCTCAATCTGTTCGGCGCCATGATCCAGCGCAGCAACAGCCTCAAGGCGGCGGGCGGCGACCGGGCGATCCAGGCGGTGCGCGAACGGCGCATGATCATGGCGATGCTGCGCGGCTTTTCGCTGGCGCCGCTGGTGTCGCCGCTGGGCGTGACCCTGGCGGTGATTCTTTCCAGCATGCCGCAGCTGAGCTGGTCGAAGCTGGCGCCGGTGGCCTTTCCCACGGCGGCGATCGTGTTCGTTCTGGGCTGGACGCTGGACTGGTGGCTTCGGCCGCGCCATCTGACCGCGCCGGTGGTCACGCGCCCCTCGCCGGAACCCTTGTTTCGCTTTATCGCGCTGGCGCTGGGCATCACCGTGCTGGTGTTCGCGGTGAGCCTGGGCCTGGATGTGCGGCTGCCGGTGGCGGTGCTGATCGCCTGCCCGCTGAGCGCGGTGGCGTGGATGGCGGTGCAGCGGCGGCGGCTGGGGGGCGGCACCGGGGTGGTGCGGGCGGTGACCCTGCTGGGCCGGCATTCGCGGCTGATCTTCGGCGCCAGCCGCAATGAGATCGCGGTGCTGGGCGGCTCGGCGTTCCTGGGCGGCTTGTTGATTCCACTGGTGGACCAGGCGTGGCTCGGCGACCTGCTGATCGCCACCGGCCTGCACGGCGCGCCGGCGGCGGTGGCGGCGATGCTGATCGTGTTGCTGCTGGCGCAGGTGGGGCTGAACCCGATTGTGTCGGTGACGCTGATCGCCGGGCTGTTCGCCGACACCCATGTGATCGGCCTGGAGCCGCAGGTGCTGGCGGTGGCGCTGATGAGCGCCTGGAGCCTGGCGATGATCTCGTCGCCGTTCACCGCCGCCATGATGGTGCTGGCGCAGCTCACCGGCCGCTCGCCCTATACCCTGGCCTGGCGCTGGGACGGGCTGTTTTTCCTGTTACTGCTGCCGCTGATCAGCGCCTGGCTGTTCTTGGTGGATTGGTTGTATTGAGCGGTGATCAGGGGATTCAGGATGCAGGATACAGCGCGGGGAAAGCGGTTCCCGTTAACCCGCAGGGCTTCATCCGCGCTGTATCCTGAATCCTGCATCCTGCATCGGGCGGCGCAAGCCGCCCAGCGGAGTGCCGCCCAGCCAGTTTATACAATGCACAAAACATTCTTGCGGGTATGTTCTTTGTAGGAGCGGGCCTTTGTGGGAGCTTGCCCTGCAAGCGAAAGGCAAGCTTTGCTTGCCGGCAGGATTCCAGAGGCCTTTTTAACGGGTGGCACACACCGATCTCTCTGGAATCCTGCCGGCCGGCTTTGCCGGCCTTTCGCGGGCAGGGCCCGCTCCTACAATCAGGCGCTGAAGTAGAGGCGGCCATCGCGCTCCTGGCGGCTGACGCGGCCGGTGGCGAGCAGGCAGTTGAGGTGGGCGATGCTCTCGCCCATGGCGAACATGAGCTGGTGGCTGTCGAGCTTGCGCTTGAACAGCACCGGCAGCAGATCGTGGGCGGTGATCGGCTGTTGCCGGCAGGCGTCCTCGGCGGCGTCGAGCTGCTCGCGGTGGTGGTCGCAGAGGTCGTCGACCCGGGCGTGCAGGCCGTGGAACGGCAGACCGTGGGCGGGCAGCACCAGGGTGTCCTCGTCCATGGCGTCGCGCAGGGCGCGCAGGGAGTCGGTGAAGGCGGTGACCGGGTCGTCCTCCGGGTCGAGCGCGCGCACCGTCAGGTTGCTGGAGATTTTCGGCAGCACCTGGTCGCCGCTGATCAGCACCTGGTCGCGCTCGCGGTAGAGGCAGATGTGCTCCGGGGCGTGGCCGCGGCCGATGTGTACCCGCCAGGTGTCGCCGTTGACGGTGACGGCGTCGCCGGCGGCCAGGGTTTCCGGTTGCGGCGGCAGTTCCGGCAGGATCTTGCGGAAGGTGTTGCCGCGCCCGGCCAGGGTGTCCAGGTCGTCACCGGGCACGCCGTGGCGGCCGAAGAAGGCGCGGAAGTTGTCGCCGATTTCCTGGTCACTGGCGGCGTGCAGCTGGGTGGTCAGCGCCCACTCGCCCCGGGTCATCCACACCGGGGCCTGGAAGTGCCGCGCCAGCCAGCCGGCCTGACCAATATGGTCCGGGTGGTAGTGGGTGACGATGATACGGTGGATGGGCCGCCCGCCCAGGGCATCCTGGAAGGCGGTGCGCCAGATTTCCTGGGTGTGACGGGATGAGAAACCCGTGTCCACCAGGGTCCAGCCGTCGCCGTCCTCGAGCAGCCACAGGTTGATGTGGTCGAGGGCGAACGGCAGAGGAAAGTTCAACCAATGCACGCCGGGGGCCACTTCCCGGCGCTGGCCGGGTTCCGGGGCCTGATCGAACGGGTACCGAAGCGGGTCGGTCATAACACAACATCCGTAAGCGGGAGAGAAGAATGCAAGCGTGGCAAATCCAAGACGACCACACGATCAAGCTGGCGTCCATGACCACACCGGAGCCGGGACCGGACCAGGTGCGCGTGAAAGTGCGCGCCATGGGCGTGAACCGGGCGGATATCTTGCAAGTGAAGGGGCTCTATCCGGCGCCGCCGGGCTTCGACAGCAGCGTGCCGGGCCTGGAATACGCCGGTGAAATCGAGGCGGTGGGCAGCCAGGTGATGGGCCGCAAGGTCGGCGACCGGGTGATGGGCCTGATTCCGGGCTGCGCCTATTCCGAATACCTGGTGACCCACGAGCGTGAAACCCTGACGCTGCCGGACGACATCGACTTCGCCACCGGCGCCACCATTCCGGAAGCGTTTCTGACCGCCTACCGGGCGATGTTCCTGGAAGGTGGCCTGCAGCCGGGGCAATGGGTGCTGGTGCGCCCGGCCACCGCCGGCGTCGGCCTGGCGGGCGTGCAACTGGCCGACGCGCTGGGCGCGCGGCCGATCGGCTCGAGC
>TARA_R100000935_G_scaffold9625_1_pt1 | contig 37999 bp, 38 predicted proteins | sample TARA_R100000935 | Tara Oceans TARA_R100000935 (sample SAMEA2621502) | marine metagenome | biome: marine biome (ENVO:00000447); feature: surface water layer (ENVO:00002042); material: "saline water (ENVO:00002010), including plankton (ENVO:xxxxxxxx)" | depth 5 m
AGTTGATAGTTGATAGTTGATAGTTGATAGTTGATAGTTGATAGTAAAAAAAGATAATTTGTTTTCTGAAATTTTATAGCCTTTAATTCAGAAAAAATCCCGAATACTAAGCGCCTTTCGTGGCTCTTAGCATCTGAGAAAAAAATCTCGAATACTAAGCGCCTTTCGTGGCTCTTAGCATTTCCCGTTTTCCTGGGGGGCCTGGGAGGCGTTCTACGGTGAAACCAACCGCTTGCATAGCACGTCTTACACTTCCTTTTGCTGCATAGGTAACCAAAATGCCTTTTGGTTTTAGCGCAGTGTACATCCTGCTAAAAATTTCTTCCGTCCACAATTCGGGTTGCACTCTGGCGCCAAAGGCATCGAAATAAATAACATTGATCGTATTATTTTCTGAAATTTCTGAAAAAAATTGCTGGCGCTTATTTAGTGAAAACTGCGTGGTAATTTCAACATTCTCTTCCCAGGGAATGTCGTGTAGTTTTTGAAATAGACCTGCTGAAATTCCAGTTTTTTCGGGATAGTTCAATTTGGAAACTTCTGTAACGGAAACGGGATACGCTTCCACAGCAAGATATGTACAGAAAATTGCTGATTTTTCAATTTCTGAAACTGTAAGCAATGCATTAAGCCCTGTTCCGAAGCCAATTTCCATAATTGAAATTTCGTCACAGGGATTTTCAGCTAAAAAATGATACAGTCCTGTTTGTATAAAAACGTGACGTGCTTCGGTCAACGCGCCGTGTTTGGAATGGTATTGTTCCCCCCAGTCTGGCAGGTGTATGGTTACCGAGCCATCTCCGGTAGTGAGAAATTCACGCTTCAAAAGCTTATTGGTTCTCTGCTATTAACACCCCATCTGCAGTAAAGGAAAGTGTTCTTTTAGGCGCTGTAATAGCTGCGATCTCTTCTTCAGATTTTCCTGCATCTTCAGCAAAATGGCGCTGGTCCTCTACACTCATTTCATCTATAAAAGCTTTTCCGCTAACAATTACCTCGTCGCCAGCAATGTCCATAGGCATAAAGAAACCGTAGTCTTTAAATTTAATTAATGCCTCTTCCTCTCCCATATCCATACGCATCCAGCATCCTTTGTTTTGGCAAACACTGTTTACCTTAGAAATAAATTTTACTTGTGCTGTATCGCCTGGCTTCAGGTTTTTATAGGTTTTGTACATTTCGTCTTTGGTCATCGCATCGGCATCTGTGATCTTATCACCAAATTCCTGATAGGCCATTTTCTGGGAAGCTGTTTCTTGTGAAACTTCAGTTTCAGCGGTATCCTTTTCAACTTTATTATTACACGCAATTAAAAGGGCTCCGGCTAGGACTATAAAAGCTAATTTTTTCATCTGGAATGTTTCTTTAGGGTATTGTCTATTAATATACTGCAATTTTATGAATTTTTTGAATTTTTTTACGTCTAAATTTTCGTTAATTTTGCGATCATAAGCACCTTACCTTTCATGAACACAAGCACAGATAAGATTACCGTAAAACAAGCTACCAATTCAAGACTACCCGATGTGGATTTTGACAACCTTACCTTTGGAGGTACGTTTACAGACCATATGTTTATGTGCGACTTTAAAGACGGTGCCTGGAGAGATGCTACCATACTGCCTTACGGAAATTTAAGTATCTCTCCTGCTGCAAAGGTCTTTCATTACGGCCAGGCAGTTTTTGAAGGCATGAAAGCATTTAAAGATGAAAACGGAGACGTATTCTTATTCAGACCTGAAGAAAACCTTAATCGTATTAATAAATCTTCAAAGAGAATGGCCATTCCGGAGTTTCCGAAGGATTTGTTTTTTGAAGCACTCCATAAATTACTGGCTTTAGACAAAGGTTGGGTTCAGGGAGGTCTTGGCAATTCGTTGTACATACGACCATTTGCAATGGCCACTCAGGTTGGAGTGTCTGCATCTCCAGCCGATGAATACAAGTTTATGATCCTTATGTCGCCAGTAAAAGCCTATTATACAGGCGATGTTAAGGTACTGGTTGCAGAAAAATACAGCCGCTCTGCAGACGGAGGCGTAGGGGCTGCAAAAGCTGCCGGAAACTATGGCGCGCAATTTTTCCCTACTAACTTAGCCCGCGAAAAAGGGTTTCAACAAGTTGTCTGGACAGACTCAAACGAACATAAATATCTTGAAGAAGCAGGTACTATGAATGTCTTCTTCAGAATTAATGACACCCTTATTACAGCTCCTACCAGCGACAGGATCTTAGATGGGGTTACACGAAAAAGTGTCCTATCACTGGCAGAACGCGACGGAATTGAAACCGACGTAAGACGCCTCACCGTTGCCGAATTAGTAGCTGCTGCAAAAGACGGCAGTCTAAAGGAAATTTTTGGAAGTGGAACTGCTGCTGTTATTAGCCCGGTAAGTGCTTTTGGATATGCAGAGGAAATTTTTGAACTTGAAAAGCCTGCAGACAGCTATGCTACAAGGTTTAAAAAAGAGCTCATGGACATTCAGTATAACCGTGCGGAAGACACCTTTAACTGGCGCTACCCAATAAGCTAATTCCCGGTTTCAGGTTCAATAGTTCAGATTAATAATTAAAACCTTTGGTTTTAGTTATTGTTTGTCCAAAATCTCTTTAATACTTGGTTTGAAGTAACCCGGGCCTTTTAAGACTTTTCCGTCTTCTCTGTAAATGGGTTTACCGTCGGCCCCTAATTTACTCATGTTACTTCGTTGAATCTCGTTAAACACTTCTTCAATTTTGTATTGCATGCCGTGTTCTATAATAGTGCCACAAAGTATGTATAGCATATCTCCTAAAGCATCGGCCACTTCTACCAGGTCGTTAGTATTGGCCGCTTCCAGGTATTCTTCATTCTCTTCGCGCATTAGTTCATACCTAAGTAAGTTCTTTTTTATTCCTAGATCGGCTGTTGGCGTTTCTTTAATCCCTAATCCAAAAGCAGTATGAAACTTGTGTACTGCGGCTATTTTATTTTTCATCTATCTAAATTTATAATTGCTAAAAATATTGAAAGTAGGTTTTATACTTACGCTAATTGTAAGAAACTTTTCAACCAGAGTTTTCAATTAAGCTGTATTTTTGCTCTCCATAAGTACTTCTATAATGATCTCGACAGGACAACTCATTTTTGCCATTTGTTTCTTTATAGCTTTTGTAATTATCGTTGCAATAAGCTACCGTAAGGACAAAAAATTACATAGAAAATACTACAAAGGAAATATCTGGGTGTTGTTCGGATTTATTGTGTTCTTCCTGCTTTTACTGGCTGCTAAACTACTTTTAAAAAAATAGTAAACTTCTTACTATAAAATTGTGCTACAGTAATTTGGAGGATTAAACAGATACCAGTACCTTGGTGTGGACGAACCCCAGGTCTACTTATGCAGTTCTATTACCAAACAACCTTCCTACTTTTCATGAGTACACAAATACCCTGTAATGGGTATGGATACTTTAAGTATCTGATAGTATTTTAGCAGAAATTAAAAACAATAATTATGACATTAACCGGCACAGTTCACCTAAATGAAGCATCAAACAATAGACACCAATTTGTTTATGGCACCCTATACAGTAAGACATTTGTTGGTCTTTTTGCTAAATTTACTATAACCAATAGAAAACTTACAGAAATTTCGCTTGTACCAATTACCTATAATAACTCAGGCAAACTTCTGATTGAGAGCGCAACTCTTGACTCCAGTCTTAACAGACGAAGCGGAAGAGATATTGTGGAAGCTGGGAAAACCCCAACTCCTATCGACTGTTTGACATTAACCGTAACAATTTCCAAAAATGGAAAATCTGAACTCACTCTTAAAAATCTCAGTGTAGACCTGCAAGCAGATACTTATTTTGAAGTTTTACGTGACGGTGATGATGGTAGTAAGCTAGAACCTGAGCATCCAAACTTTTTAACAGAGTGTATTGAAGTTAATAAAGAAGGTAGCCCAGGACGTATATGCCCTAGAGGGTATAGTAAAATAATTTTATAACTAAATTTGAAATTAAAAAAACGTATCCTGCTGCTATTTGGGTTTATAGTTTTTGGGCAATTCACATTTTTAGGGCAAGAACGTAGTTTTCCACTTAGTGAATTTTATACCAACCTCGTAAATCTGGAATATCAAGAAGCTAAAAGCCTGGCGAAGTTGCACAACAACACTTCTTTAGGCAAAGAGGCTTTATCCCTAGCGTTAGTTTTATACAAAGCGGGACAAGTCCCGCACGAGCCAGAGCCGCTACTCATAGGCAAAGAAAATAAAGAAGCTAAAGTACTGAACTTACTACAAGCTGGTTACTACAATTTGTACTACCATCCCAATGAACCAGAAACTCTAAAATATTTTTTTGAAGCGTATGATATTTCTACATCGATCACCAATATAGATTATCGGAAAACTTCTCTTTTAGCTATTTTAGAATTTTATCATTTTGAATATGCACAAACACATACACGGTATAAAAAATACCTAATAGAATTTGATCAACTTGCTCAAACACCCATAGAAAAATGTTGGGCATATCTGTATCATCTGTATTTCCTTTATCAGAGTATTGAGAAAGTTGAAGAAAAAAAAATAGACACAAATTTTCAGAAGTTAGAAGAAGAAATAGTAGAACTTTCAAAGGGTCATAAATTTCACACGCTTTATAATTCTATAAAAGGCATACAATCTGAAATTGATGGGAATTTAGAAGATGCGTATGCTAAGCATATGCGTGTTTTAAAATTATCAAAAGAGAAGCCTTATTTTAATTACCTGACCTTCAGATCCTATATTAGGATTTCAGAGATATTCTACAGAAAAAAAGAGTACAATAAAGGGCTTGATGCTTTAAAAAACTCTTGTCTTTTTATTGATAAGTCTAATACGCTAAAAGACAGTATTTACATAAACAAATATACTTCTAAGCATTATAAAGGGTTAGGGGATTATGAAAAAGCTTACGAACGTTTAAATAAATCGGTCGAAGAGCAGTACAAACTGGATTACAAGAATAACAGCATTCAGAATTCTTCGTTGGAAATTGAACTCCAGACCGCCGAAAAAGAAAAACAACTCATACTCTCAGAAGAGATTAAAAAGCGCAACCAGAATATTGCAATTGGTCTTGGTCTAATGCTTGTTCTTGGGAGTATCATAGCAATTTTAATTCATAAAAATACCAAACGCAAGCAACGCATCGCAGAACAAGAACGTGCGCTGGAAATTCAGAAAAAAGAGAAAATACTAAAAGACCAGGAACTCACTACAATTGATGCTATGATTTCGGGGCAAGAGAAAGAACGCCAACGTCTGGCAAGTGATCTTCACGATAGTGTTGGCGCGACACTTGCAGCTGCAAAATTACAGTTTCACCACCTCTCCAAAAACAGAGGCAATAATGACCAGACAGAAGAACTCTTTACAAAAACCGGCAAGTTATTAGATGATGCCTACACCGAAATACGCTCTATGGCACACGTTAAAAATAGTGGTGTTATTGCTAAAAATGGCTTGTTACCGGCTGTACAAAAGCTTGCAAGAAACGCTTCAGGAATTAACAAATTGCACATTGAGGTTGAAGATTTTGGACTGGAAGAACGGCTAGAAAACTCCTTAGAGATCACAGTTTTTAGAATTATCCAGGAGCTTGTTACCAACATCATTAAACACTCGCAAGCCACCGAAGCTTCCATTTCTATAAATCAGTATGATGATTCGCTTAATGTGATTGTAGAAGACAATGGTATTGGTTTTGACACGCGTAACATATCGAGGCATGATGGCATGGGACTTACAAGTTTAGAAAAACGTATTGAGCACATTGAAGGCACGCTGGAAGTAGACACAACACCAGGCAAAGGAACCACCATTTTAATAGACATCCCCTTATGATAAAAGTAGCCATAGCCGAAGACCACCAATCGCTTATTGATGGAATAGATTTACTCTTAAAATACGAAGAGGACATTACCCTTGTGGGCACAGCAAACGACGGAAAAGCGTTACTAGAATTAATACAGGAAACAAAGCCAGATGTGATCCTTATGGATATAAAAATGCCTAAAATAGATGGTATTACAGCAACTAAAAGTATTACTGCTCAGCATCCGAATATGGGTGTAATTGCTTTTAGTATGTTTGATCAGGAGGACGCGATACAACAAATGATTGCTGCTGGCGCTAAGGGATATTTGCTTAAAAACTCCCCGCTGGAAGAGGTCCTCACTGCTATTAAAGCAGTACATAAGGGCGATACATTTTTTGATAAGGCCATAGACCCCTCCTATATTGCGGTACAAGACAACATTTCTTCAGGTAAAAGCCTGTTATCCAAAAGTGAACGGGAGATCCTTACCTTAATTGGTCAGGGTAAAACTACCAGTGAAATAGCGGCCATTCGGTTTACAGCGGTATCGACCGTAGAAAAGCACAGGAAGAATATGATTCGTAAATTAGGTCTATCTGGTAAAGGGGAGTTATTGCGGTATGCCTTGGAGAAAAAATACGCCTTTTAGATAAAAATCCCCAATATTGGGTATTTTACAAATTACTACGCTCTCTTACTTTTGGGCTATGAATTTTACAAAAAAAATCATAACCGCCATAAAAGAAGCTGAAAACAATGAAGTTGTTTTTAATCTGGAGGAAACTGTCTCCGTTATGAATGCCTTTAAAAAGGTTTCTGAAAATAAAATTCTTATTGAAAAAACAGTTTTTCTCTTGTTCCTGGTAGAAAAAAAAATTAGACATACTGAAAAACTTACACAACGTGAAACGCAAATTTTCAGTCTCATTGGCATTGGTTTTAATTCCCAGGAAATTTCCTCCCTACTTGATATCAGTAAAGAAACTGTTAGCACTCACAGAAAAAATATTATAAAAAAACTACACTTAAAAGGGAGTGGTAAACTTCAAAAAGCCGCCTTTCAATTCGCCCACGAAAGTCTGAATCCTTAAAATACCCTGTATTGGGTATTGTCTGCCAAGACCAACATTTTTAGTTTAGCACCTATAATTAATCAAACAATCAAATACATTTCTTATGAAAAAAATTTTTACAATTTTCGCCCTTGCGGCATTAACTTTTACTGCCTCAAATGCGCAGGAATTAAAAATTGGAGCCAAAGCTGGTGTAAACTTATCTAGTCTTGGAGGAGATAAAGTCCCTGGAATAGATACTAAAGGAAAAATAGGCCTTCATCTTGGCGGGGTTGGCGTATATATGTTTTCAGACAAATTTGGAGCACAGGCAGAGCTATTATACTCCAGTTTTGGAGGAAAACAAGAATTTAATTTTTCTGAAGAAGGTTTTACCGATATCTCTGAAGAAACAACAAAATTAAACTATTTAAGCCTGCCACTGATGGGAAAATACTACGTTACCGAATCTTTAAGTTTTGAAGCAGGTCCGAGAATTGGCTTTTTATTATCTGCAAACAGTGAATTTGAAGACACCTTTACTTTTGATGGAGAAACAGAAACTGAAAGTGGCGAAGTAGACATTTCTAAAGGTATTAATGGATTAGACCTTGGTTTTAATATTGGAGCCTCTTACGAACTGGAGAGTGGACTATTCTTTAGCCTGCGTTACACGCTGGGACTTTCCAACATTTATGACTCAGGTTCAGTATTTTCAGATATAGATGAAGACGGAGATATTATTGATGGGATCGGGACTTTTTCACAGCAAAACAATGCCTTTCAGATCTCAGTAGGATATTTCTTCTTAAACGACTAGTTTTTTTTATGTTGTTAATGTTAAACCTCCTGCAGCTTACTATAACTATAGGAGGTTTATTTTTTAATCTTAAAATATAAGTAAAATGAAAAAAACAGTACTCCTCCTCCTAGTTCTTATTGCAAATGCTACCCTTGCTCAGAATCAGGAATTTTCAGCAAAAATAGAGGCACTAGGAAACGTATTACAAAAAGTAGAAAGCGGTAAAGACGAATACTCCCAGGTTATAACGGTGAGTCAACCGGGTGTGGTTACCCTTGAAATTAATGAAACGGCTCTAAAGGATGGAGAAACAAACACCCTTACCTACGAGTTCAACCTGGCCGATATTGATATAAATACGGTCCGCACTGTAACCGAAAAAGATGTAATAAACGTACAGCTTTTCGCAGGTAAAAAACAGGATTTACTGAAACTTACTGAAAACGGTGAAAAGATATCTTATGAGAATGAAATTTTCTTATACGCTAAAGACATTGAAAACGGGAGAGCTATTGAAGAGCTTATAGAAGCAGCCATCCCTTTGGCAGAAAAAATAACAGAAAACAGGCTTTCGTTAACCACTTACGATGAGCATATTACATGGCTTACCAATACTATAAAAGACGTGAATCTCATTAAAACACAGTATGCACAATCTATGCGTGGTTTGGATTCGTATCCTGGTAAACTAGAATTTAAAATTTCAGAAAATAACGGGAGGAGTGCTACTTCTGAAACATTTCAATTTAACGCCAGTACTATCAACCCCAACTCCCTGTTGTTTAATATTGAAGGCGAAGTGTTCTCGGTTACTATGGAGACCAGCCGAAAGCTTAAAACCATAAAATATTTTGAAGAAGGAGTACAACAAAATTATACCAACGATATAAAGGTAGTTTGTGAAAGTGTAGAGATGGCGAGAGATTTTCAGAAAGTAATGAAAGAGCTTATCGCACTTTCCACAACAAAATTTGAAAACAGTCTACAGAAAATTTCTTCTATTAAAGAAGGGATAAGCATTGTAAATAACTTAACAGAAAAAGTAAATGTTAATGAGAATAGTACATCCCAGAATTTAACGGGCGATTGCGTTGTTACGTATCAGCAAAATTTCGAGAATTCAAAGAAGAACAGTATAAACGAGTATATTTTCAACTTTAAGGACCTCAACAAGAATAGTGTTAACTACGAGACAAAAGGACAGGAAGTTATCTTAACGGTAGATACAAAAGGCGGTAACGACTTTATTAAATATACTGAAGACGGCGAGCAAAAAAACTTTGAAGACGCGCTTACATTTTATGCCTCGGAAGTAGAAGATGCCATTGTTATTAAAAATGCCTTGCAGGAAATAATTGAACTCTGTAATCAAGAGAGTCCGGAATATCAAGGCCTCTCCAAAGCAAAAAAACTGGACAAGTTAAAAGAGAATTTACAAAAGGTTACTATAAACGACGTAACCTTTGACCAAAGCCTAGAGCGTGATGCTGAAGGCCTTTCGGTCACCTTCAAAAAGGTAGAAATTACCTCCAAAAAAAGTGAAGAAACTATAAGTGAATTTAATTTGAAAGACATAAACCCCGGAAGCGTAACGATGGAAACTTCGGGAAAAAATGTAATTGTGACGGCAAGTACTTATTATATGGACAAGATTATAAAGTTCTATGAAGATGGTGAGATAGAAAACTATCAAAATACCATAGAGATAGAAGCTAATGACATTGAAAACGCCCGACGTATAAAATTACTTTTGGAGGCAATAACCGGAAAAGATAAATAAAACCACCCTGGAGTGAATCCTTTATAGATGGTTCTTAACAAAAATTTTTTTAACCCTTTTAATCAACTAATTATGAAAAAAATACTATTATTTACAGTACTATTCGCGTGTGTACTGGCGTGTAAAAAAGATGACACCCCTACTGACACCACAGACGATGGGCAAATGGGCATTACAGACCCACAAGAAGTTGCTTTTATATTAAATGAAAATCTTACTGTAGCTGACGGGTTTACGGTAGACCCTACCACAGTTGCTACCACCGATGATGTTATTGCAAATAGTGCAGCCGTTGGCAGAATGCCGGTAAAAACAGGTATTGAAAATGTAAATACCATAACATTTACACCTAGTGCTGAAACAGGAGGAAATCCAGTGAGTGCTGTAGGAATGCGATTTGGTCCAACAGGGGATATTATCTTCAGAGAAGTAACTGCAGAAGAAGCCGAAGCAGGTATTGCAAGCTTTATTTTTTCTATAGACCCTTCTGTGTGTGAAGATATTGCCCAGATATGCCACGACATTAAATGTTATGAGTTTGCTCAAACTTCATCTGGAGCTATAACACAAGCAGATTTACAGGATATTGCAGCCGTATGTGCTGCTTGCGATGAACCATCCTGTTTGGACCTTCTTGACGAAGAAGTGTGTGAGAATAATGGTTTACAGGGAGCCTCCGGAAATCCGAGGTTTAATCTTACCTGGACAGGAGGAACAGACCTAGATCTGTATGTTACAGACCCAAATGGCGATACTATAAGTTATAGTAACAGAACATCCCCCTCAGGAGGTGCATTGGACGTAGATTGTTTAGGCAATTGTCCAGGAGGAAATTCTGAAAATATTTTTTGGGAAAATGGGGGTCCTTCAGGAACGTATTCATTTTATATAAACTATTTTTCAGGTTCAGGCCCTACCCCATTCACTGTTACCGTTTTTGAAGATACTAATGTTATTTCAACACATACTGGTTCTGTTACGGATACCAATCCAGATTCAGCAACCTTTCAATATGTGAAATAATAAGATACGCTATAAAAATGAAAACTTAAAAATACCCTCTGGAGGGTATTTTTTTGTATTCAACTAGCTCCTATTTTTGAAGCAAAATTTAAAAATTATAAAACCATGCGTAAACTAAAATACTTATTACCTATTTTTTTAATGGTCGCTTTTACTTTTTCATCCTGTGAAGAAGAAGAAGAGGAACCAGTACAAGAAGACGAGGAAGTTGTTGAGGTAAATGAAACATCTATCATTCCTTCATCTACTTCCGGAAGACCCAACAACTACCTGGGGTGTGTAGAAATTGGAAGCCGTATCACCTCTATTGATGTCTGGGATCACGGAACTGTAGATGGCGACATAGTTTCAATTACTGCCAATGGAAGTAAAATTATAGACCAAGTGGAGTTGGATGGCCCAGATAATCCAATTCGAGTAGATTACGATTTTGGATTTAATGGTTTTAATTACGTAACACTTTTTGCTCACAACTTAGGAGATATTTCTCCAAACACCTGTACCGTGGCAATTAACGGAGTAGAGTTTATCCTTGAAGCTAATCTTGACGCCAATGGAGCCATCGATGTAATTGTAGAGGGCTATGGTGTAGATTGTAGTGATGCAGGCGGAGGAAGTTCTGGCGGTGGCACTGGAGGTGGCGGTTCTGGCGGTTCTGGTGGTTCTGGTGGTTCTGGTGGTTCTGGCGGAGACCCAACCGATGGTGATGTAAAGTTCTTTACTTCAAGTGACTTTGGCTGTGGTCCTATTTCAGTAAATGTAAGCGGTGTTGGCTCATCTACCATTACTGGCTTTTTTGACTCAGGTGCACCAGATTGTTCAAACCCAAGTGCAGGTGGAAACTTTAATGATCTTGCGCCAGGAACGTATAATTTCACTGCAAGTTGTTCAGACCGTAACTGGGATGGAAACTTTTCGATAACAGCAGGTGGATGTTTACGATTTGAACTCTTATAACTCCTTCAATTACTAACCAAATTGAAAAACCTCCTTGCGTTAGCCACAAGGAGGTTTTATTTTCTTTATATTTCAGAAAAAGGGCTACTTTAAATAGCCGTAGTTTTTACTGTAATTAAGCATCTGACCTTCAAAAGTTTCAGGTTGCTCTATGCTAAAGCTTTCAATTTCTCCGTTGTCGTCCATTTTTGGAACTAATACAGGATTTACAAAACCACTGTAAGGAGCCGATTTAAACTGAGCGTTTCTATCCAGTACTTGCTTGTGCAAGGCCTGATCTACTTTTACTCCATAGTTTTCAACCAAATTTTTACCAGCTTCGTAATCTCCTTCCGAAGTGATACGCTGTGTCTCTTTCAACAATTGACCAAACAACTCACGCAGCTTATCGTAATCCTGAATATCGTAATAGGTTTTACCGTCACGCTCTACTTTTGCAATAACATTATCGGCTTGTCCTTTTTCAAATACCCAAGCACTTACCCATTGGCGGTTACGCATATGCGCTTCTTCCACATCGTCTCCTAATTCCAGACGAACCAACTGACCAATCATACCGTTTCTAATATAACCGTCGTACGCTGCCATACCAGTTTCTTTCCAGTTTTCTACTAAGCCAAGCTCTTCCAGTTTTGGGTCCATTAAATAGTACAACCCAAACAAATCTGCACGCCCCTCTTCTATGGTAGACTTGTAACTCTTTAAGGTTTCTTTTGGTGTCCCAACTCCTTTATTGATCTGTCCTGAGGCATGTCCTACTACTTCGTGTAAAGCTGTGTGTAATTTATCGGCCAACTGTCCGTATTTTTTTTCCAGTCGTATTTCTTCTTCATCGTGTGCAAACTCTTGCAAACGTCCAGAACCTCCTGCGTTGTTATACGCATTGATAATATTTCCTAACGAAACAGATTTACTACCGTGCTTTTGGCGAATCCAGTTGTTGTTAGGTAAATTTACTCCAATTGGTGTACTTGGCGATGCATCACCAGCCTCTCCAGCTACAATTACAGTCTTATAGGAAACTCCTGTTACACTGTCTTTTTTGTGTTCTTCCATTAAGGGTGAGTTATCCTCAAACCATTGTGCTTCGGTAGAAAGTACAGCCATTTTTTTGGACATATCAAAATCCTTGATCTGCACGATGTTTTCGTAAGAACCTTTATACCCTTTTGGATCGTTATATACTTCAATAAAACCGTTGATCCAGTCTATGTTCCCGTCGGTGGTTTTTACCCAGGAAACTGCATAATCGTCCCAGGTATCTAGGCTTCCGGTTTTGTAGTATTCAATTAACAATCCTAATGTTTCAGCTTGTTTAGGGTTTTCAGCAACCCCTTGTGCTTTTTCCAACCAGGATACAACTTTTTCGATAGCAGCTCCATATAAACCACCTACTTTGTACACTTGTTCTTTTAGTTGACCGTTTTCTTTTACTAACCGGGTGTTAAGACCTACTTCGATTGGCTCTTCAGCATTAACCTTTATCGCTCCATAAAAGTTCTCTACATCGGCAGTAGTTACATCGGGTCCATAAAAATTGATCGCACTTTCCAATACAATATCTGCATCTTTGCTCAAGTTCACTTTCTTACTGTCTTTATCGTTAAAGATCACTTCCAAAGCTTCTCCTTCCAGCGTACTATTTGTTTCCGTAAGCAATTTTTGTAAATATTCTTTAGAAAAGTCTGGCTTCAGTTTTGCATTACTATAATGGTGATGAATCCCATTGCTAAACCAAACACGCTTCAAATAAATTTCAAAGTTCTTCCAGTCGTCGGTACTTTTATCCCCCTCATACTTCTGGTATACATTTTCCAGAGCAGTTCTAATAGCCAGGTTATGACGGTAGTTTTGCGCCCACATAATGTCACGTCCGGCAAGTCCTGCTTGTGTAAGGTAGTAAACCAGTTTTTGCTCCTTTAACGTAAGGTCTTCCCAACTTGGGATTTGGTACCGTAACAGCTTAAGGTCTGCAACTTGTTCAACCTGATAGTTGAAATCGTCTGTGTTCACTTCTGCAGTTTCTTCTTTTGGCTCTTCTTTTTTTGCATCGTCACACGACACAAATAAGAAACCGAAAATGGCGAAAGCCATTACAAAATAGTTCTTCATGATATGTATTTTTGGTTTTTACAAATGTAGCAAAATTTAATTCTGAAAATTTAAAATCTAAAGTAGCATCTTACAGAAAGCAAAAGAGGTCGCAAATTTGATTATCTTAGCATCTACAACCGAAAAATATTCCTTAGAAATGAAAATTTTAAAATACCTTTTTTTCTTAATCTTGATCGTAGTAATTGGTGGTGCCATCTATTTTGCCACAAAAGACGGTTCTTTTGATGTCGCTACAACCAAAACTATAAATGCGCCTGCCGAAGTTATTTATAATAATGTAAAAGACTTTAAAAACTGGGAAGCCTGGGGACCATGGATGACCGAAGATGAAGACATTGAGCTAAACTACGCAGAAAAAACCGAGGGCGAAGGCGCTTCCTATTCCTGGAAAAGTGAAATAATGGGCGATGGTTCTATGAAAACCATCAGGGTAATCCCCAATAAAGAAATTGAACAAAGAATAGTCTTTAACACACCAATTGGTGAAAGCGGTAGCGATGTATTCTGGACATTTGAAGAGGGCGAAGCTCCCAATACTACAGAGGTTACGTGGCGAATGAAAGGTGAACAGTCTTTTATGGAAAAAGTTTTTATGAGTTTTAGTCCAGAAGATTTTGAAACATCTCTTAAAGGGATGTTTGAGCAGGGGCTTACCAACCTGGATCAGGTAGCTATAGAAGAAATGAAAAAGTTTACCGTGAATGTAGATGGAATAGCACAGCACGGGGGCGGGTATTATATGTACAACACAACCTCAGCCAACATGAGTGATATAGGTGCAAAAATGGGTGCGATGATGGGGCAGGTTATGGGCTATATGGATGCTAATAACATTCCTACAGCCGGTCAACCCTTCACACTGTACAATCAAATAGACGAAGCAAATGGTACGGTTATATTTTCGGCCTGTATTCCTGTTCGGGATCGTGTAATTACTCCAGAAGGTAGCACAGTTGTTTGTGGCTTTATGGAACCTGTTTCAGCTTTAAAAACAACGCTAAAAGGTAATTATGAAAACTTAACCGAAGCCTATGCACAAGCACAGGCCTATATGGCGAAAAATGCCATACAACCCCATCCAACATCTAAAATGTTTGAAGTGTATGTCACAGATCCTGGTGAAGTGCCAAACCCTGCAAATTACATAACCGAAATTTACATGCCCGTTTTAGTTCCAGAAGAAGAAGCCCAGTAAAATGAAGCAACTGCTATTGGTTTTTTTAGGGGGTGGTCTGGGCAGCAGTTTACGCTATATTATAGGCAACTATCTTAATAGTAGCAACACGGGAATCCCCTATGGTACTTTTCTGGCAAATATTTTAGGAAGTCTGTTAATAGGTATTATTCTAGGATTGGCGGTTAAAAGTGAAACACTTTCCCAGAACACCATTCTATTCCTGGCAACAGGCTTTTGTGGAGGGTTCACAACATTTTCCACCTTTGCCTATGAGAATCATGTGTTTTTAAAATCCGGGGATTTCACTTCATTTGCACTCTATACAATTGGTAGTTTTATAATTGGGTTTGCCGCTGTTTTCTTTGGAATCTGGATGGTGCGGCTTTTTTAATGTTTTCCAAAATCTTTCACACCAGCTTCAACTCTAATTGGCAAATCGTTTGCTGAAGGCGGGATGGGGCATGAATAGTTAGGACTATAGGCACAATACGGATTATAGGCTTTGTTGAAATTTAAAACCAATGTAGTCCCCTTTGGTATGTAAGTATCCAAAAAGCGCCCTCCGGCATAACTCTCATCCCCATTTGTTAAGTCGGTAAAAGGAAGAAACAGGTAGTCTGCATATTTTGGATCTTCACTGGGCACGATACTCTGGTAAAGGTTTAACTTTAATTTTTGTCCTTTTATTTCAAAATGAGCTTCACCATATTTTACATATTCTGGCAAACGGGAAGTAGAAGTTTTCATTAAAAACGGATGCTCATTGGGCGTACGTACAAAAGTTGCTTTTACTACAAAGTCCAGATCTATTGGAAAAAATTCTAAACCCTTGAACTTTTTAAAATCCCTTTTTTCCAGAATGGTAGTTTCAGGATTTAAAAACTTTTCATTTTCAGAAGTCTGGTAGATTTTAGTTTCTTTTATGACTTCAGTAGTATGCTGTGCAAATAAAGAAATACTCATCAACAAAAAAAGACAGGTGCTTATACATTTCATACGTAACTATTTGTTTCAAAAGTACATGATTTGAAAGTAGTCAAATTCATTTAATCTAAAACATTCCTAAACCATAGTTTAAAATAATGTACATTTGAAGTAAAGTAAATCAAAAATGAAAAAATACACCAACATCCAAAAGTGGTCTGTCGTGAGAAATCATAGACGAGGGATAGGTATGTATTGACAATGAAACTATAACACAATTCAATATAAAAACGTCCCGCCTCACCGCGGGACGTTTTATTTTTACACTAATCTAACCAAAATGAGAAAGCTTTACACCAATTACATAAACAACTTCTCTGGCCTTTCCAAAGAAATATGGCTGCTTTCGCTTGTAACATTTATTAACCGGGCCGGAGCTATGGTACTCCCTTTTTTATCGCTCTATCTGGTAAATGCAAAAGGGTTTACATTACCGCAGGTAGGCTGGATCATGACATGTTTTGGACTAGGCTCTTTGGCGGGCACGTGGGTAGGTGGTAAACTAACCGATACTATTGGTGCTTATAAAGTAATTACCACAAGTCTATTTGTAGGTGGGTTGGGATTTATAGCCTTACAGTTTATGGAATCCTTTTATGGATTCTGTGCGGGTATCTTTGCACTTATTTTTGTGGCAGATGCCTACCGTCCCGCAATTTTTGTTGCCTGTGACGCGTATAGCAAACCAAAAAACATTACCCGAAGCATAGCCCTTATCAGACTGGCTATTAATCTGGGGTTCTCTATAGGCCCGGTTATTGGAGGAATTATTATTGCCCGTATTAATTACAACTCACTTTTCTGGATAGATGGCATTACCTGTATTCTGGCAGCAGTCTTACTGTTTATATTGCTGAAACCTAAAAGGGTGACCAAAGAAGAGGAACAACTCATAAAAGTAAAAGAAGGAATTTCACCTTATAAAAATAGTCTGTTCCTGTTGCTTATTGTAATTATGGTATTAAGTACGATGATGTTCGTTCAATATTTCTCTGTAATTCCTTTGTACTATGAGCAAGCGCATTTTTTATCTGAAGATGTTATAGGCGGCATCCTCTTTCTGAATGGAGTTATAATAGTAGCCTTCGAAATGCCGCTGGTGGGGTGGTTAGAACGCATCAACATTTCCAAAACCATGGCGACATTCTGGGGAATGGTTTTATTGGCATTGAGCTTTTTAGTCCTGAACCTTAACGATAGTTTTTCAATATTAATTATTGGAATGATACTAATGACGCTTGGAGAAATGATCGGCTCCCCATTTTCAAACGCACTAGCACTGGAAATGGCTCCAAAAGGCAGAAAGGGAAGTTATATGGGACTGTACAGCATGAGTTTCTCGGTTTCTCATATTATAGGGCATAATGGCGGTATGAATTTGGTAGATCAGTTTGGGTATAGAAATACATGGTTTATTATTGTAGGGATACTCGTTATTGTTTCTATAATGACCTTGTGGTTGCATAAAAGAGTGAAGAAACAACATATAGTAATGATACCTTAAAAAACTAAAGATGAACAAGATACTCATAGCTCTTATAGCCTTAACCGTATTTGCCTGCGTGGAACGATCTGAAGAAGAGAAAAATTCAGGTCAAGAAGAAACCTGGCGCTCTGAAAAGACTTCAGAAAAAAGGGTACTCCCAAAGCTTGATAGCACCCGGTATAATGTAGCATTTTTAATCATGGAAGGGGTGTATAATACCGAATTAACAGCCCCGTTTGATATTTTTCAGCATACGGTTTTTAGAGACAGTATAAAGGCAATGAATGTTTTTACAGTTGCCAATACCTTAGACCCCATCACTTCTTTTGAAGGGATGCGCATCCTACCAGACTTTAATTACACCAAAGACACGCTTCCCAAAATAGATATTCTGGTAGTTCCCAGTGCCGAGCATCATCTGGACACAGATCTTGAAGATGAGGTCATGCTTCAATTTGTGCGACATGTAGATAAAGAAGCACAGTTTATTACTTCGCATTGCGATGGCGCCTTCGTTCTGGCAAAAGCCGGATTACTTACTACTAGTGTAGCTACGACATTTCCTAGTGACATAGATGCTATGAAAATCATGTTTCCAGCATTGGATATTCGTAAGGATGTACTATTTGTGCACGATGGAAAGTATATTACTTCTGCGGGTGGGGCGAAAAGTTTTGAGGCAGCATTGTATTTGTGTGAGTACTTATACGGCAAAAAAATAGCCCAATCCCTTGCGGGTGGGCTGGTTATAGATTGGGATCTAGATAAAGTTCCTCATTTAGTTATTAAATGAATCCAGGGGCGAATCGTTTTTAACTTTTTCAGCTTTTAAATCATTCCTTAACTTTCTGTTTCGCTTGCTTAAGATAACAGCATCCAAACAAGATACCATAAGTCCAATTCCAGCTACCAGACAGATAAAACGGATTACAGAGGCTCCCGTAAATTCAATTCCTGAGAATCCAAGTGCAAATGATATTAACGTAATGAGCAAAAAGTGTATCGTGTATTTTTTCATGGTATGTTCAATTAATTTTATACTAAAATACTTATTAAATATACGCAAGGTTACTAACAAAACCACAATTGTATATTCTTTAACGCTCCTTCAAAAACTTTGCTAACTATTTTAACTTTTAAAAAGGTTTTATTTGTTTAATGCTGTTATTGGCTACTACGTGGGAAAGCACAATCTGAGTCTTTGTTTCACCATAAGAAATAAGCTGATCTATAAATGCCTCTAAATGTTTTTGATTCCGTAACACCACTTCCATCACAATATTCTCATTCCCTGTGATCCTATAACAATTAAGTACTTCTTCATAGGTTTTCACCTTTTCCAGGAAAGGCTTTAACTTACCCATAAAGGCACGCAACGTAATAATCGCTTTTAACTGGTATCCCGTTTCAAAAGGAGAAACTACCGTTCTGTAACTATGGATCACACCGGCGTCTTCCATTTTTTTTATGCGTTCTGAAACTGCAGGAGAACTTATACCTACTGCCCTTCCAATTTCAGAATTACTAACCCTGGCATTTTCCTGAAGGTGTAGTAGAATTTTCCAATTAAGCGCATCTAACTTCATTTAAAGAAATATTTAAAATTAATTTAAATTTTAAATCAAAAATAGTGATTTACTTTAAAATCCATACACAAAACTCTAACTATCTCACTAAATTTGGTACACATTAAAAAATAAATATTGCTATCGTGTTACCTACAGCACACTCCCATTTTCCGCACTCTGCGATTTATAAAAAGGCACAGGAAATCTTTGCGTTATCCCGAAATATTTCTCAATACTTCGTCAATGATTTCAATGCTTTAAATGAAGACGGCACAGAGCATGAACACATTTATTTTACAGGAGATATTGTACAGCAATCCATATCGCTTGCCCCTGAAATTTTAAAAGCAGAGCAACAAGCTTTTTCCGAAGCTAAGCAAAAGCATATTGCATCTGTAACAAGGCTTACCAATTCCTTATACCGAAATTGTGAGCGCCTGGAAAGAACGAATAGCAATGGTAAAGACTTTTTACCTATTCTCCGCAAAGAGCTAAAAAAATTCAGAAAACTACAACGCACCTGGATGCTAACGCTATAGTTTCAGTATCCTGCTCAAAAAGCATTCTTACTATTAACCCCGACAGAGAAAATGGGGATAAGCAACCCCTAAGGCCTCGCTGAAAAAGCAAGGCCAAGTCTTGACATGTCCTGAGCGTAGTCTAAGGGCTTACATGTTTCTTCTGTACTGTCCTCCTACTTCAAAAAGTGAGTGTGTAATTTGTCCTAACGAGGCATATTTACACACCTCCATTAAAGCTTCAAAGATATTTTCGTTGTTTACAGATTTCCGTTGCAGTTCTTTCAACAATTCTGAAACTGTAGCATCGTTACGCTCGTTTAAGTTTTTAACTACTTCGATCTGGTATTTCTTTTCTTCCTCGGTAGCTCTTATCACTTCCGCAGGTTGCACTGTGGGTGAACCTTTACTACTCAGAAACGTGTTTACACCAATAATTGGGAACTCCCCTGTGTGTTTTAAGGTTTCGTAGTACAGGCTTTCCTCTTGTATCTTGCTACGCTGGTACATCGTTTCCATAGCTCCCAGTACGCCACCACGCTCGGTAAGGCGATCAAATTCCTGCAAAACGGCTTCTTCCACCAGGTCGGTTAATTCTTCAATAATAAAGCTTCCTTGGATCGGGTTTTCATTTTTCGCCAACCCAAGTTCTTTATTAATAATTAACTGAATCGCCATGGCACGGCGCACACTTTCTTCGGTAGGTGTTGTAATGGCTTCATCATAGGCATTGGTATGCAAACTATTACAGTTGTCATAAATAGCATACAACGCCTGAAGGGTCGTTCTAATATCGTTAAAATCTATTTCCTGAGCGTGTAAACTACGTCCTGAAGTTTGAATATGATACTTCAGCATTTGTGCACGCGGATTGGCATTGTACTTATCTTTCAACGCTTTTGCCCATATTTTACGAGCTACGCGACCAATAACTGAGTATTCTGCATCAATTCCATTACTGAAGAAAAACGAAAGGTTAGGACCAAATTTATTAATGTCCATACCACGACTTAGATAATACTCCACATAGGTAAAACCGTTCGCCAGGGTAAAGGCTAATTGTGTAATTGGGTTTGCACCCGCTTCGGCAATATGGTAGCCACTAATGGAAACTGAATAGAAGTTTCGCACTTGCTGTTCGATGAAATATTCCTGTACGTCGCCCATGAGTCGTAAGGCAAATTCAGTTGAAAAGATACAGGTATTCTGGGCCTGGTCTTCCTTTAAGATATCGGCTTGTACCGTACCACGCACTTGTTTCAGGGTATCCGTTTTTATCTTTTCATATACATCATTTGGCAATACCTGATCCCCTGTAACTCCTAAAAGCATTAGTCCAAGACCGTTATTTCCTTCGGGTAGTTTCCCCTGGTATTGCGGACGGGATCTTCCTTTATATATTTCTGAAATTTTAGCTTCTACTTCAGTTTCGATTTCATTTTCAGTAATATATTTTTCACAATTTTGATCGATCGCTGCGTTCATAAAAAAGCCTAGCAACATAGGTGCAGGTCCATTGATGGTCATACTCACCGACGTCATAGGATGACTTAAATCGAAGCCACTATATAATTTTTTAGCATCGTCCAGACAACAGATAGACACTCCAGCGTTTCCAATCTTTCCGTAAATATCGGGGCGTAATCCCGGGTCGTTTCCGTAAAGCGTCACACTGTCAAAAGCTGTAGACAAACGCTTTGCCGGCAACCCGTGACTTACATAGTGAAAACGACGGTTGGTTCGCTCCGGCCCACCTTCCCCTGCAAACATTCTGGCAGGATCTTCTCCGGTTCTTTTAAAAGGATACAGTCCCGAAGTGTACGGAAACTCCCCTGGTACATTCTCCTGCAAGCACCATTTTAAAATATCCCCCCATGCCTGGTATTTAGGTAAGGCAACCTTAGGTATCTGGGTATGTGAGAGACTTTCAGTATGTGTATCGATCTTAATTTCTTTGTCTCTTACCTTAAATGTGTATACAGGGTTTTTGTACTTAGTTACTTTTTCGTCCCAGGTTGTGATCACTTCCCAGTTGTAAGGATCAAGGTCCATTTTTACCTTGTCAAACTCGGCTAACAAAAGTTTCAGTAATTCTTTCGTGTCTTCAGAAGTTGACATGCGTTCTGAAACGATTCCTGCTTTATCTATTTCGGGTTTATTTCCTGAAACTGTTTCTATGGTTTTAAAAATTCCATAGAGCTTTTGTGCGACTTCAGCCTGCTCAGTAGCTGTTTTATCATACGCCCGGTTATTTTCAGAAATTTCAGAAAGATAACGGGTACGTGCTGGGGGAATTACGAAAATCTTTTCGCTCATCTCATTACTGATTTCAAACGTGCTTTCAAGTTTTGCATCTACTTTTGAAACCAATTGATCCATGATGGCCTTATATAAGGTATTCATGCCCGGGTCGTTAAATTGTGACGCAATGGTTCCGAAAATAGGCAATTCATCCTGCGGCGTGTCCCACAGTTGGTGGTTACGCATATATTGTTTTTTCACGTCACGCAGCGCATCCAGTGACCCTCTTTTGTCGAATTTATTGATAGCAACCAAATCGGCAAAATCGAGCATGTCAATTTTTTCTAACTGGGTTGCTGCACCAAATTCCGGAGTCATCACGTATAGCGATACATCACTGTGTTCTAAAATTTCGGTATCGCTCTGCCCAATTCCTGATGTTTCAAGAATAATTAAGTCGTATTCGGCAGCTTTAATTACTTCAATAGCTTCTGCCACATATTTAGACAACGCCAGGTTGCTTTGTCTGGTTGCCAGACTGCGCATATACACTCTTGGTGAGTTAATGGCATTCATACGTATTCTGTCTCCTAAAAGTGCCCCACCTGTCTTTCTTTTGGAGGGATCTACAGAGATAAGTCCAATTGTTTTTTCAGGAAAATCTATTAAAAACCTTCGTACCAGCTCATCTACTAAAGAAGATTTACCAGCGCCACCAGTACCTGTAATACCCAATACAGGTGTTTTTAGATCTTTATTTTTGTTGTGAATGGTTTGGAGTGCGTCCTTGGCAACTTCCGGAAAGTTTTCAGCTGAAGAGATCACACGTGCAATTGCTCCAGGTTCTTTGTTTGATAACTTAGCAACTTCTCCATTTAAAGAATCCCCAATTGGATAATCTGACGTTTGTACTAAATCGTTGATCATTCCCTGCAAGCCTAGTTCACGGCCATCGTCTGGGGAATAAATACGCGTGATCCCGTATTCCATTAACTCTGAAATTTCTGAAGGGAGGATCACGCCACCTCCACCACCAAAGATTTTTATGTGCCCGGCTCCTTTTTCCTGAAGCAGGTCGTACATATATTTAAAATACTCTGTATGTCCTCCTTGATAAGAGGTCATCGCAATGGCATTCGCATCTTCCTGAATCGCTGTATTTACTACCTCTTCTACACTACGATCATGGCCAAGATGAATCACCTCTACACCAGTAGATTGAATAATCCTTCTCATAATGTTTATGGCAGCATCATGTCCGTCAAAGAGTGAGGCAGCGGTTACAATTCTAACTTTGTTTTTTGGGGTATATGGAGTTTGTGGTTGCATACTATTTAAATAATGAGCACAAAGTTACTAAAACCCTCGCTCACATTGAACTTAAGAACACCACAAATAAGCAAAAAAAGATTAATTTTCCTTTGTTCCTTTTAAAAAAAACCTGTATTTTTGAAACATATTTAATAAAACCTAAATAATAAATTATTATGAAAAAAATTTACATTTTAGCTACAATGGTAGCTTTCGCATTTACTGCAAATGCACAAATCGTCGATGACGAATTTGAATTTTACCAATTAGGAGACATCGATGCTCAATCTCCTTCTTGGAGAACTTGGAGTGATGCACCTGGAAATGCTGAAGATGCTGATGTTACTACTCTTCAAAATAACACTGTTGGAGGAGATAAGTCTTTAAACATTGGAGCAGGAAATGACATGTTATTGCTTTTTGGTGATTTAACTACTGGAGTATACTCTTGGCAGTACGATCTTTACTTGGAGCCTGGAAGTAGTGGTTTCCTTGGAATGATGAGTGAAACAACTACTGAATTTGCATTGCAGATGTATTTTGATGATGCAACTATTGGTACTTCTTTTGCAGATCCTATTGGTAATACAAATACTGGAGATCCTTTTACTATTGAAGAGGAAACTTGGGTTACTCACCGTTGGGTAATTGATTTGGATGCTGGTACTGCAATTGTAACTCAGGACGGAGAAGAAATCTACAATGGTGACTTCTTTAGAAATGCATTACAATCTGTAGACATCTGGGATGATGCTAATGCAAACTTCCATTTAGATAATGTACTTTTCGTAGAAGGAGAAATTTTGAACACTGATGATTTTTCATCTTCTAGCTTCAGCGTTTATCCTAACCCAGTACAGGACAGATTGAATATTCAATCAGTAATAGCTGTAGATTCAGTTATAGTATACGATGTATTAGGAAAAGTAGTTCTTACTGCTACTCCTGGTGTTGTATCTCCAAGTGTTGATATGAGTGCTCTTACTTCTGGTGCTTACTTAGTAAACATCACAATTAATGGTGCTTCTAAAACAGTAAAAGTTGTTAAGTAATTAGTTACTTACCATACCTTATACTAAGCCCTTCACTACGAAGGGCTTTTTTTATATATTTATCGTATTCCTAAAAACACCTATCTATGAAAAAGCTCGTTTTATTTTTTTCCTGCTTTGTACTTATTTCCTGTGCAGAGCTCCAACAAGTAGTAAACAACCTCCCACAATCCGGGGGGATGGATCCTACCATGATTGCCAACGGGCTGCGTCAGGCACTAGATTTTGGAATAGACAAGCAAGTAACAAAGCTTACCCAAAAAGACGGTTTTTATAAAAATAGTCTGGTAAAAATACTCCTACCACAAGAGTTGCAGAAAGTAGATCGTACCCTACGGGATATAGGTTTAAGCAGTTTAGCTGACGAAGGTTTAAAAATTCTAAATCGCGCTGCAGAAGATGCTGTAAAAACAGCAACACCCATCTTTGTAAATGCAGTAAAGGAAATTACATTTAACGATGCTAAAAATATTCTACTGGGTCCAAACAATGCTGCAACAAACTATTTAGAAGGCCGAACCAACAGTGCATTGTACACAGAATTTAACCCCGTCATAAAAAACTCATTTCAAAAAGTAGGTGCAGATCGCGTATGGGAAAACATCATTACCAGGTACAATAACATTCCCTTTGTGAATAAAGTGAACCCAGACCTCACCGACTATGTTACCAATCGAGCCTTAGAAGGGGTCTACACTATGATAGCTGTGGAAGAAAAGAAAATACGAAGTAGTGTAGCGTCCAGGACCACAAACCTTTTACGTCAGGTTTTTGCACTCCAAGACTAAAACACTGGCTTAAAAGAATATTAGGACATGATTAACGTATTGTTAGTAAAGTTTAGGTCACCAGATTATTATTTTTGCGTAAACAATTAAAAGAATTATGCCTGGTTGGTTAAAAAGAAAATCGAGAGTAGAAAAATTAGAGCAAAAATATGCAGAGCTCATGAGAAAGTCCTTTAAGATCGCACTTAAAAATAAAGATGAAAGTGAAAAAGTGCAAAAACAAGCTTACAAGGTCTTTGATGAAATCAAATATCTTACCCTACAGAATGCTGACAAGTAACAGCCCTTAATGTAGCGTCTTAAAATAAGACAATGCCTGTAGTATTCTGGAACCATACCAGCTAAAATATTCCCCATCAACTAAACGCACCTCTCTATTGAGTGTGTTTTTTAATTTAGTCGCATCACTGTTCTTAAAAGGAAAGGGCTCTGTAGATAACATAACTATTTCTGCTTCCAGTAATTCTTTTTCTGAAACTTCGGGGTAGCGAGATGTTTTCCTAGCAAAAACATTTTCAAAATTATTAAGCGTAAGTAAATAGTCTATAAAGGTAACAGCACCAGCTACCATATAAGGATTCTTCCAGATTACGTATGCTACTTTTTTGCTTGGCTTTAAAGCTACAAATTCTTTAAATTCTTGTACAGCATCTCCAATTTGTTTGGTTAATTCTTCAGCTTTCTCAGCGACTGAAAACAGATCGCCAAATTGACGAATCATTTTTAAGTTGTCTTCAATGGTATAGATATCGCTCACCCAAACAGGTGCAATTTTCTCTAAAGTGTTAACTATTTCCCTGGTATTTTCTTCTTTATTGCAAATGATAAGATCTGGACGCAACGCCTCAATTGTATCGTAATGTACTTTCTTAGTACCTCCAACAACAGTTTTAGTAATTCTTAATTCCTCTGGGTGCACGCAAAATTTTGTAATACCAACTATAAAGTCACTCAATCCTAACGCTACAAGAAGTTCGGTCTGCGAAGGTACCAGAGAAATAATTCTCCTCGGGGTATAAGGTACTTCCAGCGTTCTATTCAGTTGATCTTTAAAGTGCATTCAGAATAGCTTCCATTTGCGACTGAAGTTCCCGGGCAGCTGTTGCCGAAGCTTTCGCAAAATTCTTGTCCTTGCCAGCATAGATAACACCTCGTGAAGAGTTAACAAGCAATCCAATATTTGAAGAGAGCCCATATTTACAAACCTCAGAAAGACTTCCACCTTGCGCCCCCACTCCAGGAACCAATAAAAAACTATGCGGCACTATCTTTCTGATATCGGCAAGGTAGCTTGCTTTTGTAGCTCCTACTACATACATTAGATTATGGGCGTTTGTCCACGTCTTAGAAGTTTCAATAACAGTTTTATACACTTCTACTCCATCAACTAGTTTGGTTTGAAAATCGAAAGCCCCCTGGTTTGAGGTTAGCGCGAGTAAAATAGTATGTTTGTTTTCAAAACCTAAAAAGGGTTCTATACTGTCTTTTCCCATATAAGGTGCAGTCGTAACCGAATCGAAGCCCAAGTCTTCAAAAAATGCTTTTGCGTACATCGCAGAAGTATTCCCAATATCACCTCTTTTGGCGTCTGCGATGGTAAATAGTTCCGGATAGTGCTCTTTAAGATACTTGCTGGTTTTTTCCAGTGCTCTCCAACCTTTTAAACCGTATGCTTCATAGAAAGCAGTATTGGGCTTATAGGCTACTGCAAGGTGATGTGTAGCATCTATTATAGCCTTATTAAACGCAAATATGGGGTCTTCTTCAGCTAATAAATGTGTTGGAATTTTATCGAGGTCTACATCCAAACCAATACAGAGAAAAGATTTCTTTTTATGGATTTGAGCAACAAGTTCTTCAGTGGTCATGGGGTATCACTTAAAATGTTTCACCGGCTTCTTTTAGCTTTTCAGTATTACTTACCAGCTGAAGCTCATCTATAATTTTCTGAATATCGCCATCAATAATATTACTCAAATCGTATAGGGTAAGATTTATCCTGTGGTCGGTTACACGACCTTGTGGATAATTATAGGTTCTAATTTTAGCACTTCTATCGCCACTGGTTACCATAGAGCCTCGCTTTTCGGCATCTTCTGCTTGTTTTTTGGCCAGCTCCAGATCGTACAGCCTAGATCGCAGTACTTTAAAAGCTTTTTCCTTGTTTTTATGTTGCGATTTTTGATCCTGGCATTGTGCTACCAATCCTGTGGGCTCGTGGGTTAGTCGTACTGCAGAATAAGTGGTGTTAACAGACTGCCCTCCAGGACCCGACGAACAGAAATAATCCACACGCACTTCTTTTGGATCAATTTCTACATCGAATTCTTCGGCTTCAGGAAATACCATTACAGTTGCCGCACTGGTGTGCACTCTTCCCTGTGTTTCGGTTTGTGGTACGCGTTGCACACGATGCACTCCCGCCTCAAACTTTAAGGTTCCGTACACATCGGCTCCTTCTACCTCAAACTGAATTTCTTTGTACCCGCCACTGGTTCCTTCACTAAAATCTACAACACTTACTTTCCAGCCTTTACTTTCACAGTATTTAGTATACATGCGGTGTAAGTCTCCTGCAAAAATACTGGCTTCATCGCCACCCGTACCTGCTCTTACTTCCACTACTGCATTTTTAGTATCTTCAGGATCTTTAGGAATAAGCATAAACTTGATATCATCTTCAAGCTTTCCTATGGTCGATTTCGCCTCGTCAAGTTGCATTTTGGCCATTTCAACCATTTCGGCATCGCTGCCATCTGCCAGAATTTCTTCGGCTTCTTTTACTCGTTCGGTAGCTGTAAGATACCCCTCACGCTTATCCATGAGTGCTCTTAAGTCTTTATATTCTTTATTTAACTGAATATATTGCTTCTGATCGCTAATAATTTCTGGCTGAATAATGAGGTCACTTACCTCATCAAATCTATTTTTTACTATTTGAAGTTTTTCTAACATATTGAAATTTTCATATTGAAACCTCCTTCAATACGGTTTCAAATTTACAATAAAATAAGGAAGGTTTCAATCCAGCAGAAGGTAAAAGATGGTTGCCGAATTAAAATAGTACACTGGATCGTTGAAATTAAGTTTTCAAGAGAGACACTGTTCTATGTCAGAAAAACTAGAGAAGTTTAGAGGCTAGCTTTTCTTCTTTATTTTTAGGCATCAACATAAAATGTGACAGCATTGCAATTGCGATGATAAGTACAACCCTGGCAATATAAACCGAAGCATTTCCATAACCAAAATCATAATATCCTATAGCCCTGAAGATCTCTGCAAAAACAAAAAGAAAAGCTACTATTAAAAAAACCAAAGATGCCTTTGTATTTACCGAATGGTTGTACAGAAGAGATAGAAAGCCAAGTACTACCAGTGACATAGAAACCAGGAGCATCGCACTAAAAGTCGCATCTCCATTGGCCAGGTCCTTCAATTTTGATATAAACTCATATAATAAATAACCATTGATAATAATGAGCCCTGCAAAAACGGTTGAAAGTACTACGCCCAAATTTTTAAAACTGGCTTTGGGCCAGACAGCTCTGATTAAAAAAAGATAGGCAAAAACATTTAAAAATAAAGAGGTAGCAGCTATCGCTGTATTTTCATACCATACAGTACAAATACTGGATACCGAATAGAAGAACATAAAAGCAACGAGAATTTGGTTAACTTTTTTTGTGCTAAAGGCAAGTACAATTCCCAAAAAAATAAGGGAAATTAGCCCTCTAAAAAGACGGTAAACCGGATAGTTACCTAACAGATGAATAAAAATACTGGCAACAACCAATACAACAGACGTAATAAGTAATATCTTCTTGTAGCTCCTGGGTTGTACAGCTTTTATATCCATAACTTAGATCCCTGAGCTTTATAGTTTCAGGGTGTCATTCTTTCGATACTAAACATAGACAAACTCTCCATGTTTAGAGGTAATAGTTAGCTTTTTAGTCCCTGCAGCAGCTACTTTTCCAACTATTTGAGCATCTACATTGTAAGATTTTGAAATAGCTATAATTTGTTGTGCTATTTCTTCGGGAACATATAGTTCCATTCTATGGCCCATATTAAATACCTGATACATCTCTTTCCAGTCTGTACCACTTTCCTCCTGTATCAATTGAAACAAGGGTGGCGTATCGAACAAAGTATCTTTTATGATATGTAAGTTATCTATAAAATGGAGGATCTTTGTCTGGGCTCCACCACTACAGTGTACCATACCATGAATTTGCTCTGGACTGAATTTAAACAAAATTTCTTTAATAATAGGCGCATACGTCCTTGTGGGAGATAGTACTAATTTACCAGCATCCAGTGGTGAACCTGGTACAGTATCGGTTAATTTTTTGCTTCCGCTGTACACCAAATCTTCAGGTACTGCAGCATCAAAACTTTCGGGATATTTTGTGGCCAGGTAGTTATGAAATACATCATGCCGGGCACTTGTTAGCCCATTACTTCCCATTCCGCCATTATATTCTGTTTCGTAGGTTGCTTGTCCAGAAGAGGAAAGTCCAACAATCACATCGCCTGGGCGAATATTTGCATTGTTAATTACGTTGGCTCGTTTCATTCTTGCAGTTACTGTGCTATCCACGATAATGGTTCTCACCAGGTCACCTACATCTGCTGTTTCTCCTCCTGTGGAGTGGATTTTCACACCAAATCTAGCTAGATCTTCCAGTAATTCTTCGGTTCCATTAATGATTGCTGAAATAACTTCACCAGGAATCAGGTTTTTGTTGCGGCCAATGGTGGAAGAAAGCGTAATGTTATCTACAGCACCTACACAAAGCAGGTCGTCTACATTCATAATAAGCGCATCCTGCGCAATGCCTTTCCACACGCTAATATCGCCTGTTTCTTTCCAGTACATATATGCCAGAGAAGATTTCGTTCCTGCCCCATCTGCGTGCATAATTAAGCAGTGGTCTTCATCTCCTGTAAGATAATCCGGAACTATTTTACAAAAGGCTTTTGGAAAAAGGCCTTTATCTACATTTTTAATGGCATTGTGCACATCTTCCTTACCGGCTGAAACACCTCTTTGGGCATATCTTTTTGAAACTTCTTGACTTTGACTCATACTAGTATCCTTAGGACCACAAAAGTACAGAATGAAAAAACGTCCCGAAAGTTAGGGACGTTTTTTTTAACTATTATTTTATGATGAACGTTATTCCCAATCGGGCATAAAGCTATTTGTAAAAAGGCTGGTATCATCAGTGGCATTCTGAAGATCACGTAATAAAATTTCTGGTATAGAATTTATGTTACTCGCCTTTCTTGTCCAGATAACCCCACCTTCAGAAGGCGTAAATTGACCATCAAAGTCATTCTCTCCACTATCCACATCTGTATCCAACATTTCTATCATATCTGTATTCAGATCGTATATGAATAACCTGCTTTGGAACAATCTATAATCTGTATTTTCTGAACCCGACAGGTCCCTATTATATAAAACTCTATCTGCGTTGGCTGTGATATCAATACTACCTGCAGCTCCGGGCTCACCCTCTAATATCACGGTCTCCTCAACCCCAGTAGACAGTCTATAGGTAAAGATTCGTACATTATACCCATTAATATCGTTTGTTTTAATAAGTAACAAGTCTTGGTCAAAATCAGGAACAGCGACTTCAGAAATGAAAAAGCCATCGTTTGAGGTGTACAATACACTGGCCCCGCCCGCATCTGGATCTATTTCGTAAATTTTGTCAAAGTTTGGATAATATAATTTACGTCCATTAACGGCCCAAGTAAAATCCAGTTCACTCAATCGAAAACCACCTACAGGGACATTATTGGTAATTTGTGCTACGTTGGTACCATCCAAGTCCATGGTAAAAATATGTGTTTGACTTCCGACGGATCGCAAGAACGCAATTTTACCTACTTCGATATTTTTTCTTGGTCTAAAACTGTTTTTTTCATCATCCGTTAGTTGAACAACGTTGAAATCGGGCATTCCTTCTCCGGGAGTATCGTCTTCACCCCCTGAAAAAATTACGTTATTTCCTGCCAGCTCACGAACAAATAAGAATGGGTTATTGGGGATGGACACCGTTGTAAATGAACTTAAAGCAGAAGTAACGGGATCGTTAATTTCGTCATCTGCGGTAACCTGCCAAAAATAATTGGTTGATATCTGAAGGTTATTTACAGTAAGTATAGTGTCCTGTGGCACTTCAAATTCTTGTACTTCATTGGTAGTACCGTTCCGTAGTGATAATTTATAGATGATTTCATCAAGATCGTTTTTTGAAGAAAGCCAAACAAAATCAACATCTTGAGCAACATCTATGGCTCCATCTTCTGGCGTAACCAATTCTGGCTGCAACGGAACTAAATTATCCGATTGTGCTATGTCTAGTTCTAGTGCCACCACAGTATTTTGATCTTCTGAAATAGAAGCTGGCTCAAACGATGTTGCAAAACCGTCCAACTCTGCCTGTACCGAGTAATCATCCACTTCAATACTAGGGATACTGAATGCTCCGGCCGCATCTGTAAAAACTGTTGTAGATGCAGGAGTTGTAGTGATTTTTACACCCTCCAGGGCCTCCCCATCTTCTGATGCTATCACTGTCCCAGTTAAGGAACCAGTCTTAACAATGTCCAACGTATCTTCGCTGCAGCTATAACCTATGGTCAACAACGCGATAATTGCTACTATAAATTTATAATTTTTCATCTTCTTGTAATTTCTCGTTCTCTACTGCTGGTTTTCGGTCTTTATTTCTGAAATTAAAATAATAATCCAATCCCAACCCAAAAGTAATATAATCGTCATTTCTCTTTCCATTAACGACACCATCTACCTCATCACTGAAACTTCTATTATGTTCTGCATATAGCTTCAAGCCCCATCTATCTGACATGTAATAGTGTAGCCCTCCCCCATATTGTAACTTAAAATATGTCTCTCCCAGGTCGAAACTACCACCTTCGTCTTCATTTATTTCTCTGATTAACCCTGGGCCAGCATAAATAAATGGTGACAAATCATCGTAAGGAAGCAAGTTGAAGCGGACGTTGAAATCTATAGCGCTAAATTTATTATAGAATTGCTCTCCGCTATTCAGTTCGAATATGGATGCCGATATCCCGAGATGTAAAAATGGTTTTATTTCTCTTTGATATCCAAAGCGCGCAAAACCTCCTATATCTTTGGTTGTATAGTCTCCATTGATTAAACTAGCGCCTCCCGAAACACTTATCATATTCTTGAATTGACGGTTGGTCTGTACCCGGTCGTATAATTTCATGGACTCCTCCTCCATTTTTTCGGCCTCGTATGCCTCAACTAACTGCTGATCCGTTTCACTTCCGGCTTTGGTATTCCAATAATTCCCTTTAATACCTTCAATTATGAGATCATGTACGGCTTTCTCAACGGCATCTTTTACTGCTAATTGAACGGGTTCGTTTTTGGTGATTCCCGTCTCTGCTTCTAAAAGCCTCTGGAACTTAACAAAACGGAAGAGACTCGCATCTATGGCTTGAGATAAAATAGTTTTAGATACATACACAGTCTTCAGTATTTGACCGTTGCTTGTAGATACAGCTCTTAAATATACAGTTATCCTATCCTGGCGGTAGCGTGCCGAAGCACCAAGACCAAAATATCGTGCACCAAGCCCACCTGTGACAATATTCGTATCGTAGGATACAATGCCGCCTTCCAAAATCAAACCAGCATATAAGAGTGGCGGTAATGGTGGTTCATTCGGATTTAGATTTTTAATGTAATCCTGTTTGGTTTGGCGTATGATATTTCTTTCAGTAGTAAGGTTGGAAATATTTTCGCGCTCAATAGGAATGAACCATCCTGAGTCTTCAAGGGCTTTAATCAAAATAGTGGTTCCACCTTGGGTCACGGCAGTACTGAAGGTACTCCCTTGTTCTATGGCTTTATACTGACCGGTTTGATCGCTAAAATTATAAACAGCTACTTCAACAGGATCTGCCGCCTCGGGTAAATCTAATAATTTTTTGGTTGTAAAGGCATATTCTCCAGTACGAGATGGTTTTTGGACAAAAGGCTGGTTAAAATACGCGCCACAAGAAGACATTAAGAACACACAAGCCGTCAAGGCCATTAACGCTAATTTTTTCATTATAAATAGGTTTATTGTGGCACAATAATTTGCGTCTGTTCGCCTGTAGTAGTATCCAAGATATTTATTACAAGGCCTTCTGAACCTTCAAAAACTTCAAGGGTTAGGGTACCAAATGTAAATGTCCCAGGCTCTGTAATACCACCTATTCCATCCAATTGTTGTTGTAAGAGGCTCCTAGAAAGTGCACTAAATATTTGTCGTTGTAGCCCTTCGCTAAACTGATCAAGTTCAGATTGTTGATCTCTTGGGTTAGCAGGTGCGGTAAGTTTATTTTGAGCTGATGCCGAAGATAGCAACCAGTTATAGTTAAAAGTATCCCCGCCAAAAGCAGGGTTCTTGGGTTCATACGAAAATTGTTGTGCTAGACCAGCTTGCGCTAGTAAGCAAACAAAAATAAATGTTAGGGCAGGCTTCATAAGTATTAATATTTTATATCGGTTCCTTGCTTGTCTAAATATTGTAATTGTCTAATTACGCGAGCCATAGCTATTTTAGCTTGTTCTATTAAAAAATCTTTTCTGGGTTGCGAAAAAAACCTCCAAACTAGTTGATCTTTTACTAAAACGCTTACCATGGTATTCCTACTTCTTCCAGGAACTTCTTCGATTACAATATTGTGTATTGTTTTAATTCCTTTATTATAATAATCACTAAAAAAATAACGATAAAAATCCCGTCCTGCTTTAGTAATGGTGTTTTCAATAACCAGCCCTTTTAAGTAATACCCATCCTCGGGTTTTGCAAGATCTTGATTATTTGTATTTTGCTGTACGGGTTTATCATTTAGAATGGTCCTTCCACCTTCGGGGAGCACAATTCTCTCTTTACCGATGGGGTTATCCTCGCTATCATAAATCAATAATACAATAATTATTTTAGACTCTACGGCATAATTTATGGTAACGCTCGATAAACCTATAATTTGATTACCTTCTATGAAGAACCTATTTCCTTGGCTGGATTTTGAAGTATTGCCGTTATCGTCGGTCTTAAAGACCATATACTCATACCGAAGATTTAAATCGGCCGATGTCTTATTTTCAGCCAATGCATAAAATGTGTAGTATTCGCTGCTCTTTTCGAAGCGCACTGAGGCAGCAACTTCCTGATTGAATATTTGCGCATACATAGCTACGGGCATTATTAGCAACACTAAACACCACAATAGATTGAGCCTCGAAGTACCAGAAAAGTTCTTGCGCATAATTTTTTTAATTGAAGCTTCTTACAATTATGGTAGGGGAAGCTTCTGTTTGTTTGAATCTTAAGGAACGTGTTATAGCATTCGATCCAAAACGTTCAAAATACATACCGTCACCATTTTGTTCTAGATCCAAAGATACATCTTCGGTACCGTCTATGACAAAATCTACGAGAGTATTAAAATCTCCATTTTGTTGAAGGTTGGTAACAGCAGTATTGACTTGATATTCCAAATCGGCAAGATTATTATCACCGTTTTGATTTATATTGATCTCACTAGCATTTGCTGCTATTTTGAAATTAGCTTGGTTAAATTCCCCAATCTGTCGAACAAATACAGCATTTCCAGTAATTTCGGCATTCCTCGGATTCGGTGAGTTGTCTATTCCTAACAACTGTAATTCCTGCAAGGTAGTATTTTCAGTATCGCGAAGCTGGGTTCCATTCTCCTCTTCTTCTTTATAGGTTTGACCCATGGCTATGGTAACACAAAACATTACGCATACGGCAAACAACAATTTTTCTTTTAGATGTTTCATGATAAATTTATTTTAATTTTTAAATGTAGTGATTAATATTTAAACACTCTGAATTGGTATTTCCAAAAATGAAAAAGTGGCCTCCCATCCATGCGGGGAGGCCTTCTTTTTCAATGTACTTACATCAGGTTTGTTATTAACAACCTGGACAAACATCATCAAGATTGAAACCTGGTACTGTGTAATCCATGGTTGGATCCATTGGCTCATCAAAACTACAATCAACACCATCTGTTGCAAAGTTTCCATTTGGCCCTAGTTGTAGAGCATCTATTTGGTTTCCTTCACCAACTTGTTCTGCCATGAAGCTTTGACCTCCACGTTGTACGATAAGCGTTGCATTTGCTCCTCCTCTTTGCTTAGAAGTAGCATAGTTATCGTTTCCAAATTGGTGGATGTTCAACAAGTTACCCTCTCCAGTAGTTCCACGTTGAGTAGATAAAGCCAAGTTACGCTTACCATCTTGGTATTGGAATGCTTTATGATTAATTCCATTTTGAGCGATCGCAGCCTCATTGTTATCATCATATTGCTCCTGACGTGCGTAGTTACCACCTCCAGCATTTACTCCAAAGGCGTTCTGTACGATCAACGCATCTTGGTTCCATCCTTCCTGATGTTGTTCAGCCTGGTTAGATCCTTCAGACTCGCTTCCAAACTGGTGAATTTCGGCTGCGTTCATTTTTCCTAATTGCGTTTGAAAAGCAATTCCTCCGAAAGACAAATCGTTTTGAGAAATGTTAGTAACATTATCAACAGTATTCAATGCATCATATAAGTTACCATTTCCATTGTTACCATCTAATGATTCGCCTACTAAAGCAAATGCAGCTTGGTTACCTTGGTTTATGATAGCAGACTCACCTTGACCTCCAGCCATAGCAATTGTATTTTGTACTTGCTTCGCCTTGTTGTCATTTCCTTCCTGGATAGTGTATGCATCATTAAACCCAGCACCTCTTTGGTTTATAGACGACTCGTTACGCTCACCATACTGCTCATTAAATGCTTCGTTTCCACCAGCATCTTCTTCAGTATCGTTTTGTACGATCATAGACTTGTTATCTATACCACTTTGAATGGTGTAGGCAGAACTATTATCATGTTGCTGCGTAGTACTCGCCTGGTTACCAGAACCATCCTGATCAATAGCTGCGAAGTTATCCTCAGATTGCTCTCCAGTTCCCTGAATCACTAACGCTTTGTTATTTGCACTTGCGTTATCTGTTAACCCCTGACGTGTAATAGCATTGTTTCTATCTCCTCCCTGGTATACTGTTGTTTGGTTATCAGTACCAATTTGTAATGCTTCTGCAGCATTTAATTGACCGCTTAAGCCAGTTACGTCTCCTGTCTGACGGATACGAGCTAAGTTACCACCTGTACCTGTTCCATTAGATTGCTCTGTATAAACAGATTGGTTAGTACCAGCTTGACGCACTTGCACACGGTTGTCATCTCCTGTTTGAATTGACAATCCCTTATTTGCCTGTGCATCGGCAGAATTGTTTACTACTTTTGTTTCATCTGCAGTAGGGGCTCCAGAAACCTGAGCATATCCCATAGTTCCAATGGCTAAAGCTGCAGCACATAAGATTAATTTTTTCATAATATTGTATTGTTTTTTAATAAATAGTTAATACTTCTTAAAGTACCTTTCAAATTTGGTTGATTGTCTTGATGAAAAGTCACCCCCCCTTTTATAGAGGGGATTGACATTTCTTAGTTAGTTGTTAGTTATTAGTTATTAGCAATCTGGACAAACATCACCCAAGTCGAAACCAGGTACTGTGTAATCCATGTCTAAGTCCATAGGATCTTCGAAATCACAGTCAATACCATCTGTTCCGAAATCACCATTAGGTCCTAATTGTAAAGCATCAATTTGGTTTCCACCGTCAGAAAGATCGGAAGAACCCAAGCCCATATTTTGTTGTGCTACGAAACTCTGCCCACCTCTCTGAACGATCAAAGCTTGGTTAGCTAATCCGTGTTGAGTAGAAGTTGCATCGTTATCATTTCCTCTTTGGTGAATGTTCAACAAGTTGTCTTCACCTGTTTGGTATGAAAGCGCCTCGTTACGGTGTCCTCTCTGATCCTGTAAAGCTTTAAAGCCTGAACCTTCCTGAACCAATCCAGCCGTGTTATTGTCACCAGCTTGATATTGTTTTGCGTAATTTGAAGTTTCTCCAATATTGAAGTGACCCTGAACAATACCAGCATCATTATTCCATCCAGAAGCTTGTACTTGCTCAGCATAATTACTAGCACCTACAGTTCCTCCAAATTGCATAATATCTGCCTCTTGAAGTTTTCCAGCTTGAACTTGCTTCGCTTTTGCTCCAATAGAAGCTGCTGAAGTTGTACTTAGCGGATCTGCAGAACCGTCCACTTCGCTATCGATTCTACCGTGTAAAGCAACTGCAACAGGTGTTATTGTGCTAAATTGAAAAGCACCAAAACCATCTTGCCCTTGACCAATACCAGCTCTGTTACCCATTCCGGCTAACGCAGAGTTTGTGGTCTGGTCTTGTTTTGCTTGGTTATCATCACCTGTTTGGAAAGTTCTAGCAGTGTTTCTTGCACCAGCACCCATTTGATTGATAGAAGACTCGTTGCGATCTCCATTTTGGAAATTCTCTGCTTCATGTCCAAAAGATGCTTCTGGAGCAGCATTCTGAGAAATCATAGACTTATTGTCAGTTCCCATCTGGCGTGTCCACGCGTCACTATTGTCATAGGTTTGCTGCGTCTGTGCTTGGTTACCAGAACCATCCTGCTCAATGGCAGCATAATTTGACTCAGCCTGGTTTCCAGTACCTTGTCTAATTAAGGCCTTGTTACCAGAACTTGCCGCGTCATTTTGACCCTGAGCCGTGTATGCATTGTTAAAGTCTCCTTCTTGAACGGTTGTGCTCTGGTTAGCGCTTCCACTCTGGCGAACTTCTGCGGCATTGTCTTCACCACTATCTGCCTGGTTTCCGTTTACATCTCCAGTTTGCATAACTCTTGCCAAGTTACCTCCTAAGCCAGTACCATTGTCCTGCTCAGTATATACTGTGTTTAATTCTCCGGCCTGACGTACACGAACTCGGTTGTCATCACCGTTTTGGATCGAAAGACCCGCGTTTGATTCAGCGCTTGCTGAGTTGTCTGGGACTAAGGATTGATCCGCCACTGGCGCTCCTCCTACCTGTGCGTATGCAAAGGTCCCAAATACTAGTGCTACTGCACATAAAATTACTTTTTTCATAATAGTTGTATTTAAAGGTTAATAATTGGTGTGAATCAAATTTGGTTGATTCTGTTTATAATGAAGCCAACCCCTCTTTGTCTAGGAGGGATTGACTTTTAAGTTTATTCTTAACAGTCTGGACAAACATCACCCAAGTCGAAACCAGGTACTGTGTAATCC
>TARA_R100000935_G_scaffold58274_1_pt1 | contig 37791 bp, 38 predicted proteins | sample TARA_R100000935 | Tara Oceans TARA_R100000935 (sample SAMEA2621502) | marine metagenome | biome: marine biome (ENVO:00000447); feature: surface water layer (ENVO:00002042); material: "saline water (ENVO:00002010), including plankton (ENVO:xxxxxxxx)" | depth 5 m
CTCGGTGGGAATGACCGAGGCCGAGGCCCGCCACGCCCACGGCCAGGTGGATGTCTATCTGTCGAGGTTCCGGGCCATGAAGCACACCTTCTCCGGCGGGGAAGAGCGGGCGCTGATCAAGCTGGTGGTGGACGCCAAGAGCCAGAAGCTGCTGGGCTGCCATGTGGTGGCGCCTGACGGGCCGGAGATCATCCAGATGGCGGCCATCGCCCTGAAGATGGGCGTGACCAAGGCCCAGTGGGACTCCACCTGCGCGGTGCATCCCACCCTGGCCGAGGAGCTTGTCACCATGCGCGAGAAGTACATGCCGCAGGATCTGGGCCCTGTGGCGTGACGACGCCGGCCTCTCTGATCGGTGGTCCGGGGTTCTCCCGCTGGTGCGGCTGGGTGCTGCTTTTCGGCGCCGCCCTGGCCGGCCCCCTGGGTTGGGTGGGGCCGCTGGCCTTCGCCGTGCTGCTCACCATTGTCGGCCTCCTGACGCTGCCGGGGCTGGAGGTGCGCGAGGCTGACCGTCCGGCGGCCCTGGCCCTGCTCGTGCTGGTGATCTGGGCGGCGGGCTCCATGCTGTGGAGCCCCTATGAGCCCGAGGCGCTGTGGAGCTCCAATGCGGTCAAGCTGGCCTGCCAGGCGGTGCTCTACTGGTCGGCCTATAGCGCCGTGCGTCGCGCGGACGCCCAGGGCCTGCGCCGGGCGATGATGGTGTTCATGTGGGGCATGTCTGGCCTGGCCGCGGTGCTGATCGCCGAAGCCGTCACCGGCGCGGTCCTCTATCAGGCCCTGCGTCAGGCGATCGGCGATCCCATCCGGCCAGACCTGGCGGTGCGCAACGTCGCCCAGGGGGTGTTCGTCCTGGCCGTGCTCTGGGGGCCTGCCGCCTTGGCCGCCATCCGTCTCGGCTGGTGGCAACTGGCGGTGCTGATGGCCGCCGGCGTGGTGGCCGGCGCGGTGGGGCTGAATGCGGACGCGCCCCTGATCGCCCTGGCGGCCGCCAGCGCCGCCGGCGCGGCGGTCTATCGCTGGCCCCTGGTCGCGCCGCGGGTGCTGGGCGCGGGCGCCGGCTTCTTCTTCCTCGCCACGCCCTTGATCCTGTGGGCGCTGCGGGCGCAGGGCCTCTACGGGGCGCTGCAGGACAGGGTCAGCCTCTCCTGGAGCATGCGCATGGACTACTGGAGCTATGCGGTGGACTGGATCAGCGACAAGCCCCTCAAGGGCTGGGGTCTGGACGCCAGCCGCATGTTTGGTCCCGGGATCCGGCTTCACCCTCATGACGCCGCGCTGCAGGTGTGGCTGGAGCTGGGGGTGATCGGGGCGGCGGCGGCCACGGTCTTCTGGGTCACCATCTTTCATCGGCAGGAGCGGCGCAGCCCTGATCTGGGGGCGGTGAGCGGCACGGTGGCGGCTGTGAGCTACCTCACCTTCGCCGCCGTCAGCTTTGGGGTCTGGCAGGAGTGGTGGCTGGCGCTCGGCGCCCTGGCTGCGGTCTCAGCCTCCGGGGCTCAACGCCTGGCGCCTGCGGCGAGGCCGGCGAGGCCGGCGAAGGCCGGCGAAGGCGCGCGCAGAGCATCGACCTATCCCCCCATATCGGAGTAGAAGGCCCCTCTTTCGTCCCGGGGCCAAGTTCGGTCCCAAGACGCGGGACGACGCGGAGCTGACTGATGAGCGACACCTGGAATCCGGCCTCCTGGCGCGGCAAGACGGCCAAGCACATTCCGGAAGACTATCCGGACGCCACAGCGCTTGAGCGCGTCGAGCAGACCCTGCGCGGCATGCCGCCGCTGGTGTTTGCGGGCGAGGCCCGGCGTCTGAAGTCCCTGCTGGGCGACGTGGCCGAGGGCCGCGCCTTCCTGCTGCAGGGCGGCGACTGCGCCGAGAGCTTCAAGGAATTCCACGCCGACAATATCCGCGACACCTTCCGCCTGATCCTGCAGATGGCCGTCGTGCTGACCTTCGCCGGTGGCAAGCCAGTGGTGAAGGTCGGCCGGATGGCCGGCCAGTTCGCCAAGCCGCGCTCTTCGCCGGTGGAGAAGATCGGCGATGTGGAGCTGCCCTCTTACCGCGGCGACAACATCAACGGCATGGAGTTCACAGCCGAAGCCCGCGCGCCCGATCCGGAGCGCCTGCTGAAGGCCTACGCCCAGTCGTCCTCGACCTTGAACCTGCTGCGGGCCTTCGCCGGCGGCGGCTATGCCGATCTCTACAACATCCACCGCTGGACGCTCGGCTTCGTCAATGACAGCCCGCAGGGCGCCCGCTATCGCGAACTGTCGGAGAAGATCAGCGAAGCCCTGACCTTCATGGCCGCTATCGGGGTCACCCCTGACAGCCATCCCGACCTGCACCGGGTGGAGTTCTTCACCTGCCACGAGGCCCTGCTGCTGGGCTTCGAGGAGGCCATGACCCGCGTCGATTCCACCTCGGGCGACTGGTACGACACCTCGGCCCACCTGCTGTGGATCGGCGAGCGGACCCGGCAGCTGGACGGCGCCCATGTGGAGTTCTGCCGGGGGGTGAAGAACCCGATCGGCGTCAAGGTCGGCCCCACCCTGGAGCCGGACGAACTGCTGCGCCTGATCGATGCGCTGAGCCCGGCCAATGAGGCCGGCCGCCTGACGCTTTATGGCCGGTTCGGCCACGACAAGATCGCCGACCGTCTGCCGCGCCTGATGCAGGCCACCAAGGCCGGCGGCCGCAATGTGGTCTGGGCGATCGATCCGATGCACGGCAACACGCTGACGGCGGCCAACGGCTACAAGACGCGGCCCTTCGACCGCATCCTGTCGGAGGTGAAGTCCTTCGTGGAGATCGCCAAGGCCGAGGGCGTCCACCCCGGCGGCGTCCACCTGGAGATGACCGGCCAGAACGTCACCGAATGCCTGGGCGGGGCCCGGGCGCTCACCGAGGGCGACCTGGCTGACCGCTACCACACCCATTGCGACCCCCGTCTCAATGGCGAGCAGGCCCTCGAACTGGCCTTCCTGGTGGCGGAGAAGCTCAAAGAAGACCGCATCGACATGGCCCGCCGCGTCGCGGTGTGAACCCGTTCCGGGGCTGTGGCCACGGGGCAACCCCCTGGGGGGCGTATTGAGGGATGGCCGCGCCGGTCTTGCCACGGGCTGACCGCGCGATCACCTTCCGCGCCTCTTTGAGATCTGGTGAACCTTATGGCCGGACCCGCGGCCCCTTCTGCGCCCGCCGCGACGGCGGGCCTCAGTCCTGTGCGCGCCGACCTTGCGCAGCTTCTGAAGCTGTCGGGGCCGGTGGTGCTCGCGCGCCTGGGGATCATGACCATGGGTCTGATGGACGCCATCGTGGTCGGCCGCTATTCGGCCGAGCACCTGGGGTTCCACGCCATGGCCTGGGCGCCGACCTCGGTGGTGCTCACCATGGCCATCGGCCTGCTCACCGGCGTTCAGGTGATGACCGCGCGCGCGGTGGGCGAAGGCCGCTCCAACGAGAGCGGCGCGGTCCTGCGCCGCGGCCTCGTCTATGGGCTGTGGATCGGTCTGGCCAGCACGGTGGTCCTGGCTGGTCTTGGCCCGCTGGGCCTGGCTCACCTTGGCCTCGAGCCGTCCCTGGCCTCGGGGGCGGCCTGGCCGGTGGTCGTCTTCGCCCTGTCCCTGCCGGCCTATGTGATCTCCTGCGCCGCCAGCTTCTGGTTGGAGGGCCTGTCGCGGCCCGTCCCAGCTATGCTGCTGATGTGGGCGGCCAATGCGGTCAATCTGGCCTTCCTGCTGCTGCTGGTGCCGGGCGCCTTTGGTCTGCCGGCCCTGGGCGCTACGGGCGCGGCCTGGGCCACATTCGGGGCGCGCGCCTTCCTGATGATCGGCCTCTTGGTCTATATCGCCCTGATGCGCGACGCCCGCGCGCTCGGCGTGTTCGCCAAGCCGGTTCGTGACCGGCCCGCCGAGGCCGAACAGCGCAAGATCGGCTATGGGGCCGGCGCGTCCAACTTCTTCGAGGTGGCGGCCTTCGCCTCGCTCAACGTGGTGGCCGGCTGGATCGGCGTCCTGGCACTGGCCGCCTGGACGGTCGTGCTGAACGTGGTCTCCCTCGTCTTCATGGTGCCCCTGGGCCTGGCCGCCGCCACGGCGGTCCTGGTCAGCAGCGCCTATGGCGCGCGTGAGCGGGAGGGCGTCGTCCGCGCCGGCCTGATCGGCTTTGGCGTCACCGCCCTGTTCGGGGTGGTGGTCTCGCTGATCGTCTGGCCCGCCGCCCCCTGGATCGCGGCGGCCTACACCACAGAGCCGCAGGTGATCGTTGTCGCCGCCGGCGCCCTGGCGCTCTCCTGCCTGTTCCTGCTGGCTGACGGGCTGCAGGTGGTGATCGCCCAGGCCCTGCGGGCGCGGGGCGATGTCTGGCTGCCGACCTTCACCCACCTGACCAGCTACATCCTGATCATGATGCCCCTGGCCTGGTGGCTCGCCATACCCATGGGCATGGGCGTGACAGGCCTTGTCTGGGCCGTGATCATCGCGAGCCTGATCTCAGCGGGCCTGCTTAGCTGGCGCTTCTGGCGGCTGTCGCTGCAGCCGCTCTAGGCAGGCTGTCGGGAAGGCGGGCCGGCGGCTCAGGCGCCGAGAACCCAGCCTTCTTCCCGCTCGGCCTCGGCCAGGGCGGCCTCATCCAGGCCCTTGGGCGCGGCGAACAGCTCGGCGAGCTTGCCGGCCTCGTCCAGCTTGGCGAAGTGTTCGGCGGTCTCGCGCACCTGCACCAGGTCCTTCACTTCGCCCGGCTGCGCCTTGATCTTCAGGAGCGAGGGATAGACCTCGGCGACCACCACCTCGACCCCGTCCAGATCGGCGGGCTTCAGGGCGCCGAAACCAGTCTCTAGCGGCCAGACACGCAGCGCCTCGCCCCGGGCGGTCTTCAGGCGCTTCACCGCCGGGATGCCGAGCAGGGCCTGACCCCCGACCGAGCCGTTGTAATAGAGCTTCCAGATCGAGGCCGCGCCCTTGGCCGCATCATCGGCGCGGCGGAACTCGGGCAGGTCGTCGGGCCCGTGCGCCCGGGTGCGCTTGGGCTGCAGGGTGGTCAGCGCATCCTTGGGCGGGCAGCCCCAGAAGGGGAAGGGCCCGCCGGTCAGCCGCCGGTTCAGCTCCGAGCCGACGCCGAAGCGGTTGTTGGTGTTGTCGGCCTTGTCCTTGACCATCTTGTCGATCTGATCCCAGACCGCTCGCCAGGGCGGATCGCCGGTGAGGTTCAGGCCGGCCGCAAAGCCGCGGGGGAAACCCAGGGGGAAGTCAAAGCCCAGCAGGGCCCGCTCGCCGCGCTTTTTCAGGTCATCCAGGATGACGCCCAGCAGTTTTTCGGCCTCGCCGCGGGTGGCCGGATTGTGAGACTCAAAGGACATGCGAAAGCGCACGTCGCGCTTCAGCACGCCGATCCAGACGGAGTCCGCGCCTGTGCCCGGCTTGGCCGCCGCGCTCCAGTCAACAATCAGGTAGGCGCTGAAGAGGCGCGACACGGCAAGGCTCCGGACGAGAACGGGGGGAGAGGCCTCGTTTGTAGCCCGTCGGTCGGGTCCGGCCAATGGCATGTCGTTCACAAGACACACAAGATGGCTATGGTGCGACTTCGTTCGTCCCCGGAGATTCCCGATGAGAGCTGTCCTGTTCGCCGCCGCCCTGGCCTCCACCCTGGCGCTCGCCGCCTGCGGGCAATCGTCCGAGACCACGGGCCCGAGCGCGGACGCCAATACGGTGGAGGCGGTCCCCACCGGCCCTGAACTGAGCGGCGTGGGCGTGCTCGCCAGCCTCGATGGCCGCACCGTGGCCATCGACCATGAGGGCGTGGACGGTGGCCTGCCGGCCGGCCGGCAGGAGTTCCGCGCCTACGCCACGGTCCTGGCCGAGGCCCCGCTGGAGCCTGGCGCGCGGGTCAGCTTCAAGTATCAGGACGCCGAGCCCCTGCCGGTGCTGACCGAGCTGACCGCCCGCTAGGTTTGCGTCCGCCTCCGGCCTGGCATGGTGGCGCCCGCCTGGCGGATCATGCTAGGCGGCCCCCGGCCCATGGAGGTGATATGAGCGAGTCCCTGCGAGGCGGCGTCATCGGCGCCGGCGTTTTCGGCGCCTATCATGCGCGGCAGTATGCGCGATTGAGCGGCGTCGACCTGGCCGCCGTCTATGATCCTCATCCTGAGCGGGCCGCCGCGCTCGCCATGCCCCTCGGCGGCCGGGCCTTCGCCACCCTTGAAGAGTTCCTCGAGGCGGTGGACGTAGTGACGGTGGCCTCGCCGGCCGCCTGGCACGCCGAACAGGCCCTGGCGGCGGTGAAGGCCGGTAAGCCGGTCTATATCGAAAAGCCGATCGCAACCGACGTGGCCAAGGCCGATGCGGTGGCCCAGGAGGCCGCGCGGCGGAATCTGGTGGTCGCCTGCGGTCACCAGGAACGGGTCCTGTTCCAGATCATGGGCCTGTTCGACATCCCGGCCCAGCCGCTGCGACTGGAGGCCGTGCGGCACGGTACAGTGTCGGACCGCAGTCTGGACGTGTCTGTGGTGCTCGACCTGATGATCCATGACCTGGACCTGGCGCTGGCTCTCTCCAGCGCCGCTCCAGCGACTGCCGAGGGGGAGGGGGCGATCCTGCGCTCGGCGTCCTGGGACGTGGCCCGCAGCGAGGTCACCTTCGACGACGGCTTCACCGCCCTGTTCGACGTCTCCCGCGTGGCTGAGGCGCGGCGGCGGACCATGAAGCTGGTCTACCCGTCTGGCGAGCTGGAGATCGACTTCCTGACCCGGGAATTCCGCAACACCACCGGCTTTGCCCTGAACGCCGACTTCGCCGAGACGCCGGCGGCCAAGGACACCCTGGGCGCCAGTATCGAGGCCTTCCTGGCCGCGGTCCGGGGCGAGGCGCCCCGGCCCATCGTCACCGCCGCCGAGGCGATCGCCGCCCTGGACCTGGCTCTAGCGGTGGAACAGGGTCTCGCGGCCGGCGCCTGAGGCCGCCCCCATTGCGTTAAAAATGCGACGCGTTCGCAACAATTGACTTGCCGTTTCCCGCAGCCTTGAGGCAGCTATGCGACTGCGAGGCGGTCGCATATTGCGGCCCGCAGGGGGATATGATGCGGCGCATTCTGATGATTTCGGCGGCCCTGGGCGCTCTGGCTACGGGCGCTCAGGCCCAGGACGCCGAGGTGAGCGAGGTTGTGGTCACCGGTCGGGCCCAGCAGCTCTACCGCACCCAGGAGGTGCAGGCTGGCCGTCTGCCGACGCCGCCGCTGGAGTCCAGCCAGGCGGTCCAGGTCATCAATGCTGAACTCATCGCCGACCAGGGGGCCCGCGACGCCCAGGACCTCTATCGCAGCATTTCCGGCGTCAGTTTCTTTTCCTATGCCGGCGTGACGGCCCGCGGCTTCCGCCAGGAAGAGATCTTCTTCGACGGCCTGCGCGGCGACCCCTATGCCGGCTTCTCCGTGCCCCAGCTGTTCAATGTGGAGCGGGTGGAGTTCCTGAAAGGGCCAGCCGGCATGCTCTATGGTCCCGGCGCACCGGGCGGCCTCTTCAACTATTTGACCAAGAAGCCCGACGAGCAGTTCTCCGCCCGCGTCGCCGGGGTGGTGGGAACCGAGGCGCGCTACGGCGCTTCGGCCGAGGTCACCGGCGCCCTTCCAGTGCAGGGCGTCTCGGGTCGCCTGGGCGCCTTCTACGAGGAGCAGAACACCCCGCGGGTGAACGCCCGCTCTGAAATCCTCATTCTGGACGGCGGGCTGAAGATTGAGCTGCCGGTGGGTGAGCTGAACCTCCAGGCCACCCACTATGATCAGAACCTGCCCGGCAACCGTCTGCGCGGCGTCCCTGCGGACGATCTCGGACACTTCCTCACCGACCGGCGCTGGAACCCCAACGAGCCGGGCGACTTCCTGCGGCTTGAGGCCGATGTGCTCCAGGCGAGTTGGGCCGCGCAGGTCAGCGACTCCCTGACCCTCAACGCTGCGGTCCGTTACACCGAAGGCCTGGAAACCCAGAAGTACCACGAGCCCTTCGGCCTCGCCGACACCGACGGCGACGGGGTGTTGGACACCTCCCGCCGCCAGTACCGCGACCAGATCCGCGATCAAGCCAACTGGTCGGCCGCCGCCAATCTGATCTGGGCCTTCGACCTGGCCGGGGTCGAAAGCCGCGTTCTGGCCGGCGTCGACTGGTTCACTAACGAACTCGTCTTCCAGAACCGGCGGGCCGACGCCAATAGCCCCCAGGCGCCAACACCGCTCAGCCTGTTTAACCCGGTCTACGGCGTGACGCCGATTAGCGGCTACGACCTGGGAACCTACAGTCTGTCTCTGACCGACTCTGAACGTTCGGGCGGGTATGTCCTCTACGAAGCGACGATGGGCCCGCTGATCGGAACACTCGGCGCTCGCTATGACACCTTCGAAGATGTGTCGGACGGCGTCGCCTTCGAGGATGACGCCCTGACCTGGCGCGCTGGCCTCGTCTACCGCGTGCGGCCCGATGTCTCGATCTATGGCCAGTGGGCGCAGAGCTTCGAGCCCCAGGGCGCCGGCAGCCAGACGCCGCTGGCTGGCGGCCCCTTTGCGCCCACCGAGGGTGAAATGTTCGAAGCCGGCCTGAAGAGCGAGCTGATGGGCGGTCGGCTGCAGGGCTCGGCGGCGGTCTATCACATCACCCGGACCAACATCCTGCAGGCCGATCCCCGCGGCGATGTGGGGGGCGACGGCACCAACGACCTGCTGGCCTTCGGCGAAATCACCAGCAAGGGGGCCGAATTCGACCTGGCCGCCGACCTCACCGCCGACTGGGTGCTGACGGCGTCTTACGCCTATAACGACACCCGCATCACCGCCGATAATGGACGCACGGCGATCACCAACAGCGTCGGCGACCGCTTCGCCAACGCCCCGGAGCACACGGTCGGCTTCTGGACCCGCTACCAGTTCCCGGACCTCGGCCTCGCTGTGGCCCTGGGCGGCGACTACGTGGATGTCCGCCGCTCCATGTCCGACCAGAAGGTGCGGCCCTACCTCGTCTTCGACGCCTCTATCATCTACACCCGCGGCCCCTGGCGGGCCCTGGTCCGGATCGACAACCTGACCGACGAGGTCTACGCCGCCTCGGGCTTCATCGCGCGGACCGGCCACTTCCCGGGCGAGCCCCGGTCGGTCTTCCTTGAACTCTCCCGGCGATGGTAGCCCTGGCGGCTGGAGGGAAGGGTCTGGGTCGGTCGAAGCCCCGGAAGAAGGCCGCCCGGGTCTGGTGGGAGGTTCACCAGTGGGCCGGGCTCAAGTTCTCGATCCTCTTGAGCTTCATCCTGCTCACCGGGACCCTGGCGACCCTGAGCCATGAGATCGACTGGCTGCTGCGTCCGGCCATGCGGGTCGACCCCTCAACGGTCGGCGTTGAGGTGAACTGGGCGGCCGTCGCCCGGACCGCGGCGGCCGAGGCCGGGGAGGGGCGGGTCATCAGCCTGGAAGGCCCGGTGGACCCCTGGTTCGCCGCCGCCGCCATCCTGGAGGCGCCGGACGGGGGCCTGTCCTTCGTCTACGCCCATCCGGCGACCGGCGAACTCCAGGGAACCGGGCATTGGGTCAGCGCCCAGCGCATCCTGCGCAACATGCATCGTCACCTGATGATGCCGATTCCCATCGGGGTGCCGATCGTGACGTCCCTGTCCGTGCTGCTGGCGGTCAGCCTGGTCACCTCCTTCGTGGTCTACAAGAAGTGGTGGCGGGGCTTTCTGAAGCCCATCCGTTTCAATGACCTCCGCACCGCCATGGGCGATTTCCACCGCCTGGCCGGCTTGTGGAGCCTCTGGTTCGTCCTGCTGATGATCCTGACCGGCCTCTGGTACATGGCCGAGGAGATGGCCTTTCCCGCGCCGCCCGCCCCGTCGGCCAAGGTCGAGCCGGCCTCGGAGAGCGTCCTGGCCCTGGCCGATCGCCTGGGGGTCACTGTGGCGGCGGCCAAGGCCGCCAATCCAGACCTGCGTCTGGAGCGCATTCTGTTTCCCACCGAAAAGTCCGGCGCCTTCGTCCTGCACGGTCAGGACGATGCGATCCTGGTGCGCCCCCGGGCCAACGCCATCTGGATCGAGGCGGAGACCGGCCAGGTCCTGCTGGTCAATGATGGTCGTGATTTGAACCTGCATCAGCGGATCTCGGAAGCCGCTGACCCGCTGCATTTCGGGACCTGGGGCGGGCTGGCCACCAAGCTCATCTGGTTCGTCTTCGGTCTGGCGCTTACGGGGCTCTCGGTCTCGGGCGTGGCCATCTACGCCCTGCGGCTGATGCGGGCCGAGCGGCGGCCGGCCGGTTGGGGACCGGCTGTGGCGGTCAGCTGGCGCGGGATGGGGGTCTGGCGCTGGCCCGCCGTCGTGCTGGTGCTCATCGGCTTTCTCCTGATCCCGACGGTCTTTCTCCAGGCCTAGGGTTTCAGGGCCGCCCTGCCGCCCCTAGCTTGCAGCGACAGCCCGCAGGAGCGCCCCATGACCAACGCCTATGATTTCACCTTCCAAGCCATCGATGGGGCCGACCTGCCCCTGACCACGTTCCAGGACAAGGTGGTCCTGGTGGTCAACACCGCCTCGAAATGCGGGCTGACTCCGCAATATGAGGGGCTGGAAAAGCTCTATGCCGACTATCGCGACCAGGGGCTTGTGGTGCTCGGCGTGCCCTCCAACCAGTTCGCGGGACAGGAACCGGGGACGGAGGCCGAGATCGCGACCTTCTGCGCCACCACCTACGGCGTCGACTTTCCCCTGACCGCCAAGACTGATGTGAAAGGGGCGGGCGCCCATCCCTTCTATCAATGGGCCAAGGCCGAGCTGGGCGAGTCCGCCGATCCGGCCTGGAACTTCCACAAGATCCTGGTGGGCAAGGATGGTGCTCTGATCCGCGCCTTCGGCCCGCGCACCGACCCGATGGACGCCGAGCTTGTCGGCGCCGTGAAGGCGGCGCTCTAGACATCTGCGGGGGCAGGTTCGCCTGTCCCCGTTCGGTCAGCCCGACGAAAGTTCATCCCCCCGTCGCAGGCTTGTCATCGCCCGGGTCCAGAGCGGCGCCGTCGAGAACACTCGGCCTGGAATCGGGGATAAACAATGCACTATTCGGGTCTGAAGCGCAGACTGTACGCCACCGTCGCGATCACCATGGCAATCGGCGCCCTGGGCGGCCAGGCGCGCGCCGACGAGGCGGCGACCGTCGATGAGCTCATCGTCACCGGCACCCGCGAGGTCGGGCGCACCCAGTTCACCACGCTTGCGCCGGTGGACGTGCTGTCGGAAGAGATGATCCAGGCCTCGGCCACCGCCCAGCTCGGCGAAAACCTGGCCCAGCAGATCCCGTCCTTCATCGTGCAGCGCCTGCCGACCTCCGATGGCCTGCAGTTCGTCCGCCCGGCCACCCTGCGCAGCCTGTCGCCCGACCAGACCCTGGTGCTGGTGAACGGCAAGCGCTTTCACCGCTCGGCCTTCCTGGGCGCCCGCGGCGCCCAGGCCGCCGACCTGGCCCAGATTCCGTCCTATGCGGTGAAGCGGATCGAGGTTCTGCGGGACGGCGCCTCGGCCCAGTACGGCTCCGACGCCATCGCCGGGGTGATCAATGTGATCCTCAACGACCAACCCGGCGTGCGCGGCTTCGCCCAGGCCGGCCAGTTCGCCGAGGGCGACGGCGTCACCTATCGCGCCGGCGTGCAGGCCGGCGTCGAGATCGGTTCGGCCAATTTCAACCTGACCGCCGAATGGTCGGACGCCGAGGCCACCTCGCGCACCCGTCAGCGGCAGGACGCCATCGCCTTCCAGGCGGCCAATCCGACCCTGAAGGTCCCCAATCCCGTCCAGCGCTGGGGCAATCCCGACCTGGAGACCCGAGCGGTGGGCCTGAACACCGTGGTCGACACCGGCGAGGCCGGCGAGTTCTACGGCTTTGTCACCTATACCGAGACTGAGGGCGTCAACGACATCAACTGGCGCAATCCGGCGACCAATCCTGGCATCTATCGCACCACCGCGGCCTTCCCGGGCTTCGACCTGCGCAGCATCTACCCGGCCGGATTCACCCCCATCGAGGGCGTAGAGTCCGAGGACTATCAGACCCTGGCCGGCTTCCGTGACGTTGTCGGCGACTTCACCTGGGACCTCAGCGCCTCCTACGGTCGCAACGACACCGCCTTCTTCCTGAAGAACACCATCAATGCGTCGCTGGGCCCCAATAGCCCCACCGCCTTCGACCTGGGCCGGCTGGTGCAGTCGGAGTTCAACCTGAACGCCGATGCGGTCTATCGGATGAATGTGGCCGCCCTGGCCGCGCCGCTGAACATCGCGTTTGGCGCCGAGCGTCGGGTGGAGACCTATGCGATCCGCGCCGGTGATCCGGAATCTTATGCGGTCGGCCCCGGCGCGGCCTTTGGCCTGGCGCCGTCATCCAACGGCTTCCCGGGCTTCAGCGACATCCAGGCCGGTGAGTGGCAGCAGCAAAGCTACGCCGCCTATGTGGATGTCGAGGCGCAACTTACAGAGGCCTGGAGCCTGGGCGGCGCCCTTCGCTACGAGGACTTCTCCGAGTTCGGCGACACGCTGAACGGCAAGATCGCCACCCGCTACGCCATCACCGACAACCTCGCCCTCCGCGGCGCCTGGTCGAGCGGTTTCCGCGCGCCCACGCCCGGCCAGCTGAACTCCACCAGCACCTCGCAGGGGCTGGATACGGTGACCCTGCAGCTCTTCACCTCGGGCCGCCTGTCGCCGACCAATCCGGTGGCGGTGTTTCTGGGCGCCGAGCCCCTGGAGCCGGAAACCTCCGAGACCGTCACCGCGGGTCTGACCTGGCGCACGGACTATGGCTTCTCCGGCTCCATCGACGCCTATCAGATCGATGTGAGCGACCGGTTCTCGTCCTCGGCCTCGGTCACCGTGACCCCGGCCATCCGGGCCCAGCTGGTGGCCGCTGGCGTGCCCGGCGCCTCGGCCTTCACCCGCATCAACTGGTTCGCCAACGACTTCGACACCCGTACCCGCGGCGTCGACGTGGTGGGCGCCTATGACCGCGATCTGGGACCTGGCCGGCTTAATCTGACCGCCGCCTACAACTATAATCAGACTGAGGTTACGGCGGGCTCCATCGCCGCCAACCCGACCCAGCAGCGCCTGTTCGAGGAATCCCGGCCGCAGCACAATGCGACCGCCTCGGCCACCTATGGCTTCGGACCCTTCGAGGTTCTGGGCCGCATGCGCTACTACGGCTCCTGGACGGACTCCACCGGCAACGCCACCGGCGACATCTTCCAGGACTTCGGGGCGATGACCTTCTTCGACCTGGCGGTGACCTACGCCCCGTCGGAGTTCGTCTCCATCCGGGTTGGGGCCGAGAACGTCTTCGACTCCTATCCTGACGAGGCGGTCTTCCAGGCCAGCCGCGGGCTCGTCTACTCGCGAAACTCGCCCTACGACACCAACGGGGCGATGTACTATCTGCGCCTCGAAACCAGCTTCTAGGGGCGCCTGGCCATGACGAAACTCACCCGCCGGGGCGTGGTCGCTGCGGGCCTCGCCCTGGGCGCAGGCTCAAACGCCTTGGCCGCCCCGTCCCGGGCGGGGGGAATCGTCATGGCCGCCGACGAGACATACTGGGCGGGGATCGCCGCCCAGTACGATCTCGCCAACGACGTCATCCAGCTGGAGAACGGCAATTGGGGGATCATGGCGCGGCCCGTGCTGGCGGCCTATGAGCGTCACCAGGCCATGGTCAATCGCCGCAACTCCTACTATTCGCGCCGGGAGTACGGGGCCGACCTGGCCAGGATCCGGTCCCGGGTGGCCGCCAATCTGGGGGTCGAGCCTGACGAGATCGCGTTTACCCGCGGCGCGACCGAGGCCCTGCAGGCCCTGATCGGCGGCTACAACCGGCTGAAGCCCGGCGACCAGGTGCTGATCGCCGACCTCGACTACGACTCCATGCAGAGCGCCATGGCCTGGCTGAAGGACCGCCGGGGCGCCGAGCTGGTGCGGATCGAGCTGCCCGAACCGGCCACGCGCCAGGGGCTGATCGACGCGTATGCCTCGGCCCTGGACGCCAACCCCAAGGTGCGTCTGATGCTGCTGACCCAGGTCAGCCACCGGAACGGCCTTCACCTGCCGGTCGCCGAGATCACCGCCCTGGCCCGGACGCGCGGCGTCGATGTGATCCTCGACTCCGCCCATGCCTGGGGGCAGGTGGAGACGAAGTTGCCAGCGCTCGGCGCCGATTTCGTTGGGCTGAACGGCCACAAGTGGATCGGCGCCCCCATCGGGGTCGGCGTGCTCTACATCGCCAAGGCCCGTATCCCGGACATCGACCCCTTCATGGGCGCTGACGATCACGCCCGGGGCGACGTGCGGCTGCGGGTGCATACGGGCACCGCCAACATGGCCGCCTATCTGGCCCTGGAAGACGCGCTGGACTTCCATGAGGCCATCGGCGTGCCGGCCAAGGCCGCCCGTCTGACCTATCTCCGCCGCCGCTGGACCGAACCTCTGCGCGGGGTTGCAGGCGTGCAGCTCCTGACGCCGGAGGATGACCAGCTGGGCTCGGCCCTGGGAGCCTTCCGGCTGACCGGACGGACGACCCCGGCGGAAAACGCCGAGCTCGCCCGGGTCCTGCTGGATCGGTTCGACATCTTCACCGTCGCCCGGCACGGCCTGGCCAGCGGGTCCTGTGTGCGGGCTACCGTCAGCCTGTTCACCCGCCCGGCCGAGGTCGACCGCCTGACCCAGGCCCTGCTGGAATTGGGTGGCGCATGAGCCGCGCAGTCCTTGGCGACTCCCTGGGCGGGGGGTAGGGAGGGCAACTCGGCTTGAAGGGGCTTTCCAAAACCATGCGGCGTCTGGGCCTGATCGGCGGCATGAGCGCCGAGAGCACCACCACCTATTACCAACTGCTCAACCAAGGGGTTCGCGCCCGGCTGGGCGGACTCCATTCCGCCGAACTGCTGCTGTGGTCGGTGGATTTCGCCCCCGTCGCCCAGATGCAGGCGGCCGGCGACTGGGCCCGCGCCGGGGCGCAACTGGCCCAGGCCGCCCATGTGCTCGAGCGGGCCGGCGCAGAGGCCGTGCTGATCTGCGCCAACACCATGCATCTGGTGGCCGATCAGGTCGCCGCGGCCATCTCCGTGCCCCTGATCCATATCGGCGACGCCACCGCCGGCGCCCTGGTGGACCAGGGGGTCAAGCGGCCGCTGCTGCTGGCCACCCGCTTCACCATGGAAGAGAGCTTCTACCGCGAGCGCCTGGAGTCGTTTGGCCTGGACCCGATGATCCCGGGGGAGGGCGCGCGCGAGCGGCTGCACGCCATCATCTATGACGAGCTGTGCCAGGGAGTGGTCGATGTCGGGTCGCGCACGGCGGTCATGGCCATGATCGAGCGGGGCCGGGCCGAGGGCGCCGACGGAGTCATCTTCGGCTGCACCGAACTTGGCCTGCTGCTGGAGGCCGACGCCGTCGGCCTGCCAGTGGTCGATTCCGCCCTGGCCCATGTGACCGCGGCGCTCGACTTCGCCCTGGCTGAGGCCGTCTGATCACTCGCGCCGGCGGCCCTTGTCGGCCTCGGCGTTGATGTACTCCTCGAAGCCGCTGGCCTTGACCGCCCGGTCCTCCAGCCGCGCTGGGCTCGGGGCGCCCATGGGTTGGTCTCCTGGGGTGAAGGTCACGCCGGGGCTGCTGGCCGGGGGTGCGGAGACGGCATAGGGGCTGGGCTGATCCCAGGGCGCAGGCCCGGCCTTTTTCGCCTCGTAGTCGGCGCGTTCGACGTCGCTGACGACGCCGTCACGGTTCGCATCGGCGGGATGATTCAGCCGTAGCGTCTGGGCCTGGGCGCCGCCGGCGGCGATCATCGCCAACAGGGTCAAGGGCCAAAGAACTCGCATGACAGGCGTCCCTCTTACTGGAAGTGCGTCCCAATCATCGGTCCTGCGGTCCGTCTGGACAAGACCTCAGGGGAGGGCGACGACGCCGAACAGATGCGGGTGGCCCACCAGCAGGACGGCGTAGACGATGATCGCCGCCAGGGGCCGCAACAGGCCAAGCTCTCCCAGCTTCAGGGACTGGCGCCCGGCCAGGATGGCGGCGAACGGAATGTTCGAGGTCTGGCTGGCGAAGGGCTCCCAGGCCGCGCCAAGGGCGCGACGGCGCTTGGCGTCGATGCTGGTGGTCCCGGCGATGGAGAGCACCAGCATGGTGCCAAACAGGGTCATGCCGGCCTGGTCGCCATTGACGATCAGATGGCCGATGGCCCAGATCGCCACGCCCCAGAGGAACGGATGCCGGGTGATACGCAGGACGCCCTTCACCGCATCTTCCCGCTGCAAGACGCCCTCCTGCTTGACGCTGGTGGGGTTGGGGGTGGTCAGGCCGATGACCACAAAGAAGATGGCGACGAACTGCAGCAACAGCTGGATGTGGCGGGTGGCCTCGCCGACACCCCAATAGACGTCGTTGGCGGCGTCGCCCCGGACCTGGCCATAGGCCATGATCATCCAGGTCAGGCCGGCGATCGAGAGCAGCGAGAACAGCCCCATATAGGGACCCTCGCCAATGCGTCCGACCAGGGTGTCCCGCACTCGGGTGCCGGAGATCAACAGGTGGATCAGGACGAAGAAGGCCGCCGCGGCGGTCAGCTGGATCATGTGGTCCTCCCAAGACGCAGCTTGACCATCCCGCGATAAATTTACAGCGTCAAGAGAAGGCTTCGTCCGGCTCGTCGTCCTCGAACAAGTCGCGGGTGCGCGGCTCTCCGCGGCGCGAAGCGGCCGAGCGGGGCCGGGGCGGCGCGGGGGTCTCGTCCCAGGGCGGGGCCTCATCCGCCAGAACCTTGGGCGGGGGCGTCTGGGCGACCGGCGGGGGCGAGGCCTGGGGCGGCGCGGGGGGCGGCGTCTGGGGTGGTGGCGGCGGCGCAGCTGTCGGCCGCCGCGGGCTGGCGCGCCGCAGAATGGCCTCGACCCGGGCGATCCAGCGGTTGGCTTCCTGAATGGCCTCGGCGGGGGAGGGGGCGGTGCGCTTGGCTTCGTCGCCTGGCTGCCACAGCGTCACTTCGAAGTCCGGATAGCGCGCGTCGTCGAAGATGAACCTGAGCGCCACCTGTCCTGTCCCAGGGGTGGTCCGCTCCAGGGCGCGGCGGCCCTCGCCCCGATAGGCCCGGGCGCGGACCTCGCCGTCCACCAACAGTTCGGCGCCGACCAGCTCGTCAATGCGATAGACCAGGCACCAGGCGCCCTGGTCCCAGGCCACCGCGGCGAGGCTGCGGGCGAAGTTGAATCCTACGCCGCGTCCATTGGCGCTCAACACGGCGTCGGCGGGCAACTTGAGCACATTGCGGAAGGCCCGCCGGATGCGGCGATCCTCGTCCATGAACCAGATGGCCGCACTACCGGCGAAGGTCACCGCCGTGCCCGCCAGGGCCAACCAAAGAAGCAGTCGCGCCGTCTCATCCATGAGGCGGAAATCTAACCCCGTTCGCCGCCCCCGGAAAGCGGCTCAGAGGTCGAGATCGATCACCAGGGGGACATGGTCCGACGGCTTTTCCCAACCGCGGACATCCCGATGAATCTCGCATCCCCGCAGGCGGTCGGCGGCCTGGGGCGACAGCAGGGCGTGGTCGATGCGGATGCCGTGGTTCCGCTGCCAGGCCCCGGCCTGATAGTCCCAGAAGGTGTAGGCGCCCGGCGCCCCGTCGGCCTGCATGTAGGCGTCCGACAGGCCCAGCCACTTCAGGGCCCGAAAAGCTTCGCGGGTGCGGGGCTGGAACAGGGCGTCGTCCAGCCAGCGTTCCGGGTTTTCCGCGTCTCGGGGCTCAGGGATGACATTGTAGTCGCCCATCAGGGCCAGGGGCTCCTCCAGCGCCAGCAGGCCCTGGGCGTGGCGGTGCAGGCGCGCCATCCAGCCGAGCTTGTAGTCGAACTTCTCGGTGGTCACCGGATTGCCGTTGGGCAGATAGATCGACGCCACCCGGACCGGGCGGGGGCCGGACACCACGGCTTCGATATAGCGGGCCTGTTCGTCGCTCTCGTCGCCGGGCAGGCCGCGGGTCACGTCCTCCAGCGGGGTCTTCGACAGGAGGGCGACGCCATTATAGGTCTTCTGGCCGAGGACCTCGACATTATAGCCAAGCCGTTCAAAGGCTTCGGCCGGGAACTTCTCCTCGACGCATTTGATTTCCTGCAGGCAGGCGACGTCGGGGGCGGCCTCTTCGAACCAGCGGACCACCGTCTCCAGCCGGGCGTTGACGGAATTGACGTTCCAGGTGGCCAGGCGCATCGCGGTCTCCAGAGGGCAGGCGAGGCGCGAAGCTAGAGGCGCGGGCTGTCGGGCTCAATGGCCTTGCGCCCGAGACCGCCTCAGATCGAGAAGCTGACGCCGCAGCCGCAGCTGGACTTGGCGTTGGGGTTGCGGATCTTGAACTCCGCGCCAACCAGCTCGTCGACGAAGTCGATCTCCGAGCCCTTCAGCATCACCAGCGACATCTCGTCGACCAGGGCCGCGGCGCCATCGCGTTCGATGCGCAGATCATCCGGCTCAGCGGCGTCCACCAGGTCCAGCTGGTACTGGAATCCCGAGCAGCCGCCGCCCTCGACGGCGATGCGTAGCATGATCGGCTTGCCCTGGGCCTGGCTGATCGCCTTGAGCCGTTCGGCCGCCGCGGCGGAGAGGGTGAGATCGAGTGTGGTCATGGCCTGTTAAATCAACCTGTGGCCTGGACTATATGAGGACTTATGCGGCCTCGACCAAGGGGCTGGTCCGAATGAAGGGTTCTATGGCCGCCTCCCTGCCTTTCCGTGTCGCCTACGCCGAAGATCCCACAGCCTCCCTGGGGCGCAAGATCACCGAGGCCGAGAGCGCCACCCGCACCCCTTTCGCCCGGGATCGGGACCGCATCATCCATTGCACCGCCTTCCGGCGGCTGAAGGAGAAGACCCAGGTCTTCGTGGCCCATGAGGGCGATCACTTCAGAACCCGGCTGACCCACTCCCTGGAGGTGGCGCAGATCGCGCGGTCCCTGGCCGCGGCGCTCGGCCTGGACGTTGATCTCGCCGAGACCATCGCGCTCGCCCACGACCTGGGCCATCCCCCGTTCGGTCATGCCGGCGAGGATGAGCTGCAGGTGCTCATGGAGGCCTATGGCGGGTTCGACCACAACGTCCAGACCTTCCGGGTGGTGACCAAGCTCGAGCGCCGCTATCCGGAATGGGACGGGCTGAACCTGACCTGGGAGACCTTGGAAGGAGTGATCAAGCACAATGGCCCGGTGGCATCGAAGCTCGACCGCCCGTCTTGGAGCGCCATCGCCGAGTTCGACGCCGAATATGGCCTGCGGCTGTCGACCTGGGCCTCGGCCGAGGCTCAGGTGGCGGCCCTTGCCGACGACATCGCCTATAACAATCACGACGTGGACGATGGGGTGCAGGCGGGCCTGTTTCACCTGAAGGAGCTGTTGGACGTGCCGCTGATCGGCCCGATCCTGCACCAGGTCTATCAGGACCATCCGGGCCTCGACGCCGGCATCACCCGCCTGGAGGCCGTGCGCCGAATGATCGGGGCCATGGTGGGGGACGTTCTCGTCGAGACGCGCCGCCGAGCCGAGGTCAATGGGCTGACCAGCCCTGAGGACGTGCGGATGATGTCGGGCGCCCTGGTGGCCTTTTCGCCAGACATGGTCGAGGACCTGGCCCAGCTGCGGGCCTTCCTGATGGAGCGGATGTATCGCCATTGGCGGGTCAACCGGACCCGCAGCCAGGCCCGCCGTATTCTGGCCGAGATGTTCGGCTTGTTCATGCAGGAGCCCGACGTCCTGCCGACCGAGTGGTTCGCCCGGTCGAAGGATCGGGGGGAGGCCGGCCGCGCCCGTGTGGTCTGCGACTACATCGCCGGCATGACCGACCGGTACGCCATCGAGGAGCATCGCCGGCTTTTCCACCTCGATGTCTGGAACTAGCCCGCTTTGAAGGCCGCATCGGTGATGCGCCTTCGATAGACTGGCGCCACGTCCCGCCTGATTCGCGACGGGACCAGATACCCTTTTGCCCGCGGAGCCTACGCGATGTCCGACCATGATCGCGGCGCCTACACGCCTCCCACCGACGCGCCGCTGTCCTTCGACGCGCGCCAGCCGGTGCGCGGCTCGCGCCCGGCGCCGATGATGCTGCTGATCAGCGCCGTCGTCTTGGTGGTGCTGGTGGTTGCCATTGTGCTGATCTATCGCTCCGGCGCCCGCGAGGCCGGCGATCCGCCCCAGACGGTCGGCACGCCCGTCGGCGAGATGAAGACCGCCCCGGCGCCGGAGGATCAGCCTGTCGATCCGGCCACGGGTCTGCAGATTTATCGCTCCGAGGATGGGGCGCCGGCCCCGGCGGAGCCCAACTTCGTCCCGCCGCCCGAACAGCCCCAGGCGCGGCCTGATCCGCAGCTTCGGCCCTCAGCCCCAGTGACCAGTCAACCTGCGCCAGCCGCCCAGCCGGCGCCTGCGCCCGCGCCCAAGGCTCCTGCCCAGACGCCCCCCGCCGCCCCGCCCGCCAAGGCGCCGGCGCCCGCCGCGGTCGCCAGCGGCGGCGCCATGGTCCAGGTCGGCGCCTTCTCCTCCGAGGCCTTGGCCGACGCCGGCTGGAGCGACGCCATGCGCGCCCTGCCGGACTCAGCCGCCGGCAAGGGCAAGCGGGTCGAGCCGGTGGAGAGCAACGGCAAGACCCTCTACCGCGGCTATGTCACCGGCTTTTCGTCCCGCGCCGAGGCGAGCGCCTACTGCGACCGCCTGAAGGCGGCCGGCCGCAGCTGTTTCGTCCGGTGAGCGTGCGCGCCTGCATTTTCGGCTGCGCGGGGCTGGAGCTGAGCCGCGAGGAGGCGGCCTTCTTCGCCGACGTGAAGCCGTGGGGCTTCATCCTCTTCAAGCGCAATGTCGAGAGCCCCGATCAGGTCAGACGCCTGGTGGACGCCCTGCGCGCCACCGTGGGCCGCGACGACGCACCCGTTCTGATCGACCAGGAGGGCGGCCGGGTGCAGCGCCTGGGACCGCCCCACTGGCCCGTTTATCCGACCGGCCGCGCCTATGGGCAGCTGCCGGGCAATGACCCGCTCCTGCGCCGGGAGATCACCCGCCTGGGCGCCCGGCTGATGGCTCACGATCTGGCTGAGCTGGGAATCAACGCCGACTGCGTGCCGGTGCTGGACGTGCCCCAGGCCGGCGCCCATGACGTCATTGGCGACCGCGCCTATGGGGAGACGGCTGAGGAGGTCGCCCTGCTGGGTCGCGCCGCGGCCGAAGGCCTGATCGCCGGCGGCGTCCTGCCGATCATCAAGCATATTCCCGGCCACGGGCGCTCCATGGCCGACAGTCATCTGGGCCTGCCGGTGGTCGATGCGGCGCTGGAGGACCTGGACGCCGTGGACTTCGCGCCCTTCCGGGTGCTGTCGGACATGCCCATGGCGATGACCGCCCACGTGGTCTATTCGGCCATCGACCCCAAGCGCCCGGCCACCACCTCGCGAAAGGCGATCAAGCACGTCATCCGCGACTCCATCGGCTTCCACGGCCTGCTGATGAGCGATGACCTGTCGATGAAGGCCCTGTCCGGCGACTTCAAGGCCCGCACCAAGGACTCCCTGGCCGCCGGCTGCGACGTAGTGCTCCACTGCAATGGGGACATGGCCGAGATGGCGCCCATCGCAGAGGCCTGCGGCAAGCTCTCGGGCAAGGCCCGACGCCGCGCCGAGGGCGCGCTCGCCCGCCTCGCCAAGAGGCCCGAACCCATCGATCTCGCCGAGGCCCGCGCCCGGTTCAAATCGGCTTTCGACGGCGGCTGATGAGCGGGCAAGGCTTCCAGCCCAACCTCGACTTCGAGGCCGCCGCCACGGCGGCCGAGGATGGCGAGGCCCTGATCATCGATGTGGACGGCTATGAGGGCCCGCTGCACGTCCTTCTGGCGCTCGCCCGCACCCAGAAGGTCGACCTGCTCAAGCTGTCGGTCCTGAAGCTCGCCGAGCAGTACCTGACCTTCGTCCATCAGGCCCGGCGCCTGCGGTTCTCCCTGGCGGCGGACTATCTCGTCATGGCCGCCTGGCTGACCTATCTGAAGTCGCGCCTGCTGCTGCCCAAGCCCGAGCGTCCCCAGGCCGAGGAGCCTCCGGCCGAGGAGATGGCCGCTCAGCTCGCCTTTCGCCTGGCCAAGCTGGACGCCATGCGCCAGGCGGCTGAAGCGCTGAAGGACCGGCCGCAGCTCGGCCGCGAGGTGTTCGGCCGCGGCGATCCCGAGGCCATCCGCATCATCCCCTCAATGCGCATCGAGGGCGATCTCTACAGCCTGATGGACGCCTATCTGGATCAGCGTCGCCGGGACGAGAGCCGCCGCTATGCGCCCCGCGCCCCACGGGCCTATCCCCTGGAGGCCGCCCGTGAACGGCTGCGGGGCCTGCTTCCGGAGCTTGAGCGCTGGACGCCCTTGGCGGGCGTGGCGCCCCTGCGCGGCGGGGTGGGCGAGGGGCCTTCGCGGGCCTCCTATCTCGCCTCGACCCTCTCGGCCAGCCTGGAGCTGGTCAAGGAAGGCGCCCTGGAGGCTCGCCAGCTGGAGGCCTTCGCCGATCTCTATCTGCGGGCCCGTCACGGGGAGGCCGCCCCATGAGCGAGGCTGTCGAGCGCGCCATTGAGGCCCTGCTGTTCGCCGCCGCCGGCCCGTTGAGCGCCGTCGACCTGTCCCAGCGCCTGCCGGCGGACGCCGATGTGGGCGCGGCCCTGATGGCGCTGAAGGCTCGCTATGCCGGGCGAGGGGTGGAACTGGCCTGCGTCGCCGACCGCTGGCGCTTCCAGACCGCCGCCGATCTCGCCCATCTGATGACCGAGGAACGGGAGGAGCCGAGGCGCCTGTCCAAGGCCGCCCAGGAGACCCTGGCCATCATCGCCTACCACCAGCCGGTGACCCGGGCCGAAATCGAGGCCGTGCGCGGGGTGCAGGCCAGCAAGGGGACGCTCGACGTCCTGCTGGAGCTGGGCCTTGTGCGCATGCGCGGCCGAAGGCGCACGCCGGGCCGACCGGTCACCTATGGCACCACAGACGCCTTCCTGGAGCACTATGGACTGGCGAGCCTGGCCGACCTGCCCGGCATGGCGGAGATGAAGGCCGCGGGCCTGCTCAGCCTCGACCTGCCGCCGGACTTCGCCGTGCCCGATCCGACCGCCGTCCGCGATGATGAGGATCCCCTGGACATGACCGGCGAGGCGCCCGAGTTCCACACCGATTTCCTGGGCGGCGACGAGGATTCGTCGCGGTCCTGACCGGAAAGTGAGCCGGCCCGCTCAAAAGCCTTGGCCCTCGCCTTGGCGCTTGGGGGGCTTACTCGTTATATTGATCTGACATTGAGGGGTGGCGACGCGGTCGCCAACGGCCGCTCAACAAAGGAGTTTCGCCTTATGGGCTCGTTCTCGATCTGGCATTGGCTGATCGTTCTCGTCGTTTTCGCGCTCCTGTTCGGGGGACGCGGCAAGATCTCGTCGGTCATGGGCGATGCGGCCAAGGGCATTCGCGCCTTCCGCGATGGCCTGAAGGGTGAAGAGGCCGAAGAGACCAAGCCGGAGGTGGTCAAGACCATCCCCGAGCGGGAAAAGGACGAGGTTCGCAGCTGATCGCGCCCGGAGGCGGCGGTTCCGCCGCCGAAGCCCGTCCGTCACCGGCCCTGACCTGTCAGGTCAGGCGCCGTCGATTTTCTCCTGGTCCGACAAGACCCTAGGCAAGAACCACCATGCTTCCCGATATCGGCGCAGGAGAACTCCTGCTCATCGGCATTGTCGCCCTGGTGGTGGTGGGGCCCAAGGACCTGCCCATGCTGATGCGTCGGCTGGGCCAGTTCACCGCGCGCCTGCGCGGCATGGCCGCGGAGTTCCGCGCCAGTTTCGACGAGATGGGACGCCAGTCCGAGCTGGACGAGCTGCGCAAGGAGGTCGAGGCCCTGCGCAGCGGCAAGATGCTGGACGACGAGATGGGCCGCACCGACGCCCAGTCGGTGATGCGCGAGATCGAGACCGGCCTGTCGCAGGGCGACATCCAGATGCATCCGCCCATGGGCGCGCCCTATGCCGGCAGCCAGTCCCTGGCCGATCCGGAGCCCGCCCCCAGCGCAGCGGCTGACCCCGCGCCGGCGGCGGCGAGCGCAACCGAGGCCCCGCCCAAGGCGGCGCGGCCCAGGGCCGCCAAGGCTGAAGGGCCGACTTCGGACAAGGCCCCGCCGAAACCCCGGGCCAGCCGGGCCAAGCCCGCCGTCGCCAAGCCGGCCGGAGACAAGGCGTGAGCACCATCGAGGATGATGACGAGCGGGAGATCGAATCCTCCCGCGCCCCGCTGCTCGACCACCTGGTGGAGCTGCGCAAGCGCCTGATCATCTGCATCGTCGGCTTCGGGGCGGGGTTCGCCCTCTGCTTCGCCTTTTCCGAGCCGATCTACATCTTCCTGCTGCACCCCTTCGAGGTGGCTGCGCGACTGATGGCGGCCGAGAACGCCGGCGGGGGCCATGGCCCCTTCGCCATGATGTCGGCCATGGCCGGCCTGACCGATGTGCCCGAAGGCGGGGAGCGGCTGCGGCTGGTCTTCACCGCGCCCCTGGAATTCTTCTTCACCAAGCTCAAGCTGGCGGCCTTCGGGGCGGTGATTGTCACCTTCCCGGTGCTGGCCTGGCAGGTCTACGCCTTCGTGGCGCCGGGCCTCTACAAGCGTGAACGCCGGGCCTTCCTGCCGTTCCTGGCCGCAGCGCCTGGGCTGTTCCTGCTGGGCGCGGCGCTAGTCTACTACATGATCCTGCCGTTCGTGCTGTGGTTCTCCCTCTCGCAGCAGATCGTCGGCGAGGCCGCGGTGACCGTCGAGCTGCTGCCCAAGGTGTCGGACTATCTGACCCTGGTCACTACCCTGCTGCTCGCCTTTGGCCTCTGTTTCCAGCTGCCGGTGGTGCTGACCCTGCTGGCGCTCACCGGCATCGTGAACGCCCAGATGCTGCGCGCCGGGCGGCGCTACGCCATCCTCGGGGTCTTCATTGTGGCGGCCATCGTCACGCCCCCGGACCCGATCAGCCAGCTGTCCTTGGCCATCCCGATCATCCTGCTCTACGAGATCTCCATCTGGTGCGTGCGGCTGATGGAGCGCCGCCGCCAGCGGGACGACGAGGCCCAGGCCAAGGACGTCATGCCCATCTAGGCGCGATCTCGCCCACCCGGGCGAGATCAGCGGGCGCGGGGCTTGGCCCCATGCCCGACGCGCTCTAGAGAAGGCCGCTCAATCCCCAAAGACCGCCGGCGCGCCCATGCACGACATCAAGGCCATTCGCGACAATCCCGACCTCTATGAACAGGCCTGGAGCGCGAAGGGCCGGTCCGGAGTCGCGGCCCAGGCGCTGGAGCTCGACGCCGCCCTGCGGGCCGCCCAGACCGCCCTGCAGGAGGCCCAGAGCCGCCGCAACGACCTGTCCAAGCAGATCGGCCAGGCCAAGGGCCGCAAGGACGAGGCCGAGGCTGCACGCTTGATGGCCGAGGTCGAGACCTTGAAGGGCGTGCTGGAAAGTCAGGGCGCTGTGGAGCGCGAGACCGGCGAAGCCCTGCGCGACCTGCTGGCGGGCCTGCCCAACCTGCCGGCCCCCGACGTGCCTCCTGGCGCCGACGAGAACGACAACCAGGAAGTCCGCCGCTGGGGCGAGCCCTTCGCCATCGCCTCGCCCAAGGATCACGTGGATCTCGGCGAGACGCTGGACCTGATGGACTTCGAGGCCGCCGCCCGCATGAGCGGCTCGCGCTTTGTGGTGCTGAAGGGCCAGCTTGCCCGGCTGGAACGGGCGCTCGGCCAGTTCATGCTCGACCTGCAGACCCGCGAGCACGGCTATCTGGAGGTTTCGCCCCCCCTGCTGGTGCGCGACGAGGCGGTGTTCGGCACCGGCCAGCTGCCCAAGTTCGCCGAGGACCTCTTCCACACCGAGGACGGCCGCTGGCTGATCCCCACCGCCGAGGTCTCGCTGACCAATCTGGTCCGCGACCAGATCACGCCCACCGAAGAGCTGCCCCTGCGGCTGACGGCGCTGACCCATTGTTTCCGGTCGGAGGCCGGGGCCTCGGGGCGCGACACCCGCGGCATGATCCGCCAGCACCAGTTCCAGAAGGTGGAGCTGGTCTCCATCACCACGCCCGACCAGTCGGACGCCGAGCACGAGCGGATGGTGGGCTGCGCCGAAGCCGTGCTGAAGGCCCTGGAGCTGCCCTTCCGCACCATGCTGCTCTGTTCGGGCGACATGGGCTTCTCGGCCCGCAAGACCTATGACCTGGAGGTCTGGATCCCCTCGGAAGGGCGCTATCGCGAGATCAGCTCCTGCTCCAATTGCGGGGACTTCCAGGGGCGGCGCATGAATGCGCGGACCAAGGCGGCCGGCGTGAAGGCGACCCGCATCGTCCACACCCTGAACGGCTCGGGCCTGGCGGTGGGCCGCACCCTGGTGGCCATTCTGGAGAACTATCAGGACGAGAACGGCGCCATCGCCATTCCCCAGGCCCTGCATCCCTATATGGGCGGCATCACCCGGATTGGCGGCGACGCATGAGACTTCTGCTGACCAATGACGATGGCATTCATGCCGAGGGGCTCGAGGCCCTGGAGCGGATCGCGCGGGAGCTGTCGGACGACATCTGGATCGTCGCCCCGGAATATGAGCAGTCGGGCGCGTCGCGGGCCCTGACGCTTTCGGAGCCGGTGCGGGTGCGCAAGCTCGACGAGCGTCGCTTCGCCGTCACCGGTACGCCCACCGACTGCGTGATGCTGGGCATGAGCGAACTGATCAAGGGCGCCAAGCCCGATCTCGTCCTGTCCGGCGTCAACCGCGGCGCCAATATCGCTGAGGATGTGACCATGTCCGGCACGGTGGCCGGCGCCATCGAGGGCATGGCCATGGGCGTGCCGGCCATCGCCCTGTCCCAGACCGGCGGGCCCAAGCCCCATGAGCCCTTCTTCGAGGCGGCCGAGGTGTTCGCGCCGGGGATCGTCAAGCGCCTGCTGGAGATCGGCTGGCCCACCGACGTGGTGATGAACCTCAACTTCCCCAATCGGCCGATCAGTGAGATCACCGAGGTGGAGGTGACGCGCCAGGGATTCCGGGACGTGCAGGTGCGCCACGCCGAGCGCCGCAGCGATCTGCGCGGACGGGACTATTACTGGATGGGCTTCCGCCAGGAACGGTCGCAGCCCGAGGAGGGCACCGATCTGCGGGCCATCTATGAGGGCAAGATCTCGGTCACGCCCCTGCACATTGACCTGACCCACGCCGAAACCGTCTTCAAGATGCGTGGGGTGCTGGGCGGCGCTCCTCCGAAGGCCTGAGATGGCGCAGGACCCTGACGACAGCCCCGAGACCCGCCTGGCCCGCCTGGTGCTGGCCCTGCGCTCCCAGGGCGTCAGCGACGCCAAGGTGCTGCAAGCCCTTGAGGCCACCCCGCGGCAGATGTTCACCCCGGACCTGTTCCAGGAGCGGGCCTTTGAGGACTCGGCCCTGCCCATCGCATGCGGCCAGACCATCAGCCAGCCCTTTATCGTCGGCCTGATGACCCAGGCCTTGAAGATCGAGCCCCGGGCCCGCGTGCTGGAGATCGGCACCGGCTCTGGCTACCAGACCGCGATCCTCTCGCGGCTGGCCCGGCTGGTCTATACGGTGGAGCGCTACCGGACCCTGCTGGCGGAGGCTGAGTCGCGGTTCAAGGCGCTCGGCCTGACCAATGTCATCACCCGGTTTGGGGACGGGGGCCTCGGATGGCCCGAACAGGCGCCCTTTGACCGCATTATGGTCACAGCCGCGGCGCCAAATGAGCCCACGGCCCTGTTGGCCCAGCTCAAGCCGAACGGCATTCTGGTCGCGCCCGTCGGGCGGGGCCCTGTCCAGATCCTGAGGCGCTACTGCGGCGACGGGAAGGGCGGCTTTGTCGTGGAGGACCTGGGCGAGGTTCGCTTTGTGCCCCTTCTGGACGGCGTCGCCCGGGAACTCTGAGCGACGGCGTTTTGCGTCAAGTGTGGGACGGTCTCGGTGTCGGCCTTAACCCGCGGTTAACCTCAAGACCCCGACTGAGTCAGAACCTGTCCCATGGAGCGGCCATGACGCACTTCCTTTCCCGTACGGCTTTGGTCCTGCTCGCCAGCAGCGCGCTTGTGGCCTGTTCGACCTATCAGGCTGAAGGGGTCGAGCAGGTTCGACCCAATTTTCCGGTTCGCCAGGGCCCGGCGATGCAGAGCCCGTCGCCGGCTCCCCAGCCGCCCGGCGACATGACGCCGCCGCCAGCCGCTCAGCCGACAAGCCCCATCGAGTCCCGCCCCCTGGATCCCCTGCCACAGGCTCAGCCGCGTCCGAGCGACAGCTATACGCCGCCGCCGCCGCCCCCCCCGCCGCCTGTTCAGGAATATGAGACGATCACGCGAACGACCGCTACCGGCGAGGTCGTCGACGCCGATGGTCCCCCCCAGACCTACACGGTGGCGGCCGGCGACACGGTCTATGGGATCGCGCGCAAGCTCTCCACGACCCGCGACCAGTTGGCTACGGACAACAATCTGAGCGCGCCCAACTATGTGATCCAGCCAGGTCAGGTGCTGAAGGGGCCGTCCAGCAAGACCAAGGCCTATGTGGTGGCCAGCGGCGACACCCTGTTCGCCATCGCCCGGCGCTTCAGCGTCAATGGTCTGGCCATCGCCGACGCCAACGATATGGAGCTGAACGATGTGATCCGTCCGGGCCAGCGGCTGCTGCTGCCCGAGGGCTTCCGCGATACTGGACCGGTGACCAGCACCGTCCGTGTGCCGGTGACCCGCGCAGCTCCCGCCACGCCGGCCCCCACCGCACCGGCGGCCACGCCGCCGCCGGCTCCGGCCCCAAGGCCGACCCCGACGCCCGCGCCGGCTCCGGCGCCCGCCCCGCGGCCGGCGACGCCCGCGCCTGCGCCTTCGACCCCTGCGCCGATCGTGCCCAGCAGCCGCACGCCGGCCGACGCTCAGGTCGCTCAGCTTGGCCGCGGCCGGTTCATCTGGCCCCTGCGCGGGGACATCATGTCGTCCTTCGGTCCCAAGGGAACCGGCCAGCGCAATGACGGGGTGAACATCCGCGCCCGCTCAGGCGAGACCGTCCGCGCCTCCGCCGCCGGGGACGTGGTCTATGCCGGCGACCAGGTTCCGGGCTTCGGCAATCTGGTGCTGATCAAGCATGCGGACGGCTGGGTCACGGCCTATGGCCATCTGGCCCGGATCGACGTGAAGATGCAGGACAAGATCACCCAGGGTCAGCAGATCGGCCAGGCCGGCGCCACCGGCGAGGTGGGCGAGCCCCAGCTCCACTTCGAGGTCCGGTTTGCGCCGACCCCGCAGGACCGCGCCCGGCCCATCGACCCGATGCTGGTCCTGCCGCAGTAGGGCCCTGGACCTGACCTAGAGGGGCAGGCTCTTGCCCTGCGCTCCGGCCAGGTCGCGGATGAACTGCCAGGCCACCCGGCCAGACCGGGCGCCGCGCAGCTGCGCCCATTGCAGGGCGTGACGGTCGAGGTCCGGATCGCTCAAGCCATGGCGCTCGGCATAGGCGCGCACGGCCTGCAGATAGGTGGGCTGGTCCATGGGCGGGAAGCCAATCCAAAGGCCAAAGCGGTCCGACACGCTGACCTCTTCCTCGGCGTCCTCGGCCGTGGCGATCAGGCCGCGATCCTCCTGATGGCCGCGGGGCATCAGGTGCCGACGGTTCGAGGTGGCCACAAAGAGCACATTGGCCGGCGGACCGGACACCCCGCCCTCCAGCGCGGACTTCAGCGCCTTGGCGGCTGCGGCGCCGTCCTCGAAGGACAGGTCATCGCAGAGCACGACGAAGCGCTCGGCCCGATCCCGCAGGGCGTCGAACAGGCCGGGCAGGGCGGTGACCTGGTCGCGGTCCACCTCGATCAGCTTGAGATCATCATGCTCTGAGGCCACCGCCATGAAGGCGGCCTTGGCGATGGAGCTCTTACCGGTGCCGCGCACGCCCCACAGGAGCACGTGGTTGGCCGGCAGACCTCGCGCGAAGCGCTGCAGGTTTTCCAGGAACCGTCCCTTCTGGCGCTCGATCCCCACCAGGGCCTCAAGGCTCAGGGGATAGTCCGGCGCGGGAAGGAAACCGCCGGTCTCCGGATCGTGCCGGAAGAGCCGCGCGGCGCCGAAGTCGGCGCGGGGCGAGGCGGCCGGCGCCAGTCTTTCCAGGGCTTCGGCGATGCGGAGGAGGAGCGGGCGCAGGTCTTGATCCATGGATTGGCTGCTTAGCCTCCGGGCTCGCATTGCAAAAGGGGGCGCCAGCGCATAGCTTCCGCCAACTTTAGAGAGGGGCCGACGCACCGGCCCTTGAGCCACTGCCGGAGAGGCCATGTTCGCCACCCCCGCCTACGCCCAGACCGCCGGCGCCGCCGCTGCGGCGGGCCCGATGGATATGATTCTTCAGTTCCTGCCGCTGATCCTGCTGGTGGTGCTGTTCTACTTCCTGATGATCCGCCCGCAGCAGCGCCGGATGAAGGCGCACCAGCAGATGGTCGCCGACCTGAAGCGCGGCGACTCCGTCGTCCTGTCCAGCGGCCTGCTGGGCAAGGTCGTGCGGGTCGAGGACAAGGAAGTCGGCCTTGAAATCGCCACCGGCGTGACCGTTAAGGTCGTGCGGACCATGATCGCTGAGGTCCGGGTCCGGGGCGAGCCGGCGCCAGCCAACGATTCCAAGTCCTGATTGATCCTGCGCCAAAATAAGGGCGGTCTCGCCTCATGATGACCCTGTCGCGCTGGAAGATCATCGCCGTCGTTCTGGCGGCGATTTTCGGCGTTCTGTTCTCGCTTCCGAACCTGCTGTCTCAGCAGACCCTGGACTCCCTGCCGGGCGCCTTTCCGCGACAGCAGCTGAACCTGGGGCTCGACCTTCAGGGCGGCTCCCACCTCCTGCTGGAGGTGGACACCGAGGCTCTGCGCGCCGAGCGGCTGGTCAACACGCTGGAAGACACCCGCGTGACCCTGAATGGGGAAGGGATCGCCTTTACCGAACTGCGCGAGCAGGGCGGCGAGATCACCCTGCGGACCACTGATCCTGCCCAGCGTGACGCGGCCGTCCAGGTCCTGCGCAACACCCTTGGGGTGGTTCTGGCCGGGACGACCGGGGGACGGGACATCACGGTCCGCAACGAGGGCGAGGCCGGGATCCGGATCGCCTTCGTCGAAGACGCCATGAACGCCGAGGCGGCCAAGGCGGTCGAGCAGTCCATCGAGATCATCCGCCGCCGCATCGATGAACTGGGCACCCGCGAGCCCACCATCATCCGCCAGGGCGTCGACCGGATCGTCGTCCAGGCGCCAGGCGAGAGCGACCCTGAGCGGCTGAAGAACGTCATCGGCCAAACCGCCAAGTTGACCTTCCAGATGGTCGACGAAGGGGCCGATATGGCCGCCGCCGCGGAGGGCCGCGCGCCCCCCGGGTCGGAGGTGCTGCCCAGCGAGGATGGCCTCACGCCCTTCATCGTCGTGCGCCGTCGGGCCCTGGTCTCCGGCGAGATGCTCACCGACGCCAGCCAGGGCTTCGACGCCCAGACCGGCGAGGCGGTGGTCAATTTCCGCTTCAACAGCATCGGCGCCCGCCGGTTCGGCGAGGCGACCGCCCAGAATATCGGCCAGCGCTTCGCCATCGTCCTGGATGGCAAGGTGATCTCGGCGCCGGTGATCCGCAGCGCCATCACCGGCGGTAGCGGCCAGATCAGCGGCAGCTTCACACCCGAAAGCGCCAATGACCTGGCGGTCCTGCTGCGGGCCGGCGCCCTGCCGGCGCCCCTGACCGTCGAAGAGCAGCGCACCGTGGGCGCCGAGCTTGGCGCGGACGCCGTGCGCGCGGGCCAGATCTCCACCGGCATCGCCTTCGTCACCATCCTGGTCTTCATGGTGGTGGCCTATGGGGGCCTGTTCGGCGGGATTTCGGTCGTCGCCCTGCTGGTCAACGCCCTGTTGATCTTCGCCATCATGTCGGTGACCCAGGCGACCCTGACCTTGCCGGGCATCGCCGGTCTGATCCTGACCCTGGCCGTGGCCGTCGACGCCAATGTGCTGATCTATGAGCGGATGCGCGATGAGATCAGGGCTGGACGGACCGCCATATCGGCCATGGACGCCGGCTTCTCCAAGGCCATGAGCAGCATCATCGACGCCAATGTGACCACCATCCTGGCCGCCCTGATCATGTTCCAGTTCGGGTCTGGCCCGGTCCGGGGCTTCGCCTGGACGCTGTCGATCGGCGTCCTTACCTCGGTCTTCACCGCGGTTCTCGTGACCCAGGTCCTGCTGGCCCTGTGGTTCCGGGCGACCCGACCCAAGACCCTGCCGATCGTCTGAGGTTGCGAACCATGTGGCCCCTCATCAAGATTCTGCCCGTCAAGACCAACTTCCGGTTTGTCGGCTTCGCCCGGTTCGCCGGCATGGCGTCAATCCTGGCGGTCATCGGCTCCCTGTTTCTCGCCCTCTATCCCCTGACCCCCCCCTGTGGTGGGCTGAACTGCGGCATCGACTTCACCGGCGGCACCCTGCTGGAGATCTCCACCGCCCCTGAGGCCGTCGACCTGGCCGCGGTACGGGGGGAGCTGGGGGACATGAACCTGGGCGACGTCCAGGTGCAGGCCTTTGGCGCGCCCACCTCCGCCCTGGTCCGCTTCCAGACGCCAGAGGGGGAGAGCGCTGAACAGGCCATCGCCGAGGTCAAGACCGCCCTGACCGGCGCTCTGGGCGAGGTCGTCTTCGCCAAGACCGAGGTGGTCGGGCCCAAGGTCTCGGGCGAGCTGTTCCAGAGTGGTCTGCTGGCGCTCGGCGTCGCGATCGGCCTGATGATGCTCTACATCTGGTTCCGTTTCGAACTGCAGTTCGGGGTGGGCGCGGTGGTGGGCCTGTTCCACGACGTGATCCTGGCCTTCGGCTTCATCGCCCTGTTCGATCTGGAATTCTCGCTGACCACGATCGCGGCGATCCTGACCATCATCGGCTATTCCATGAACGACACCGTCGTGGTGTTCGACCGCCTGCGGGAGAACCTGCGGAAGTTCAAGACGATGCCGCTGGCCGAGGTCATCGACCTGACGATCAACGAGACCCTGTCGCGGACCATCATCACCGGCCTCACCGCGGTCCTGGCCCTGACCGGCCTGGCGGTCTTTGGCGGGCCGACCCTGTTCGCCTTCTCGGTGATCATGATCTTCGGCGTCGTGATCGGCACCTATTCCTCCATCTATGTGGCCGCTCCGGTGATCCTGCTGTGGGGCGTCAAGCGGGGGGACGAAGAGGCCGAACCCCTGCCGGTGCGCACCTAAGGCCGTGGCCCGGGACGCTCCCAGCCTGGACAGCTTTGGCCCCGGCGGCTTTCGGGTGTCTGGCGTCTGGCGGCCGGGATCGCTGCTGATCGTCTCCGACGTGGCCGCCCCGTGGCCGGTGCGTCGGCTCGACGAGGCGACGCCGGACTCCCTCTATCCGGTGTTCGCCGCCGGGGCGCGGGAGGTGGAGTTTCTTCTCCTGGGGACCGGCGCGGTCAACGGTCTGCCGCCTAAGGCCCTGCGGGACCTGCTGCAGAAGGGCGGCATCGGTCTTGAGTACATGGACACCGCCGCGGCCTCGCGCATGTACAATGTCCTCACCGCCCAGGGCCGGAGACTTGCCTGCGCGCTCATAGCCATGTGACCTAGGCCCTGGGCGTCAGCCGCGTCCTGGGGTCTAAGCGCCAGCTTGCGCCCCGTCGAGCGTGGCTATAGGCCAAGAGCCAGAAACGGGGAAAACGCTATGCAGGGTCTTCTATCTAACTTCCGCAATACGATGATCGTGAGCTTCCTGCTCTCGCTCGTCATGATCGTCGGCTATCTGGTCCACAATCGCAGCGCCGACGTGATCTTCGTCCAGGCCGTGCTGCGCTGGACCCATGTGGTGGTCGGGATCCTCTGGATCGGGCTGCTCTACTATTTCAACTTCGTCCAGATCCGCAAAATGCCGGACATTCCGGCTGAGCTGAAGCCGGCGATCAGCAAGTACATCGCCCCTGAGGCCCTGTTCTGGTTCCGTTGGGCGGCGCTGTTCACGGTGCTGACCGGTCTGGCCCTTGCCTGGGCGCGCGGCTATCTGCTCGAGGCTCTCAGCCTCGGGGCGGTGAGCGGCTTCGTCTCGGCCCAACACACCTTCATCGGGGTGGGGATGTGGCTGGCGGTGATCATGTTCCTGAACGTCTGGCTGTTTATCTGGCCGAACCAGAAGATCGCGCTCGGCATGGTCGAGGCCGATGATGCGGCCAAGGCGAAGGCCGGCCGCACCGCCATGCTGTTCTCGCGCACCAACACGCTGCTCTCGCTGCCGATGCTGGTCACCATGGCCATGAACCAGACGATCTTCGGCTAGGACCAAGGTCGTCACCACCAGTCTGGGGACCCGCCGCCCTGGCGGGTCCTTTCCATTTTACGGGGCTCCATGGACGAAGACGCCACGCCGCCGGCCGATGATCTGGACGCCCTGGTCGCCCGGGCGGACCCTGACCGGTGGCTGTCGAGCCGGTTGATCGCCGAGGCGCAGGACCGGGCCGACGTCATCGCCCTCTACGCCTATGACCATGAACTGGCCCGCGCGCCGAAGGTCGCCTCCAACGCCCTGCTGGGAGAGATCCGCCTGGCCTGGTGGCGGGAGGTGCTGGACGAGGCCTATGGGGCGGGCCCGGTGCGCCGTCATCCCACGGCGGTCGCCCTGGCCGATGTGGTCGCCCGGCGCAGCCTGCCGCGGGCGCCGCTGGAGACCATGATCGACGCACGCTATCGGCAGCTTGATCCCGAACCCCTGGAGGCCGCCGAGGCGGTGCTGCTGGCGCAGGAGACCGCCGGCGCGGCCGCGCGTCTGGCGGCCCTGATCCTGGCGGGCCCAGAGGACGGCGACCGGGCCGAGGCGGCTGGCGCCCTATGGGCGCTGGGGCGACGCGCTCTGGCCGGAGAGCCGTCCCTGCCGTCAGAGCTCATCGCGCCTCTGCGGGCGCAGGCGAGGGGGCTGGGGGTGGCCGCCTTTCCGGCCGGCGCCCATGGGGTCCTGGCGAGAGCCTATGGCCGGGGCCGTGAACCTTCGCCCGTGGGCAAGCGCTGGCGCATCACCCTGGCGGCCCTGACCGGGCGGATCTGAACCCTATTCGGCCGCCAGGGCCGGTTGGCCGATCCAGGCGTCCAGGTCGGCCAAGGCGCGCTCGCCCACCATCCGCTTCTTGGTCCGGCCCCGTTCCTTGGAGCCTAGCCTGCGGCCCTCGGCGTCCCGCTTGGGGCTCTCCAGGGGCGGGATCAGGCCATAGTTGATGTTCATCGGCTGGAAGGAGCCGGCGCCGCCATCCAGGTGGCCGCCGGTGATGTGGCCGATCAAGGCGCCCAGGGCGGTCGTGGGCGGCGGCGGGGCGATCGGCGCGCCGAGACGCTCGGCGGCGGCCAGGCGGCCGGCCATCAGGCCCACGGCGGCGCTTTCCACATAGCCCTCGACGCCGGTCACCTGGCCGGCGAACCGCAGCCGCGGATCGACCTTGAGCCGCAGGGCGCTGTCCAGCAGCCGGGGACTGTTGATGAAGGTGTTGCGATGCAGGCCGCCCAGGCGGGCGAAGACGGCCTTTTCCAGGCCCGGGATCATCCGGAAGATCTCGGTCTGGGCGCCGTGCTTCAGCTTGGTCTGGAAGCCGACCATGTTCCACAGGGTGCCCAGGGCATTGTCCTGCCGCAGCTGGACCACCGCATAGGCCTTTTCGTCCGGCTTATGGGCGTTGGTCAGGCCGACGGGCTTCATGGGGCCGTGGCGCAGGGTCTCGCGGCCGCGCTCGGCCATGACCTCGATGGGCAGGCAACCGTCGAAATAGGGGACGTGCTCCCAGTCCTTGAATTCGGACTTCGGCCCGGCCAGCAGGGCGTCAATGAAGGCCTCGTACTGGTCCTTGTCCATCGGGCAGTTGATATAGGCCGCCGCATCGCCGCCAGGGCCCACCTTGTCGTACCGAGATTGGCGCCAGCAGACGTCCATGTTCACCGACTCCAGCGTCACGATGGGCGCGATGGCGTCGAAGAAGGACAGCTGGCCCTCGCCGGTCAGATCAAGGATCGCCTGCGACAGGGCCGGCGAGGTGAGCGGGCCGGTGGCGATGATGACGCTGTCCCAGGCCTCCGGCGGCAGACCGGCGACTTCGCCCCGGTCGAGGGTGATGTTGGGATGGGCCAGCAGCCTGGCGGTCACCGCGTCGGCGAACCCGTCGCGGTCGACGGCCAGGGCGCCGCCCGCCGGGACCTGATGGGCGTCGCCGCAGGACATGATGATCGAGTTCAGCCGGCGCATCTCGGCGTGGAGCAGCCCGACCGCGTTTCCGGCCCAGTCATCGGCCCGGAAAGAGTTGGAGCAGACCAGCTCGGCCAGCTTGTCGGTGTGGTGGGCGTCTGTGCCGCGCACCGGGCGCATTTCGTGCAGGACCACGGGGACGCCGGCCTGGGCGATCTGCCAGGCGGCCTCGGAACCGGCCAGGCCGCCGCCGATGACATGGATAGGAGAGAGGCTCATGAGGGACCCCATAGCAATGATCTGCACACTTCGCGAGCCGGCCCTTGCAGGCGCACCGGGCGCGCGCCTAGTTTCTCCGCCGATGGTCGGCGACTCCAGGCGTTTCAAGCCTTTGGGGCGCAGATCGGGGAGCTGAGATGACCACCTTATCGCCGGGCGACGCCGCCTTTGAGGGCTTCCGACTGACCCAGGAATATCCCCGGGTCACGATGATCTGGGCGATCTTCCACCTATTGGTGTCCTTCGTCACCGCTACGGCCCTGATCCTCCTCGGGGGGGACGTGTTGCTGCAGGCTGAGAACGCCGCCGAGATGAGCCCGGCTGAATTTGCAGTCTTCATGCGCGAGATAGCGCCAACCTATATGACCTTGGCGCCCATCGGGCTGGTGGTCATGTCAGTGGCCGCCGCGGCGGTCTATCGACTGCAGCTGCGGCCGGAGGAAGCCGCCGGGAGCGGCCACCTGCGGTTCGGCGCTGACGAGGTCCGCCTCATCGTCCTGACGGTGATCTATTATCTGCTGACGATGGGCGGGGTCCTGGCCCTGTCCCTGGTCGCGGCCATCGCTGCAGCGGTGGCCTCCTTGGCGGGTCAGGGGGCGATGGCCGCAGTGGGGGGCGGGATGATGCTGTTCTTCGCCGGCCTCTGGGTGTTCGTCCTCGTGCGTCTATCCCTGGCGCCGGTTCTGACCTTCGATCAGCGCAGGCTGGTGGTCTTCGGCTCCTGGGCTTTGACGCGCGGACACTTCTGGAGGTTGTTCGGGACCTATCTGCTGGCGCTGCTCACCATCTTCGTCATCAGTCTTCTGGCCATGGTCATTTTTGCGGCGCTGGCGGCCATCGTCACCGTGGCCGCCGGCGGTGGTCTGGACGAGGTGGGGGAGGTGTTCCAGCCGGACTTCAGTTCGTTCGGCGCCTATATCTCGGCACAGACGCTGCTCTATCTGATATTCAACGCTGTCCTGACGGCCATCTTCTACCCGGCGGTGCTGACGCCGCAGGTGGTGGCCTATCTGACATTCCTGCCGGCGCCGGCCGACGGGCAGGAGGTTGGGTCAGACGGCTTCGTCTGACCCATGGACCCTCAAGCCTGGGCGCTGGGGCGGGCGGTGACCCGCTGATGCCAGGCGGCCAGGTTGGCGTGCTCGGGGTTCATCTCCAGCCCGATCCAGGTGGCGAAATCCACCGTCGACAGGGCGCAGATGTCGGCGATCGTATAGTCGTGGCCGGCGATGTAGTCGCGGCAGGCCAGCTCG
>TARA_R100000935_G_scaffold16940_4_pt1 | contig 37672 bp, 35 predicted proteins | sample TARA_R100000935 | Tara Oceans TARA_R100000935 (sample SAMEA2621502) | marine metagenome | biome: marine biome (ENVO:00000447); feature: surface water layer (ENVO:00002042); material: "saline water (ENVO:00002010), including plankton (ENVO:xxxxxxxx)" | depth 5 m
AAATGAAAAAAGACACTATTAAAGGTCTAAATTTTTAATATTCAAATTGCTGTAAATATAAATATTTTAAAAAATTACTCTCATTGCAATTATGCGGTAGTTTTACTCCCGTTTTATTCCTAAAATCCACAACCGAAAATAGAGATTCCTAGTACGTTATTGTCTTGCTAAAAGTCAGTTCTGTAGTTGCAAGAATGTCTGCGATTTTAGTTCCTGCATTTCCATTTCCATAAATCGTTGAACCTTCAAATTTTTCTGAAGCTATCGCCATTTTTATTGCTTTTTCTATTTCTATTTGAGAATAAGAAACATCGATAACATTTTCAGCTCTCCTTCTTCGGAATTGACGGTTACCAATATTCACAACTGGTAGCCCTAAATAAGCACATTCTCTTAATCCTGTACTGGAATTACCTACGAGTGCTTTGGAATTACTCAGTAATTTTAAAAAGTCCAGAGGCTCCATGTTTTTAAAGAAATGAATGTTCTTAGGTTGTTCCAATTCCCGAAAGGCTCTAATTCCGTTGGAAGTTCCATCGGATCCTGCATCTACATTGGGCCAAAACCAGAAGGTGGGATAATCTAAATTCTTTACCGCTTTTAGTGTTTCCTGAATATGTTTTTTAAATTCAGTCGTTACCGGGTGTTGCATGACAACTATATAACCATTTTTCCAATCGAGATTAGCTCCAACTCCACCATATTTTTCCAACGGATTGAAATCTAAATTTGGAGTTTCATGAATTTCTTTTGCCAGATCTATTGAAGGGCATCCGGTATTGATAACCATTTCGGGAATTTCCCCAAGCTTAATTACACGTTCCCTGGCATCATCACTGCATACCAAGTGAAGATCTGCCAATTTGGTGTTTGCATGCCTAACTTTCTCATCTATACTTCCGGTCACTTCCCCTCCCTGAATATGTACGAGTGGAATATTTTGATATGCCGCTGCAATGGAAGTGGCTATAGTTTCAAATCTATCTGCAATGGTGACAACTGCATCCGGTTTTAAGTTATAAAATACATTGGTTAGCTCCATAACTCCGAGCCCGGTAGTTTTGGCCATGGTGGTGGGATTTTCCCCCTCGAGTACCATAAATACTTTAGCTACAATTGGAAATCCGTCTTTCTCAATAAAATCTACCGCATTTCCATATCTATCCAATAATGCTGACCCGGCAATAACTAATTGAAGTTCCAGATCCGGATGATTTTGAATTGCGGTAAGTGCAGATTTAATTCTACTATATGATGGCCTGGCAGTAACTACTACGCAGATTTTACGTTTGGACATTTAATGGTTTTAATAAAATCTAAAGTAATAAAAATATGATAGGGTTCAGAATCAATTTTATTCTTGATATTTAAATTAAAAAAGATCATTTTTATTTAAAAATTCCCATTTTTTCAAATTTTTATTTAGTTTTTTTCCAATCACCGTACTGAATTTTGAAGTTTCAATTCCATAACCTTTTGGTTTTTTAGCTTCAAGATCTTCAAAACAAAGTATGTGTCCAGCAGGCAAATCCTTATTCACTGCCAAAGATTTTTCAAAAATACTTTTCAGTTCAGTGAAAATTGAATTATCCTGCTTGTTTACAGGATTTTGTTGTGAAATTTTTATGTTTTTTACTGCTTTAACCAGCTGTTCTATTTCTTCAATTTCCAAAGAAGAAGAAGCATCAGGCCCAAAACTTTTCCTGCTAAAAACAGCGTGAAACTCTAAAATTTCTGCCCCTAGTGCAGCAGCTGCAATACAGGTTTCAATTTTAGCGGAATGATCTGAATATCCCACCGAAACATGATATCTTTTCTTCAATTCCTGCATAACATTCAGACCGTAATTTTGCGGCTGAGTAGGGTAGGCAGTGGTGCATTGCAAAATGGAATACTCTGCATTTCTCTTTTTGAGGAAATCTACAGTTTTATCAAGCTCTTCAAAAGAACTCATTCCGGAAGAAAGTATCACAGTTTTTCCTGTTGAGGCAATTTTTTCCAACAATAATAAATTATTGACTTCACCTGAGCCAATTTTATATCTCTTAACTTCAAGTTTTTCCAAGAGGTCTACTGCAGCATTGCTAAATGGAGATGCTAAAAACTCTACTCCACATCTTTCGCATCTTTCTTTCAGGATCTTCCATTGCTCTAAACTAAATTCCATTCGTTTCCAGTAATCGAATCTTGTTGCATCCTGATCTGAAAATTTAATCCTAAAAGGCTCATGTATGCTACTTTCCGCCTCTGCAATATGCACCTGAAATTTTACAACATCAACCCCTGCTTCAGCAAGGGCATCTATATAAGATAAAGCCAACCCTAAGCTACCTTCGTGTGCCTGACCTATTTCTGCAATAATTAGCATATTAATATTTTGGGTTTGATAAAGAATTAAACTTTTTTAAAGTTTTCTTCGAAATTGGTTTTCTAAATTCTAAGATTTTGGATATTGACATAAAATTAATCTTTGTAGCTTTTAGATATTCTTTGAAATAATAGCGATCCTGAAGTGCATATTTCTTAAAATTTAAAAAATATAACCTTGTAATTTTTTTTAGCAATAAAGGAAAGGGATAATATACCAAATAAAAGAATGATGTATTCTTTAATTGTTTTCCGAATCTAAAATAATTAGCGCCTTGTAATTTTCGAATTTCTAAATCAACTCTATGATTGACGGAAATTTTATGTGTGTAGAGAATATCATAGCCTTTTTCCAAGACTTCTAAAGCTACACATACTTCTTCTCCATATATATCAATCCACAAAGGAAATCCTCTTATTTCGTCATAGACCTTACGTCTTATACAAAATCCACAACCTACAAAATCGTTGACTAAAAAATCATCTTCAGATCTAATTAAATCCTTAGGCACTATATCTTTTTCAAATTTCCCTTTAATTTCTTGAAAAGCTAAAATTCCAAGATTAGGGTTTTTAAAAAATAAATCTTCAGCAAGCTCTATGAAATTTATTTGTAGCGGGTGAGCATCATCATCAAACCCAAAGAGATATGTTCCCTGAGCAGATTTGTATAAAATATTACGTGCTTTAGACGCTCCTAGACTGATCTTAGAAACCTGCCAGCTTACCCATGGATATTTTAATTTTAAAGCTATAGAATTATCTGTACAACCATCTAAAAATACTCTGATCTCATGAATTTTCTTATCTATAGCTCCTTCAAGAAAATTCAAGGTTCTATCCAGTTCTTCATTTCTGTTTTTTGAGACTATAAGTATGGAGGAATGCATATACTTAATTTAAGATTTCTTTCAACTGTTCTTTTAAAAAAGAAGCTGATAAATAATTTTTGATGTCATTACGTTTCAGAATCAATTCTTGAGAATTGGTTTTCCAATTTTTATACAAATCTTCTATTAATTTAGCTATTGTTTCAGTATCATCAACTTCGGCAACATAGGGATATTCATTTCCTAACAATCTTCTAACTTCGCTTTTTTCAGGCCCCAATACCAGTATTGGTTTTTCTGCGGTAATACAATGAGGAAATTTACCCGGTAAGAACGGACTAATTTCAGCTTTCGATTCTAAAATTATATTTACGCTCGCTTCTTGCTGCATAGCAAGTACTGTTGAGTATTTAACTACTCCGTTGCTAATATATAGTTCTAATATTTGAGAAGCTAACTCATCTAATTCTAGTTTGTGATAAGAAGAACTACCTATTAGTAACAATCGAGCATCATTTTTAGCTTCAGGATTTATTTTAAGAAATTCTACAAATCCATTGATCAAGGCAAAAGGTGGTCTTTGTTTCATCAAATTACCGGCATGTAGTAAATTGAATTTTGAAGAATCGAAATACTCAGGCAACACTGATGACTCATCAGTTTCTGTTAATTGATGTGGGATAATTACACCTTTATTTTTGAACTTACTATAATGACTTTCCATCCATTCTTGCAAATACAAGCTTGGATAAGCTACCCAATTACATTTTTCTGCTACTTCTTTAAAAAAATCTATTTTTTTAAGATATCCGGGTTCATCCCAATTATAAGGCTCTGGGTATAAATGAAACGGAAAAGGATCGTGAATATATGCCATCCATTTCGAATGGAATTGTGGCGATTTTAAGATGGCATAATGAGGCCTAAAACTAGCTCCTTTACTTAAAGTAAGAACAAGATTATAGTCCTCAGCATTCTCGATTTTTAAAGCTTTGCCGATACTTCTAGTATCGTTAAAGAAGGTAAAAGAAAACCCAAAAATAGGTTCCAAACACTTGGCTAAATTTAGATTGGAGTTATGTTGGATCTTCCTTTGTAACCTGCTCAAAAAATAATTTGATCCAAATTTAACCTCTTTTATGTTTCTGCATTCTATAGCATCAAGTTGAATTTCTTTTCTACTGTAATGATAGACTGTTAGTTCATACCCAGCTTCTTTCAAATTCTCAATAAGAGCAACATTAGCTTTAGATCCGCTGCTATCTTCTACATTAATAGATTCTGCAATAATTAATATTTTCTTTTTGGTTTGCGGGATCAAGAATTCTACTTTTGGGTAAAGATAGGTATTTGGATATATTTATATTTAGAACATACTAACTATACCTTATTAAATACTCAGTATAATAGGAGACTCAGCTTGTCACAATCTAATGTATGTTTATTCTAAATTTATCAAAAAATCTACAATGCGTGAGGCTGCTTTTCCATCACCATAAGGATTAGGAATACTTGATAACTCCACAGGATTATCTAAGATATTCGTTACTTTATCTATAATTTTATCCTTGTCTGTACCTGTCAAAAAGCAAAACCCGGCCTCTACACCTTCTATACGTTCTGTATACTCTCGAGTTACCACAACCTGTTTTTTAAAACTTGGAGCTTCTTCTTGAATGCCTCCAGAATCTGAGATAATCATATAACACTGTTCCATCAACCAAATCATAGCAGGATAAGAAACAGGAGCAACCAAATGAATGTTGGGTCTGCCACCAAGCAACTTCATTACTGGTTCTTTAATTTGAGGATTTAAATGAACTGGATAAACGATTTCCACATCTTCTCTTTTAGAGATCTCTAAAAGCGCTTTACAAATGTTCAATATCCCATCTCCAAAACTTTCTCTTCTATGCCCGGTTACTAAAATTAGTTTTTTGGTTTGATCTAAATGAGATCTAAATTCCTGAATTTCCTTAAAATTTAAATCGCTTCCAAGTAGTTCTTGCGCCCAAAAAAGTGCATCCACTGCAGTATTCCCTGTGCAGACAATAGATTCTTTATTTACACCTTCATTCTTTAGATTTTCAGTAGCACTCTGGGTTGGAGTAAAATGATAATCGGCAATCTTACTTATCATTTGCCTATTTCCTTCTTCAGGAAATGGAGATCTCTTATTATAAGTTCTTAATCCCGCCTCTACATGTGCAACGGAGATCGATCTATTAAAAGCAGCAAGCGCAATAATAGAAGCACTGGTAGTGTCTCCTTGTACAAGTACAATATCTGGTAAATAATGGTCAAATATTGGATCTATAGCATTTAAAATAGCAGCACTAAGAGTATTAAGACTTTGTCCGGGTTTCATTAGGTTCATATCAAAATCAGGAATAATTTGAAAGAAATCTAAAACCTGATCCAACATTTCCCTATGTTGTGAAGTAATACATATCTTATAATCTAATTTTCGCTTTTGGAGTTCTCTAATAATAGTAACCATTTTAATAGCCTCCGGGCGAGTTCCAAAACAAAGTAGGATATTCAAGATAATTTCTTTTTAAGAAGTTTCTTTATTCTATGTGCTGTGCCGATAATTGGGTAAAGTTCATACAGTAGATGGTACTTTATCCTCTGTATAATTCTCGCATTTGCATTTTCTAAACTATAGATTACAATAGATTTGTCTTTTAAAAATATACCGAGTTGAACAAAATATCTTAGCAGCCGGTGACTTAAAAAATCATTTTTATGCAAGTTCTCAATTACCAGTTTAGTAGCTTCCACTTTCGATTCTCTTCTAAGGGGATCATTACTCCAAAATTCTCCGGTATTGGAATTTGGGTGTTTTCTCCCAAAAAAAAGCACTTTATTAACAGTAATTCCTGAAAAGCCGCAAGCAAGGATTCGTAGATAGCATTCCCACTCCTCTGCATACATAAGCTTTTCATTAAATTTATTCTTTTCAAAACATTCTCTTCTCCACATCACCTGGCAGGAATTGAAGGGAATTTTTCCCATTACAATATCTTCCAGAGCAATGGTTTCAAGTGGTTGTTTAGTATAGGTTCCAGAAAAATCGAATTTCTCATTAAAATTGCCTGTAAAAATTTGTCTTTCGTACCTGCAAAAATCTATTGCATCTCCAATTAATTCAGAAACACAAATTTCAAGGTTTTTAGGATGAATTATATCATCATCGTCAAAAAACACAACGAATTCACCTTTAGTTTTTTCGAGTCCCGCGTTTCTACACCCAGGTAAGCCTTTCAAATGATTACCTTCTCTTATAAAATATTTAAAACGGGAATCTAAATCGGTAAATGATTTCACCACATCCTCGGTTTCATCGTTAGAGCCATCATCGATAATAAGGCATTCCCAGTTTTTGAAAGTTTGCTGAGAAATCGATTCCAGACTTTCTCCAATAAGGTGAGCCCTATTGAAAGTGGCCATTATGATAGAAACGGTAGTTTGGATATTATTTTATTTTAAAATTATTCAATGAGTAATTTACTTTAAATGTTTTAAAAAAGCTTAAAAAAAACAACACTAAAAGCACTGAAAACATAAAATAAACCGATAAATTATGCTTAATAAAATCATTAATACCTCCCGCGACAAAATTCGCTACAAAGACTAATGGAATAAAAATTAACAGGGCCCAGGCTATCCATTCAGCCCGTTCTAAACGGAATAATATACTCCTACATATATAAAAAAGAAATATGACAAAATATCCAGGAATAATTAGCTTATTTAAATACTTTCCATAAACCGATTTGACAATAGTTTTTTGACCATCGATGGAATTCTGTAAACTTAGATTTCCTAAATGATCAGGTTGAGCAGATTCATTATAAATCATCTTCAAACCAGCCATTCCGGTTTTCAAAAAAAGATCCGGATGATAAAAATACATTTTTAGGATTGTTCCGTTCTTTACTTTTTGATAGAATTCCTTATTCAGGTTATAATCATATAATTCATTGCCAGGTCTCCAATATACCTTGCCAACATTATCTAAATAATGAGGATTGTTCAGTCCCATTTGTTTTAAAATAGACTTTTGTTCAGTTTCATCAGCCTGGTATAGCAATCCCAAAAAAACAGACTCATATAGATTTGCCTCGTTCGTTTGGACCTGTGTTTTAAGCTGAAAAAACAAAACGAAAGCTGTAATTAAAATTCCAGAAGTGAGATAATACTTATTGAGCGATTTCCATCTCCTTACAATTATAAAAATCGGAAAAACAATGAATATCAAGTTTTGTCCTTTACTCAAAAACAAAAAGAAAAAGGCCAATAATAACAAATGGTGGCGAACTTCATTTTGTAATAAGAGCGCTATCACATACAATCCCGAAATTATAAAAATGCTTTCCTGATAAAAACTATTAAAGTAGGAGATAAACATAACATCCGTAAATATGAGTAGACTTATCAATAAAAGCAAAAATCTGAATGGCCGGTTGGGTACCCGACCTAATAAATTTCTAATAAAATGATGAAATCCAATTATATAAAGGATTATATACATTGCAGATAATATATATATACTGAACAATTTCTCAGAATAAAGCCACTTGTTTAGGAAAAATGCGACACTTCCGAAAATTTGAGCTGGATTTAATGGAAATTTTAATTTTCCCGTAATAGGATAATTTGAGTTAAAAAAATTAAAAAAATTGAGATGAGCATTTTCGAACGGTCTGCCCAAGCCAAGCCTAGTCATAATCCTTGCAAAATCTGCACTATCTGCCATTCCTATTTGAGGGGAAAAGAACAAGTAATAGGCAGTAATTAATGCTAAGAAAATCGTACCTAAGTTTTCCAGTTTATAAAATTTCCTGATCGTTTTACGGTTTTATGAATGAATCAAATATCAGCATTTTAAATAAAAAAAAGTAATTATAGATAATATTTTGTTTATTTGAACCATGGATTTAATAGAAAAAGCCAGCGATAACAAACGTCATCCTTGGGAGCTAGCCAGATTTGAAGTCGTAAAAGATATATTGAAAAATATTGTCAATGATTATGAAGGGAAGAAGGTATTAGATTTAGGCTGTGGTGATCTTTTTTTTATAGAAGAATTTTCCAAAAATAAGCCTAACACAAATTTTTTTGCTGTAGATATTGCTTTTACTGATGCTTATGTTCATAGACCTTTAACAACCGAAATTCATATAGCTAATTCTTTAGATCAATGGTCAGAAGATCAAAACTTTCGATTGGATATAGTGTTTTTAATGGATGTCTTAGAACATATTGAGGAGGATTTAAGCTTTCTTAAAAATCTACTAGCCAAAAAATATATTACTGAAAAAACCATTTTTGTAATTACGGTGCCCGCATATCAGGAACTATTTAGCACTCACGATATTTTTTTGAAACACTATAGAAGATATAGTAAAAGAAGTTTAAATACCGTAGTTGAAGAAGCCGGATTGGTTTCAATGGACCGAGGTTTTTTCTTTTTTAGTTTGCTGCTGCCTCGTGCTCTAGAGGTGTTTAAGGAACGTTATTTAAAAAAAAACAATACTAAAGGGACCGGATTGACTAGATGGAAATATGGACATTTTGTTTCTATTACATTAAAAAGATTTTTAATTTTTGATTACCAGATTCATAAATTATTTAAAAAAATAGGTCTTGGAACACCAGGCCTATCCAATTACATCATATGCAAAAAACCTGTGTAATCATCCCTTCCTATAACGAAGAAAAAAGGCTTGATATTACTGCATTTGGAGAATTTATTGAACAAAACCCTTACCATTTTCTTTTTGTGAACGATGGAAGTATAGATGCTACTCAAAAAATTTTGCTGGAACTCCAGCAAAAATTCCCAATAAAAGTTTCCTTTATCAAGTTAGAACAGAATAAAGGGAAAGCTGAAGCAGTGCGAATCGGATTTTTAAAAGCATTAGAGAAGAATGATTATACTGTAGTCGGATATTTGGATGCAGATTTGGCTACTCCACTGGAGGAGATCCCATACCTTTTAAGCTACATTTCTGGAAATTATGAAATTGTAATAGGTTCGCGTGTTAAACGGCTGGGCACCAACATTAAGCGAAACCTTTCAAGGCACTACTTGGGAAGGATTTTTGCAACTTTTACAAGTTTCTACCTTAAAATAAAAGTGTACGATTCACAATGTGGCGCAAAATTTTTTAAAACTTCTATTGTGAGGAATTTATTTACACAGCCATTCTCTTCAAAATGGCTTTTTGATCTGGAAATCATTTACAGATTTAAAAAAAATAAAAAAGAAGAATTTAACCAATATATTATTGAAATACCGCTTAGAGCATGGGAAGAAAAGCACGATTCAAAAATGAAAGTAATAGATTTTATAAGAGCACCGTTGGATGTCTTTAAAATTAAATCTAAAAATTGATTTATTATCTTTTTGTAAAAGGGAGGGAGTATTACTGGACTTAGTGAGACAAACTTAGGCAGGCTGAATTTGTCAAAACATAGAATTCGAAGGGAAAAATTCGAGTATTAAATCACTCTAAGATTTTGAAAGCTATATCATCCCTTCAATAATTTTTTTATTTTCCTAATCGGATTTAAGAATTTTGCTCCAATTTTAAATTCTAACCTTTTGGTATTTTTTATTTTTTCTTTTTCTTCTATTTCTATTTTTTTTAAGAGATAATTAATAAATAATGTATAATGGTTTTTATAAAGAGAAGAATGCTTGAAATAAATATACCTTTGTAGTTTATATTTAATTTTATTAGCATCTATTCTCATAGATTCTTTTTTCTGACGGTAATTAAATAGGGGTTCATTAATCACATAAGCTTCTCCGCCTCCCGCTAAAAGCCTTATGTAAAATTCCCAATCCTCATATCCATTGACCATTTTTTCATCATAACCTTTAATCTTTTCCCAGTCCTTTTTTCTATATAGCGCATTTCCTATTGCTGCGTTATAAAGTAAAAAATTTTCGATAGTTCCCCCTACTGGTTTAAAAATATCAATAATCCCTCCATCATTAAATCTACGCGCATAACAGGTAACTATTTTTATGTCTTCTGAATTTTGAAGAACTGCAGCAGCTTTTGAACAAAACTCTGGTTCGAAGAAATCATCGGAATCTAAAACCAAAATAAAGTCGCCTTTAGATTGTTTTATACCAGCATTTCTAGCGGCACTTAAACCTTTATTCTCCTGCGTTATTAAAAGATCAATTTTGGATTTAATTTTAGCTAAAACCTTTTTAGTATCGATGTTGGATCCATCATCCACTAGTATTATTTCTTTATTTACGGAGGTTTGCCCAATTGCCGATTGTACACTTTCTAAAATATAGTATGGATCATTATAGCAGGGAATGATTATAGATATTAATGGTGTACTTTGTTTCATAAAAAAAATAAATAATTAAAGTTAAATGCGGATCCAATCTTTAGGAAGTAAATCCCCCGAATTTTTCTCTTGTTCTACATCCAGAAACCAGTTTTTCGGTGCTATAATTTTTTTATCTGAATTTTCGTTCAGCCAGGCTCCCCACCAACTAAAGGAGCTATTCGCTATTATGTTATGATTACATAAGCTCATTAAAAACATATCCTTCCAACTATCCTCATCTGTGTTTCCAGAAACATAAATCTTTTTATTAGGTAAAGCTTTAAATTCCTGCTGAACCCATTGGATATCATCAGAAAAGAAAACTAAATTAAAATCACTTATTCTCGATGAAAAGAATTCAATAGCTTTATTATAATAGGCCATGCTGCAGTTTCCATGAAATTTCTTTGTTTTTTTGTCTTTCACGTAATCACCGCGCCTAATATGTACAGAAACAGAGTATTCTGAAACTATTTTTCGCTTAATTTTCTCGTTTTTTTCATCTAAACCATTTAAAGGAAATTTATAAATATTACGTATTAATTTTTCTTTTGCTGAGAAATAATTATGACTTTGAAAATAACCTTTCAAATAAACAGGTGCTTTTAACTTTAACACCTGAGGATCAAAGGCAAATGTTGATTCCACAAAAACCTTGGGATAATTGAAACCCAGTTTCTTTTTAAGTTTTTCAAGATTGGTTAAAATATAAAACAAGTAAATTTCTTTTTCAGTCGCTATCCTGATTGAATTATCAAAGATTCCAAGGGTAAAGTGTCTTGGAAACTTTTTTAAATTCGCGTCTTGATCATTGTAAAAGGAAGTGTCAATTAAAATTTGGGATTTTTCCTTTTCAGCGATAACTTTTGCTGTGGCATACTGAAACATTTGGTTTCCCAAGCCCCCAAAAAGTTTGATTAGAACAAAATTCTTGCTCACAGACAAATTTTGACTTCGCTCTTCATTATTTTTCCGTGTTTTAGTCATCATTAATTTTTCTTGCAATAAATTTCAATGGCTGGAGGGTAATGGCTCCAAATTTATAAGTAAAAGTATTTTTTATTTTTATTTTTTCCTTTTCTAGTTTTTCAATTCTGGAAAAAAGATTGATAATATTATTCTCATAATTAGTGATGAAAATATCCTTATGTTTTAAATAAATATAGGTGAGAAGTTCAAATTTAAAAGAGAAATCAGCAAACTGATTTCTCGATTCTTTTTTTAAGCGATAATTAAACAAGTGTTCTTTTAATATATAGATCTTCCAACCTGCTTTAGTAATTGAAATATTAAAGTCCCAATCCTCATATCCATTTAGCATTTTTTCATCATACCCATGAACTTCTTTCCAAGATTTTTTTCTGAACAATGAACTGGCAAGCGCTCCATTTCTAATTAAAAGATCATTGGCTTCACCACCACCGGAAATAATTTCACCAAGATTTGCATTTTCATTAAAAATATTGGCATGGCAAGTTACCAACCCAACTTTCGGGTAATTATTTAAAATACTAACTGCCTTTTGAATAAAAGTTGGTTCAAAAAAATCATCGGCATCCAAAGTGAGGATGTACTCTCCTTTTGATTTTATAATTCCCTTATTCCTGGCAACACTGGGGCCTTTATTTTCTTGATAAATTAAAAGATCAACTTTATTCTTCAGCTTTTTTAAGACACTTTGGGTTTTATGATCAGATCCATCATCTATTATAATTATTTCTTTGTTGGAATAAGTCTGATCAAGGATAGATTGAACAGCTTTTTCAATATAAGCACCATCATTATAGCAGGGAATTATTATGGAAACTAATTTATCCATTATGTTATTTTTGAAAAAAGAGAGTCTCCAGTTTTTCTACTTTAGGGGTATTAGAGCATTGTGAAATATACGTCTGTCGTATGGAATTTGAAAGAGTTTGATATTCTATTTTTTTTAAATCTATTAGTTGGCTCGCCATTTTATACATTTCTTCAAATTTATTAACAATTAGAAAGTCATGATCCTTAAATCTTGTTTTCATAGCTCCAACGTTATAAGATATAACTGGAACACCTGCGGCCATAGCCTCTAAACCTGTTAATGGACCTGTTTCAAACTCAGAAGTTATTAGGAAAAAGGAAATATTTTGATAGAACAAATGAGTTTGAGCAGGAGGAATGTTTCTCTTAACTAGAGTTATAGATTGATTTAAATGAAGAGATTTAATCATTTCCTTCAATTCTTCAAAATATTTTTCATCTCCGTCTCCTTGAATTATTAAAGTTGCGTTTTTCCCATTTAAATTAAGCTTTTCAACTAATCTGATGGCTTGTTCAATCCTTTTCTCCTTTGAAAACCTGCAAAGAATACCAAAAGTGAAATTTCTTGTAGTTTTACTTTGTAAAAGAGCTTTTTCATTAGCTATTGTCAAATCCTGAACAACCACATTATTACTCTGAAAGGTAGTAGTTAAAAACTCCATATGGTGAATATTGGACACGATTATCCTTTTTAAAGTTCTCAAATATTTTTTTTTCCACTCGGGAGATTCTTCTTCATATACTAATGTGAATTTGAGTAGGCAATTTTTTCTTTTAAAATTATTAAGCAAGGGCAAGTAGTATTTTTGAGAAGTCGTTGCGAAAATGTATGCATAATCAAATCCTCTTAAACGTTTTATAAACCAATAAGTATTTTCAAGAAACGAAGTTTTTAAGTTAAAAGTGATCCTAAAAATCCTATTGATTTTTCTAACATTTTCATTTTTAAAGAAAGCAGGATAAGTACTAAATTTTATTTTGGGATTTGAAGCTAGATCTAAATAATTTTCATGGTTAGGCTTATAAGGACAGAATATTTCAATTTTTTTAAACTTCCCTGAATTAGCAAGTGCTTGAGCTGTTGTTAGCGTTTCAATTTCTGTTCCTCCTACAACAGTGAGATAAGGGGTGGTTATTAATAATTTCATTTCAAAAATCTGTAACCTTTTCCTGCCAATGTATAACCGATTAACGCAAGAAAACTATTTGTAATCCCTTTATACTCTTTTAAAATAAATTGAACAAAAATTAAATTAAGAAAAAGATAATATTTCGTATTTGAATGAGCGACAAATGCTTCTCGTAAAAAACTTTTGTTTCTTCCTAAAATGAATTTATAATATGAATTCCCATTAAATATTTTATTTTTTAGGTTAATCATAACATGTTTTTTACGTGCTCGTACTTCTGATTTTATTTCTTCAAAATTCATTTTATGAATTTCTTGAGATAACGATTCATTATGGACTCTATAAAGAATCAAGGCCTCGTCCAAGAACACCATTTTAGGTTTAGAATATAACATTCTTAAATTAAAATCCCAATCATCTAGATTTGTTATGCTTTCATCAAACAATTCCGATTGCTTTTCAAGAAATGCCCTTGACCATAGCGGGGTAAAGGTATAGAATGTTATTTTTCCTATTAAATAATCTTCAATTAGATTTGCAGAGCGAAATTGATGTTTTTGGGATATAATCTTTTTATTCTCATCAATATAATGTAGAGTGGAAATAACAACATCATTAGTGCCAATATTTAATATTTTTTTTTCTAAAGCTTTGGGAAATAAAATATCATCGCTATCTATCCAGTTTATAAATATTCCGTTACTTAATTCATACCCATGATTTCTACAGGAATTGGGTCCTTTCTTCTTATAAATTGGTCTTGAGAAGTATTGAATCCTCTTATCCCTACTACAATAAAACTCCATTAATTTCTCGGTATAATCACTTGAGATATCGTCTATAACGATACATTCCCAATTATTATAGGTTTGAGCAATTATAGAATCTAAGGTCTCCCCAATTAAATGAGCTCGATTATATGTAGGTATAATTAAAGAAATTAAAGGGTCTCCCATCCATCCATGTTTAAAACAATTATTTCGAAAATATCCTGAAAATAACAGAATGTAATTTCCTTGAAATTCTGTTATTATCCGTTTTAATAAATTTTTTTATTCTGGGAGAATTTAATTTCTTTTCCTGTTCCTTAAATTTTAGATAGTCAGCATAGATAGGGAATGGAATTTCCTCCCTCAACACTTTCAATCTTTCGTTATTTCGCAGTTTAATATTCGAATTGCTAATTCCAGTCATATCGAAATAGGAAAGAGAATAATCTACATATTTTATTACAGCATTATTGAGACCTAAGGTAATCAAGAAAAACTTCCAATCTGAGACAATTTTAAGGTTTTCATCATAAAATCCGTATTTAATAAAAAGGTCCCTCTTAATTAATGAAGAAGAATGATTTAATGTTCCCTCAGCAAAAGTTTTAAATGTTATTTCATTTCCATTCACTCCTTTATCAAGAAGTTGTTTGCCATTTGGAAAGACTTTTACCATATTTCCATAAAGTACATCACAGCCAGATAATTTATCTGCAATTTTATCTAAAACTGTATTTTCATACAGCCAATCCCCACTATTTAAAAACAATAGATATTCTCCTGAAGCTTCAATAATACCTTTATTCATCGCATTGTAAATCCCGGAATCGGGCTCACTCAACCAAGTATCAATTTTTTCACTGTGGATTTCAATATATTCCTTACTTCCGTCTGTAGAATCTCCATCAATAACAATGTACTCAAACTCCTTAAAAGTTTGCTCCAAAACACTTGTCATTGTCCTTTTGAGACCTTCAACATCATTTAAGTTGATGGTAATAATTGAAATTAGTGGATTTTCAGGCATTTTAATTCGTAAACTTATTGATATCCACTTCTCTTATTCCTTCTTGCAGCCCAATTTTATGTTTCCAACCCAAGCTATGGATTAAACTGACATCAAGCAACTTTCGAGGAGCTCCATCAGGCTTTTTCTTGTTCCATAATATTTCACCTTGATATCCCACAATATCTTTTATTAATAAAGCTAGATCATATATAGAAATATCTTTTCCCGTACCAATATTTACGCTAATATTTCCTTTATAGATATTCATTAAATATATACAGGCTTCTGCCAGATCATCCACGTGCAAAAACTCGCGTTTAGGATTTCCTGTTCCCCAAAGTTCGACAGGCTCATTGTTAGTAGTTTTTTCATGGCTAATTTTTGCTTCATGAAATTTTCGCAGTAGGGCAGGTAGAACATGAGCAGTATTTAAATCGTAATTATCATTGGGGCCATATAAATTGGTGGGCATTACAGAGATAAAATCACATCCATACTGCCTGTTATAATTTTCACACATTTTTACTCCAGCTATTTTGGCAATTGCATAGGGTTCATTGGTGGGCTCAAGCTCTCCTGTGAGTAAATAACCTTCTTTAATTGGTTGTGTTGCCAGTTTCGGATATATACAAGACGATGCCAAAAACAACAATTTTTTAACTCCTTGAACATAACTTTGATGAATCACATTGTTCTGGATCATTAAATTCTCATATAAAAACTGAGCTCTGTAAATATTATTGGCCTGTATCCCACCAACTTTTGCAGCGGCTAAAAATACATATTCTGGTTTTTCCCTTTCAAAAAAGGCGGTAACTGACTGTTGATTAGTAAGATCTAGTTCCTCCGAGGTCCTTAGCACCAAATTTAAATATCCTTCCTTTTCTAATTTTCTTACAATTGCAGAACCCACCATTCCAGTATGGCCTGCAACGTATATTTTAGAATCTTTCTCCATTTTTAAAATCTTCTCTATTCATTAAAGTTAAGAGTTTCATGACCACCATCCTTCAAATACTTCTCCTTCTTAAATAATTTAATATCTGACTCCATCATATCTTCTACCAATTCATAAACGGTGTGTTTAGGTTCCCAATTTAATTTCTCTTTGCATTTTGAGGCATCCCCAATAAGCATATCCACCTCTGTTGGGCGATAATATTTTGGATCTATCTTTATTACCTCTTTACCAATAGGTAATTGATATTCTGGATTTGTACAAGCTGCTATCTTTCCAATTTCATTCTCTAATTCTCCTTCAAATATTAAACTAATTCCTACCTGAGCAAATGCTAAATTCACAAACTCCCTAACAGTTGTTGTTATCCCTGTAGCAATCACAAAATCTTCAGGCTCATTCCGCTGAAGCATTAACCACATTGCCAGAACATAATCTTTTGCATGACCCCAATCTCTTTGTGCATCCAGATTCCCAAGATACAAGGTGTTTTGCATCCCCAAAGAAATTCTGGAGGCTGCGCGAGTAATCTTTCTACTTACAAAGGTTTCTCCCCTAAGTGGAGACTCATGGTTGAATAAAATACCATTACAAGCATACATGCCATAAGCTTCCCTATAGTTTACTGTGATCCAATAGGCATATAATTTAGCTACCCCATAAGGACTTCTTGGGTAAAAAGGAGTTTTCTCGGTTTGTGGTACTTCTTGCACTTTCCCATATAATTCTGAAGTTGAAGCTTGATAGATTCTGGTTTTACGAGATAGCCCGAGTAGTCTAACCGCTTCTAAAACACGCAAGGTTCCCAAGCCATCTATATTCCCGGTATACTCCGGAGTATCAAAACTCACTTTAACATGGGACATTGCCCCTAAATTATAGATCTCATCGGGCTGTACTTCCTGAATGATTCGGGTAAGGTTAAGGGGATCGCTAAGATCTCCAAAATGGAGTTTAAAACGAATATTTTTCTCATGAGGATCCTGATATAAATGATCTATCCTGTCGGTATTAAACGAAGAACTCCTTCTTTTAATACCATGTACAATATATCCCTTACCTAAAAGTAATTCTGCAAGATATGCGCCATCTTGGCCTGTGATTCCTGTGATGAGGGCTGTTTTCATTAAACTATAAATTTGTTTTTTTCATAGGAATATTGGATCTCAAGTCGTTCTAAATTATAATATTTATGCCTCTTTTTTATCAAAAAGTTCAAATTAAATATTTTAAACTTTGACAACAATTTTATGCAATAATTTAAATAATTAATTTTCTCAAGATGATTAGTCATCTCATCCTTAATATTATGGGAATCTATTATATCAGACGCTTCTTTTAAGTAATTTTCCATATAAATTCCCGATAACTGTCCTTCTCTCTTCCTCCATGCTCCAATAGGGAGGTTACTATTATAAAGTCTGGTGTGTTGAAAAAACCTGAACCAAAGCTCAAAATCCCCGGCAAGATTTAGTTCAGAGTTCAAACTATTTCCTGCTTTTTCATATAAACTTCTTCTCCAAAATGTTGATTCCTGTTGAATCCATTTAAAGTCGCCATCCAGAAAATTAATAAAACTAAATTTCTTAGGCATTTGAAACCTAATGACTTCTCCTTTTAGGTCAATAAAACCGTTCAAACCCTGAATCCAGTTTACCTGTGGAAGATCGCTAAATAATCTAGCCATATTTGAAAAAGCATCGGGAAGAAGAATATCATCACTGTTAATCCAGCCCATAATATCTCCGGAACTCATATTAAATCCTTTGTTCAAAGCATCGTACATTCCTGTATCTGGTTCGCTGATCAAGTTCGTAATCCTGTCCTCATATTTTCTAATAACTTCTAAAGTACCATCTGTACTGCCCCCATCAACTATAATATATTCGAGGTTGGCGTAGTTTTGGTTAATTACAGAAAGTATCGTAGCCTCAATAAATTCAACCTGATTATATACGGGGGTTACGTAGGAAATTTTTGGAGAGGGAGCTTTATTCATTAGGGTTCTGGAGTAACTGCTTAAATAAATTAATATACTCTTGTACTTGAATTTCTGAAGCATAGCGCTGAACAGCATCGTTTCGAATTTCTTGCCTACCAAACCTTTCTGGATTATTTAAAAATTCTTTCAAAGTTTCAACCAAAGCATCCACACTAATTTCCTTAGTTAATAGGCCATTTTCTCCATGTTTAATCATATCTGGAATGCCACCCACAGGAAACCCTATTACGGGTGTGCCACACATAAGCGATTCTAAAACTGTATTTGGTAAATTATCCATTAATGACGGAATAACAAAAACATCGGCCGCAGAGTAGGCTACACTCATTAATCTTTCGTCATTAATCGATCCTAATTCTATAAAATCATTGTCAGACTCAAGTTCAGAGGTTTTACTGCCAATTGCGCATAAAACTATATTGTCATTTTTTATTTGCTGTATCGCCTTTTTAAGAAAAATAAAACCTTTTCTTGGAATACTTGTAGAATCTGCAACAAACAAAATTACTATCTTATCGCAAGGGATATTGAGTAATTTTCTGGAATACATTCTATCCCTTGGTGCAAAAACTTCAGAATCTAGACCGTAAGGAATGCAATGAACAGATCTCCCTTTAAATACTTCGCTGTTTCTAGCCTCATTGGCCAACCAAAGGGAAGGTGCTACAATTGTCAAATTTTTAAAATCTTTTAAAGCATTTTTTTTTATTTGGGTAACTTTTTCAAATTCTTCTTTTTCGAAATCGGTAATTACTCTTTTTATTGGATAACCCTTTTCATCCAGCCCTGAATAAAGTTCTGTATAATGTTCCCCCCCAGAAAAGGGATTCATATCATGTAGGGTCCAAACTACTGGTTTAGTGTTATTTTTAAAAAAAATTTCATAATCCAGGAAATTTGCTACCCAATGTAGGTTTACAAGATCTGCCTCTTTGTATGCTGATGTTTGCATGATATCGAACTTGGACGCAGGATAGCTAAACATTTCCAATTCAGAGGATCTTTTCCAAACAAATGGGATATCTTTTGAAGGTGGGGCAGAATATAATTTTAGCTCTTTTAAAACCTTTTTTAATCCCTTCTTTGCTTTTTGAAGTTTAGAAATTGTAGGTTGTAAAGGTTCGGCAATTTCTGCCAAAGGAAGGCTTTTAGATTTGCTTTGTAAAAGTAGATATGGCATTATCCCTAGTTTCAACAATCCTCTATACAATCTTATACATGAATTTGCGGCTCCTCCCTTATTAAAAGTATTAACAATTAAGATTTTCATGATTTTCTACCCTCCATAAATAAGGAATCTGGTTTTCTAACTTTTTTATTAAGAACATCCAGATTATATTTTTCCCAGTTCTCAATACTGCTTTCAAAAGCATTACATATTTTAATATCTGTGAAACCCACCCGTTTTAAAAGTTCTGCTAAAGAATAACGGTCATACATCCATTGATGAATTTCCCCAGATAATCTAAAATTACCAGTACTTATTACTTCTGAACTGGGAATAGGCTCCTGAAGTTTTAATTTTTTTAGCAACTCGAATAACAATTTTTTGATAAAATTCTTTATCAACTTTTTTTTAGAAGGTTTATAACTTGAATTACTACTTATTGGACTTTTCTTTTTTTGATTAAGTAGATACTGCTCTCGTATGTTCTCACCTTCTAATCCAATTCTATTATAAACATAGTCTTCATTTGGTATAACTTCCTGATGCAAATATTTCCCCATTTCACCGCCAGATTTATTTCTCACCATCTGGTCAAACATTTCCAGTTTTATCCATTCATAATTATGTTTGGCGTCTATATCACCTTCCACTGCCAAATTTAAGTTTTTAATATATTCTTTTGCAATAGTTTCTAAATCGGGAACTGCAACCCTAATAATTCCATTCTTTTTCAAAACTCTATTACATTCCTTCATTAGCTCCTCTCCATCCTTTTTAGAAAAATGTTCCAAAACGTGTGAATGGTAAACCACCTCCATAGAATCGTCGTCTAAAGGAATTCCATTTAATAAATTATGTTCTCTAACATGTTCACTGCTGGAGGTGAAATCTATATTGATACAATCTTTATGATAACTATTTCCGCAGCCTAAATTTAGAAATTTCATTATCTAAGTTTTTTTATAAATAGCTTGTATAGTGAAGGCTTTAATATCTTCAGAAAATAAAAAATGAAATTTATTTACCATTCGTCGAGTAATTTTTACCATATAAGCATTCTTAATTTTGAATTTCTCAATGTAGTGCTTGCTCATTACATCTCCAAAATATTTCTTTTGATAACCCTGTAAAGGTTCTCTAATTATAGAATTCAACTTTAAATTAGGGAAAACAAGAGGTAAATTACTAAGTGATTTTTCATTCCATAACCCCATATGGTGAGGAGGGAGGTTTAAACAATTGGTCTTATCGAGACCTAAAAAAGAGTCATTATTAGGAACCGAAATTATTAAACTACCTCCGGTTTTTAAACAGTCTATTTGAGCTTGAAGGAAAGTTCTAACTTCAGCGATATGTTCCAATACCTGAAAAGAACAAACAACATCATATTTACGGCCATTATCTTTAGAATGTTCCTGCACACTTTCATTAAAAACATTTAAATGTAAATCTTTTGCTTTTGAAATACTTTTACTATTCAATTCCAAACCTGTTATATCAAATCCTTCATTTTTCATCTTTTCGATAAACCCTAGTCCACCACTTCCTATTTCAAGAATTTTTTCATTTCCTTTTAATTTCTTTTTTACGGTCTCATGTTCCCACTTCCATTTCATATAATACCAATCTAAATTTTCTAGTTTTTGGTAGAATTCATCTGTTCCAGAAATATCTTGTGGATAATAAAATCTATATGTAGTCCTCTTACATTCGTATACATAAATTTTATTATGGCTGCAAAAATTTTCGCTAACATCAATTCCTAGATGATCTTTATATAGTCTTGTTAAATCTGATGATCGAATGATTTCTTTAAGATCAGCCTGTTCATACCTATCAAGGGGAGATTCTATGATTTCTTTCAAATTTTTTGATAATTAATATTGTTTATTATTTTCATATTTTATAAAAATAGCTGAATTGTATAATTTAAAATTTCTTAATTCTGAAATATTTAGGTTATAAAATAATTAACAGTAAAAAAATTTTCATTTAATGCTTGAAATATTTTAAGAACTTTAGGATGTTTTTAATTTTTCATTAACTTTTAGTTATTCTTTTAAAATAGGCTTTTTAATTTCCTAATTAGATAATTTTCCTCAAAAGGTATTTCAAATACAAACTTTGATGCATATTTATCTGCTTCTTTATTAATCTTAATTTTTCTAGGGTGCCTTAATGAATTGATATCTTTAGTGGGAATATTTGCAAGAGGACTATGTTTAATAGTATGTGTAGCGTCATTACCAAAACCTATATTAGAAATTAAATTTTCATTTGAAATTGCTGCAATTCCATTATTATTCCATAAAGCAAATAACCATTGGTAATCCCAGGTATCTATTTGCTTTCCTTTAACTTTTTCAAAGTTTGCATTCCAATAATCATTGAATTTTTTTCTATCATCAATTTTACTAATTAAGTTATTCTTTTGAAATTCATATAATTTTCCTAAATTAAAATCATAATTTACCCATGCTCTTCTCCAACTTGCCCAACCCCAAACAAAACCATAGTTAGAAAAATAATAAGAAGCATCTCCTCTCTGAATCCCATTTTGAAAATTACTACCACTTATTACATAAATATTTTCATGATCTTTATATTTATTAAGCAGAGTTTCGCAATACATAAAAAAACTGGGATGTGGCAAACAATCATCTTCTAAAATAATTCCTTGTTCTACATTTTCAAAAAACCAATTAATTGCTGAGGATACCCCTCTACCACAACCTAAATTCTCATCTCTAAATAATGTTTTAACTTCACAATCCCAATCTATTCCTTTAAGCACTATATCCCTACATTTTTTACATTTTTCTTTATCCTCTTCAAAATTGGGACGAGGTCCATCAGCTGCAACAAATAAATATTTTGGTTTTTGCTTTTTTATTTCCTCAAAAACCTTTTGTGTAACTTCGGGTCGATTAAAAATGAGGAAAAGAATTGGGGTGTAAAACATGCTATAAAGTAGAGGATTAATCTGAATATTTAAAAAAACAGGTGTTTATTGTTTTTGCGAAAAATCTATAACCATTGGAAATTAAGTAAATATAAATCTCGCTTTTTTGAATTTCACTTATAGATTTCATTTCTAATAATTCCACTAAAATAATTAAAGGTTTAAATTTTATCCAATCATTGGATTTCAAAACTGATAAATCTAATCCTTCCACATCAATACTCATAAAATCAATTTGCTTTCTTTCTGAATTGTATTTTACTAATACTTCTCCTAAGGGAAAAGTTTTTAATTCTTTTTTCTCTATGATTTTATATTTAGTATTTATTAAATATTTCTCGGCAGATAATTTATCAAATGTATTAAGTGCTGGTTCATTTAAAATATAAAACATTAAAGTTTCAAGTTTTTGTGAAATTGCAATTTCAAGATTTAAATCTTCAGGACGTATTTTTTTAAACTCATCCATACTTCCCGGCATGGCATCTATATTGATGCCTCTCCAGCCCATTTTGTAAAATAAATAAGTATTAGAAAATCGTTTTGGATGATGTGCCCCAACATCTACATACAACCCTGTTTTTTGACCTTCAAATATTCTTTTTAATATCAGATCCTCGCCTTCCTGTGAGTAAGAATGAGTGGAATAACTATCCAATTCTCTAAGTTGATTCTTAATTGGCTCCTGGTATAAGTTTAAAATTTTTTTTGGAGTTATTTTTAATAGCAACTTTTTTAGTTTTTTAAATCCCATTCTCCTTTTATTAGAAGTTTTGACTTACCATTAAATCCCAGGTTCCCAGATTTGTAAAAATCACCTTTTATCACATTAAATTTTCCAAGTGGCACTTTTGGCCAATCAGATTCTATTTTATCACATTCAATACGTCCTTTAACAATATAATGCCCCTCATTTAATGATAATTCTGGAATAACACATTGAATTATATATTCACCATTCTCACTTACTTGTATAGTTTTATTCTGGTAAGAATTATATAAAACAGTTATTAATTCACCATCCGGGGTATGAATAGAAAAACCTAAGTCAATGTTTGAAATATTCGTGAGATTACTTACATCAAGCTTAAAAGAAAATTTAATAGGATCTCCATTTAATACATTTTCAATTATTTGTCCATTTCTATGCTCAATTTGAAAACTTCGAAATTTTACAATTCCAGTACCACTGCGGTCTTTTATAAATATTAGGTCTTCAGGAATTATTTGTTGTTCATTTGACAAATAAAAATTAATTGCATCTTCTGTCGCTCCATCAAAAACAGATATACCGTTTTCCAAAACAATAGAACGGGGACACAAACTCTTCACACTCGCCATATTATGGCTAACAAACAAGACCGTCCTTCCCTGACCAATAGATAGATCCTGCATTTTCCCGATGGCTTTTTTCTGGAATTCGGCATCTCCAACTGCCAGTACTTCATCTACCACCAAGATCTCCGGTTCCAAATGCGCAGCGACCGCAAAACCAAGCCGTACGGTCATACCGCTACTATAGCGTTTTACCGGGGTGTCTATATACCTCTCGCAGCCGGAAAAATCTATTATCTCATCCAGCTTGCGTTTAATTTCATTTTTAGTCATCCCTAGGACAGCCCCATTCATAAAGATGTTTTCTCTGCCGGTAAGCTCCGGGTGAAATCCTGTACCTACTTCTAATAAGGAGGCTATGCGCCCCCTAGTTTTAATAGTGCCTGTAGTGGGAGCTGTTACCCGAGATAGTATTTTTAATAAAGTAGTTTTACCCGCGCCGTTCTTGCCAATTATCCCTAATACCTCACCGGACTTTACTTCAAAATTAATGTCTCGAAGTGCCCAGACATAATCTTCGTTTGCTTTTTCACTGCGATCGTTAACGGCTCCTATTTTGAGATAGGGATCTTCTTTACCACGTAATTGATGCCACCATCTATTAAGGTCATGACTAAGGGTACCTGTTCCTACAGTACCTAATCGGTATTGTTTTGATATGTTTTCAGCTTTTAGGATTATGCTCATTATTGTTTTGGTACCTTATATATAATCAATTGGCTCCGGGCTATGCTTCGGTTAATATTTCTAGGAATGTATTTTTCATTTTTCAGGGCCCATTGTCGGTATTTTTTATTAAAACTATTTTTAGGTAAAATTCTATGGAGCCGTTCCATCGCTCCAACTGGGTGAGTGGAAACTTCTTTAAAAAGTTCCATTCCTGCATTTTCAAAATGTTGAGAACTAAAACTTCTATCGGGGTGTGGATCATTTTTTTTCCATTCCTCGAATAAACTCTTATTAAATTTTGAAGGCCTTCCTGTAACTGGTACATACCATCTTATTTCATCTAGGAATCTATTATTTATAGCAGGTTCAAAAAATCTGGCTTCCCCGTTCTGTTTTAAAAGCCGGGCAGTTTCTTTTAAGAAATGCTGTTCTACAAGTATGGTGAGGTGGTGTAAAAATGCCTTTCCAACCACAAAATCAAAATAATTTGATGGAAGTTTATTATGTAAAAAATCTCCTTCTATAAAAGTTATAGGATAATCGAATTTATAATTTAGATTCAGTTTCTTTACAATCTCCCCACTCGAAGAGGCAATATCATTGGCATAAACTTCTGCGCCCAAAGCAGCCATTACGGCGGCATTTGTACAATCTCCACAACCCATTTCAAGGATCTTTTTGCCTTTCAACCGGTCTTGAAAATTAAACATATACATTCCAAACCAACTGGTTTCTGTACTTGTTACCGCTGGTAGGAATTGGTTAAGATGGGTTATCCAGTAAAGTGTGTTATTTATTGAAAAACCAGAATATAACTTCTCATAATGAAGTTTATTTTTATCTTGATTATTGATGGTTTCAGTAGGCATTGGATCTCATAATCTATGAAGGCTAAAGTAAGAAAGAATTATGAAAAGTGAAGGTTAAATTTGGTAGTCTCTGTATCTCTGGAAAGATAAAGAAGGATAAAAGAGGTTAAGTAATAAATTCTTCTATTTTTGTAATAAACCGTAATGCTGGCATGCATAAAAATAAAGAAAAGATTTTAGGTCTGGTAATTACAGATGGTGTGGGGTACAGGAACTTTATTTTAAGTGATTTTTCAGCCCGGGCTGTTTTACATTTTAAGAAGATAATTATATATTCCGGCCTACCTGCAACAGAATTCCCTTTTAAGGATAATAAAGATATTGAGGTAATAGAATTACCAATCTATGTGGAGCCGTTTAAATCATGGTTCTGGAGAAAATTTAAAGAGTTGGCACATTTACAACTGCATAAAGATTTTTTTGGCATCAACGATAATCTTGCTGCCAATAAGTCAAAAGGAGGATCCAATCGGGCACGGGCAGCAAGATTTTTATACAGGATAAGCGAAAAATTCCATTCAGAAAATTTCATAAAAAAGTTGGAAAATGTTCAACAACGATATTTAAAGAAACACGTGGTAACCAAACAATGTATTTCTTTTTTAAATGAAGTTTCTCCAGATCTTATTTTCTTTACTCACCAACGTCCTCCTTATGTGATGCCTTTGTTTGTTGCAGCGAAGAAATTAAAAATTAAAACAGGTTCCTTTATTTTTAGTTGGGACAATTTATCCTCCAAAGGAAGGATGGCTGCGAATTTTGAGAATTACCTTGTTTGGAGTGAATTAATGAAGGAAGAACTCCTATATTTTTATCCTTCAACTATTAAGGAAAAAATAAAAGTTGCCGGCACTCCTCAATTTGAACCTTATGTAATTCCGGGATATAAAACAGAAAGAAAAAGATTTTATTCCAGGTTTAATCTTGATCCTGATTTAAAAACGATTTGCTATAGTTGTGGCGATATATCTACCAGCAGGAATGATGAGTTATATATTGAAACTATTGCGAGGGCCATTCAGAAAAAAGAAATTACGGAACAAGTTAATCTAATTGTTCGTACCTCTCCAGCAGAAGATCCTAACAGATTTTTCTTTTTAAAAAAAGAATTCCCCTTAATTAGATGGAATTTTCCAGACTGGTCGGTTTCCAGAGAAAATCATCCCGAGCCATGGTCTCAAAGGGTGCCGTCTAAATTGGATATAATTGATTTAAGGGCGATCCTGGAAAATGCTGATCTTAGCATTAATATGTGCTCTACCATGAGTCTGGATTTTATGATATTTGATAAGCCTGTTATCAATCCGGTTTTCGGAAATGAAAAAAATGGGCTTTACGATGATCAAAGATTTTTAAAATTTGGCCATTATGAAAAAGTGGTAGAGAGCGGTGCCGTAAAGATAGCTAAGGACAAAAAATCCTTAATTGAAGCGATTAATTTTTATCTTGAGAACCCTGCTGTGCACCAGGTTGAACGAAAGGAATTGATTTCTATGCAAATAGGAAAGCCGCTGGAGGGAACCAGTGAAAGAATTTCACTTTTATTAAAGGAGATTGCCGAATCTTGAAGAAAAAAAAACATATCGCTTTAATTTGTAATTATGTTCTCAATCTTAATAGAGTAGGAGGTATGGATCGTTTTTTTTGGTCTTATAACAAAGCACTGCGGGAGCAAGGACATAAAGTAACCTGGTTTTTTCCAGAAGGAAAAGTTTTTGAAGATTATAAGGAATTTGAAATTTGCTTGGCAGGCGAAGAAACTTTAGAAGCATCAGTTCTACGTTCTAAGGGGCATTTTGATATTATCATCACACATTTTATACCCTTGTGCACCCCTTTTTATAAAGCCTTAAAGAAAAAAGGAAATCCTTACATAATTGCTGTAGATCACAATCCCAGACCCATAAATGGATTTTCACGTTCAAAAAAAGTGAAAAACAAAATTAAAGGTCTTTTTTATTCAAAATTCATAGATGTTTTTGTGGGGGTTTCAAAATATACAAAAGATGCTATATTAAATGATTATGGTTTTCACCTGAAAGAAAAAACAAAGGTTATTTATAATGGAATAGAAACTTCTATTTATGCAAGTCGGGAAAAGGAAAACCAGGGAAAATTTATTGTTGCCTCACATTTGAGAGAATCAAAAGGGATTCAGGATCTAATTGAGGCGGTAAATATTTTGCCTGACCAATTTCTTCCCTTGTTACAGATAGATATTTTTGGGGAAGGACCTTTGGAAAATCACCTTAAAGAACGCGTACGATCTTATAAATTGGAAAAACAAATTAATTTCAAAGGTAGTTCCCCACAACTCCCTGCATTATTGAAAAATTATTCATTCCTACTTCAACCCACCTATATGGAATGTTTTAGTCTTTCAATTTTAGAAAGTTTAGCTGCTAATGTACCGGTGATCACCACTCCAGTGGGTGGAAATTTAGAGATCATTGAGCATGGAGTAAATGGATTTATTTTTGAACCAGGAGATATAAAAGAACTAACCCATATCCTGCAACAAGTTTTATTAGGAGAAATGAAAATTGATCAAAGGGTTGATCATAATATAAAAGAAAATTATAATCTTAGAAAAATGGTACAGGAACATATAAATATACTGCCATGCACATAGGATTTTTAACTCCTGAATTTCCTCATCTCCCTGCTACGGCATCAGCAGGCTTGGGGAGTAGTATTATGAATCTAGCCAAAGCTTTGGTAAAAAAGGGAGCACGAGTGAGCATATTTCTCTATGGACAGGAAAGGGATGCTGTTTTTGAAAATGAGGGAATAAAATTCCATTTTATAAAACAAAAAAGGTATAAGTTGCTTGGATGGTTCTTGTATAGAAAACAACTTCAGAATTATATCAATAAAATAATTAGAAAAGAAAATATCCAGTTATTAGAAGCGCCAGACTGGACAGGGATTACTGCTTTTATGAAATTGAAATGCCCCTTAATTATAAGAATGCACGGAAGTGACGCTTATTTCTGCGAGCTGGAAAATCGGCCTCAAAAAAAGAAGAATTATTATTTTGAAAAATGGGCTTTGACTGGTGCAGATCATTTGCTTTCGGTAAGCAAATTTACAGCAGAAAAAACTGTTGCAATTTTTGGTTTGAAGAAGGCCATTACAATAATCCAGAATAGCATTGATATAGAATTTTTCAAGCCAATACCCGGAATAGAAAATGCAGATTTAATCCTTTATTTTGGCAGCATAATAAGAAAAAAGGGAGTATTGGAACTTGCTGAGATTTTCAATAATGTAATTGCAAAAAATCCAAATGCTACTTTAAGCCTTTTAGGGAAGGACGTTGTGGATATCATCGAGAAAAGATCTACGTATCAACTTTTTTTTGAAAAACTATCCCCTCAGGCTAAAAATAAAGTGACGCACATACCAGCAGTAGAATATGATGAAATTCAGGAATACCTTAATTCTGCTTCGGTTGTAGTATTGCCAAGTTTTGCAGAGGCATTTCCAATGACCTGGCTTGAAGCTATGGCCATGGAGAAGGCAATTGTAACTTCCAATATTGGGTGGGCACCTGAAGTTATGGTTAATAATATTACAGGATATATGGAGAATCCTCGCAATCACAAGGCCTTTTCTAAAAAGGTATTAAATCTGCTAAATGATCGCAATCTTGCAAGGAAAATGGGAAAAGCAGCACGAAAGGAAGTTATTGAAAAATTTTCCACCACAGTAATTATTGAAAAAAACATAAATTTTTATAATAACGTACTAAGAGGTTGAAAAACTTAAAGGAACATAGAACAAGAAATGGGGATATTCTACTCTTTACAGGGGATCCTGAACGGGATTTATTAGATGATCTTGCCGCCGGCCCAGGAGATCTATGGCACAGTTCCATGGATAGGGGCTATAAAGCTGCTTTTCCTGAATTGACTTATCAAATGGCTGTATTCTGGTGGTTCCTGAATGATTTTGAGAATCTGGAAAGATCCATAAACTGGAGGATAGATCCACATGCTTTCGTTGTTAGGAAGGAAGTATGGGAAATTTTTGGAGGCTTCCCTGGAGATTATACTTCTCAGGTAATGAAAGCCTTTGATCTGGGGTTTCGCCTTTTGCGTTTTGGCGGTGGGATACCTATGTATGTCCAAGGCTTGTATCACAAAATCAATGAGGAAGTAGAAATACCGGGTGACGATCGCTACATTTTTTTCTTGAAAAACTTTAAAAAGGAGCATTCGCTTAATATGCTATTAAAAAAGGGTCTAAAAAATCCAGTAAAAGAATATAAATATTATAGCCAAGCACAAACTAAAAATCCTAAGAAAAATAAATTTCCTTTGGTACCTCCAAGAAAATTACAGGAAATAAAAGGATTACCAACTGTGAGTGTAATTATACCTACTATGTTCCGGCAGGATCATACGTTGCAATTGCTGGAAGACTATAATCTTCAAAGCTATCCTGTCACCGAGGTGATTGTTATTGATGCCACTCCGGAAGAAAATCGGAACCTTGGTATTTATAAAATTGAGGATTTTTCTTTTGATCTTATTGTTAAATGGCAAAGTTCGAAAGGTAGCTGCCGTGCACGGAATGAAGCTATTAAGTTATGCAAAGGCGATTACATAATTTTTGCCGATGATGATACGCGAATTCTACCGAATTTTGTGGAGAATCACCTTAAACTTTTGCAGACTTATAATGTAGAAGCTTGTAACGGCCTAGATATTCAAGCATCCCATCACAAGGATGGACTTAGAGAACTTGAAAATGCTTTGAAGGAACTGGGAGAAAGCAGATGGCGTGTGGGAGCGGCCCAAACTTTAAGCAACGCCAACTCTTGTGTTAGAAGGGATTGGGTGCTGAAATTAAAAGGGAATGATATAAATTTTGACGGTGGTTATGGAGAAGATAGCGACTTTGGTTTCTCTTTATTTAATGAAGGCGCTGTTGTACTTTTTAATCCTTTTTCAGCTAATTTACATTTAAAACCGCCTTCAGGGGGTTTTCGCCATTGGAATCTCCAATCTTCAATTCTGGGTAAAGAGAGAAAAACTCAACCCTGGGAATTAGAACATCCTGTAAAATATATAAAACCTGTTCCAAGTCCTACGGTTATGTATGGGATATTAAAAAGATTTTCACCGGAACAAATAAAGGAATACCGCTCAAAATATTTATTTCTTTATCTTTTTAAAAACCGAAAAAGAGCCTTTTTATTCCGGTTGGCAACGATGCCCTATAAAATTTTACAATTTAACCGATCCGTATTTTATGCCAAAAACCTTCTTAAAAGGGGACCGCAATATGATTAATAACAAGCTTTAGAGTTTTGCAGATGGAAATGACAACCTTTTTCTATATTTGATTTCATGGAATTAAGTCTTATTATATGTACTTATCAGCGGCCGGTTGCTCTTAGGAATTTACTTGAGTCAGTGAAATCCCAAACCAGGTATCCGGGTGAAATATTGATCATTGATGGGTCCCTGGACGATAAGACTAAAGACTTGTTGCTTGAAAAGAATTATCACAAATTAAAATACTATAAAGTCCAAAAGGAAGATAGTGGACTAACACGCCAAAGAAATTTTGGAATTTCTAAAATCTCCGAAAATTCTCAATTGGTAGGGTTCCTGGATGATGATACAATTTTACATCCTGATTATTTTTTGGAGATATTTAAAAGTTTTGGATTACACCCTGAAGTTCTTGCGGTTTCTGGTTATATAACAAATGAAGTGGAATGGAGAAAAGTAAGTCAGGATGATTCTCCATCAAAAGGAGATTTTATTTACGATGGGTGGACAAGAACAGAAGGCTCAAGATTTGGTTTGCGACGAAAATTTGGTCTTGCCCCAGATACTCCCCCGGGTATAATGCCAGATTTTTCTCATGGTTACTCAACCGGATTTTTACCGCCCAGCGGTAAAGTTTATGAGGTGGAATTACTAATGGGGGGGATTTCCACTTATAAAACCAAAATTTTTAAAGAAGTTCAGTTTTCCAGATATTTTGAAGGTTATGGTCTTTATGAGGATGCCGATTTTTCCTTAAGAATTTCAAAAATGGGAAAACTTTTGGTGAATACAAATGCCAGGGTTGAACATCATCACGCAAATGAGGGCAGACCAAATATGTTCAAATACGGAAAAATGGTAATTCGCAACGGATGGTATGTGTGGAGAATCAAAAATCAAAATCCAACATTAAAAGCGATTTTTAAATGGCATGCCACATCTTTACTGCTTACATTAGTTCGATTAAGCAACGTGGTTAATAAAAATGAAAGGAAAAAAGCTCTAAGCGAAGGTGCTGGGAGAATATTTGGATGGATAAGTCTTTGGACAAATTCTCCTGTTCCAAAAATTAGATGATTTATAAATGGAAACTGTAATCATATCTTTTAGTTTACGTAATTCTTCAGTCTCTGAGTTTTTTATTGAAATTGCCAATCAATTATCTAAAACTCACTTGGTAATTGTGTTAACAGATTGTATTCAACCGCATCCTTTTTACATTTCCCCTATTGTTAAAATAATCAAAGCACCACCTTTAGGGGCACATAATTTAAAATTGTTATGGTTTTTAATGGGTGAAATCTTTAAACATAAACCAAGCACAGTAATTGGGAATTTTAGCGCTGTGGGCCCTCTAATAATTTTAAGTTACTTATTTGGAGTGAAGACCAGAATAGCCTGGTGTCATTCAATCTCCAGTCAATTTTTAGAAAAACGGCCCTTAATAGATAGAAAAAGATTAGTTTATTCTTTAACGACAAAGATTTTCGCAAATTCTTTATCAACAAAGACAGATTTGGTGAACAGTTTTAATATTAAACCATCACGTATTGAGGTTTTTTACAATGCACTGAGACAGCCAAAAATAAAAAATGAATTGTGTGATCCGCCGCAACTTACCTTTGCAGGAAGAATGGATAGATCAAAAGGTATTTATACCCTTATAAATGCAATGCCGATTGTTATTAAATCACATCCTAATATTTTACTCAAACTCATTGGCGGGTATTTGCATTCTGATTCTTTATTACAGCTAAAAAAAATAGTCAAAGAGCTTAGCCTGGAAAAAAATATTGTTTTTTTAGGTTTTCAAACAAGGAATACCGTTTTAGAAGAATTTTCAAAATCTTATGTTACAATAGTTCCCTCTGTTGTTGAAGCATTTGGATATGTTGTGATAGAAAGTTTTGCAGTTAAAACACCGGTTATAGGTTCAAACACTACTGGTATTTCTGAAATAATACGTGACAATGTAGATGGCTTCCTATTTGAAGCAAAAAACTCCAAAGACCTGGCTTGTAAAATTATAAAGATATTAGATGATAAGCAGCTAAGAGAAAAGTTTAGTCTAAATTGCTTTTCGAGATTTGAAAATAAGTTTGAACTTACTAAAGTAACATTCGATATTGTTGAAAGAATTAAATTTATAAGTAGTGGAACCGGAAAATAGATTGGACTTAAATAAGCGACAACAAGATTTTTATGATCATAAAAAGAAGAACATTCCAACTAGGATTTGGTCTTACTTCCGCAACGGAATTTTAAACCGAACTAAAAAGGAAATAGGAATTGAAAGAAGCATTTATGATCTACATCGCACCTGGTTAGGAGATCTTTCAAAAAAGAAAGTGCTGGATTTGGGATGTTATGCAGGAAACAGTTTAAGTATGCATTTAGCTCAAAATTCTAAAGAATATTTGGGAATTGATCTAAGCCCTAAAGGGATTGAAAACTTGAGCAATAGACTTTCAAAAATATCAGGAGCTAAAGCAGAAGTTATAGATTTTCTTTCTAATGATTTTAAGGAAAAAGATTTTGATCTAATTTATGCCTATGGGGTATTACATCATTTTCAGGATGTTGATGAATTAATAAATAAGTTAAATGAAAAACTGGCAACTAAAGGCATTGTGATAAGTCATGATCCACTCCAGACTAGTTTGCCAATAAATATTGTTAGAAAAATTTATCGTCCTTTTCAAACCGATAAAGATTGGGAGTGGCCTTTTTCCAGGGAAACATATTATAAATTTGAAAAAGCATTTTACATTAAAGAAAGAAGGGCGGTATTGGGTAAGACAAAATATGCAGCTCTATTAAGTATTCTTCCTATTTCCAATACTAAAAAAAAGAAATTTTCCGAATCATGGCATAAAAAAGACTGGGAAATATCGGCAACAGATGATAATTACATGTTTAGTTGTATGCATTTAAGTATGTTGATGCAAAAAAGAGAATAATGCGTTTTACAATTTTTACCCACGTAGAACATACTGCAAAAGGAGAGGGATATTTTGCTTATTCTCCATATGTGAGAGAAATGAATATTTGGATTAGTTTTTTTGAGGAGGTGGAAGTTGTAGCGCCGTCCCCCCAGCCCCCGAAGGGGGAGTCAATTTACGGAGAAGCCTACCAACATTCTAAGCTCATTTTCACTCATATTCCATCCTTTGATGTACTGAGTATTGCCTCAATTTTTACAACTCTTTTTAAGGTTCCATTGATCTTTTTCCGGATCCTTGGTTCAATGCAGCGGGCAGATCATATACATCTGCGTTGTCCGGGAAATATAGGGTTACTGGCCTGTATTTGTCAGATATTTTTACCGTGTAAGCAAAAAACAGCCAAATACGCTGGTAATTGGGATCCGGAAGCAAAACAGCCCTGGAGTTATAAATTGCAAAAATGGATTCTTTCCAACACTTTTTTAACGCGAAACATGACGGTTTTGGTGTATGGTCAGTGGCCGTCTCAAACAAAAAACATCCTAACCTTTTTTACCGCATCATTTTATGAAAATGAAATAGTTAAAATAGAGAAAGATTTATCTAAACCACTTAAATTCTTATTTGTGGGGAACCTGGTACCTGGTAAACATCCATTTTTCGCTATAAATTTAATGGAAGGTTTAGAGACTAAGAATATTAAGGCAGAACTTCACGTTTATGGGGATGGGCCTTTAAAGGATGAGTTGGAAAAGCAAACTAAAAATAAAGATTTTATATACCTGCATGGAAATCAACCGCTAGAGGTTTTAAAACAGGCCTATAAAGAATCGCATTTTCTTATTCTGGCCTCAAAAAGCGAAGGTTGGCCCAAAGCAGTGGCAGAGGCAATGTTTTTTGGGTGTATTCCTATTGCTACGGATGTTAGTTGTGTGCCTTGGATGCTGGGATCCCCCTCTCCCGATAGCTCTCGGGACCAAAAGGGGGAAGCTAAGAATGTTACTTTTACTAAAAGGGGAATTTTAATTCCGGATGGTGAGAACGGCAAAGATGGAGCAGGAATGGATCGTCAATACTTTATTGAGAAAACAGTCGAAAGTTTAAGTAAACTAATTAAAAATACTGAGGAGATGAAAAGGATGTCTACAGAAGCTCAGGTTTGGAGTCAGTCTTATACATTGGAGAAGTTTGATGAAGCTATAAAGAAAGTTTTGGAATCTGATAATCGTATGTGTAAAAAAAGGTCCTCTCCCTTTGGAAGAGGCGAGGGAGTCGGATGAGAGTACTACAACTAATAGATAGCCTAAGTCCCGGTGGAGCAGAGAAGATGGCGGTGAATATAGCCAATGCATTGCTGACTCATGTTGAAGGTTCCTATTTGTGTTGTACAAGACAGGAAGGAATGTTGAAAGAGCAGCTGAAACCTGAAGTGGGCTATATTTTTTTGAATAAGAGGTCTAGTCTTGATCCCAAAGCTATCCTAAAACTTAGGAAATATATTAAAGAAAATAAAATTGAAATTGTACAAGCACATAGTACTTCTTATTTTTTGGCTGGATTGCTAAAGTTATGCGGAGCTCGGTTTAAACTTATATGGCATGATCACTATGGGGAGAGTGATTTTCTTGAGAAAAGGGAGTTTAATGTCCTGAAAAAATTTTCCTATTTGTTTACAGGAATAATTTCTGTCAATACAGTATTAAAAAACTGGGCGCATCAAAAACTACAATGTAAAAATGTTATAGAATTAAAGAATTTTATTCCCGATCAAAATAATTCTATAAGAACAAATTTAAAGTTAAAAGGAGCGGAAACCGATTTTAAAATAATTTGTGTAGCGAATTTAAGGCCTCAAAAGGATCATTTAAATTTATTAAGAGCATTTGAACTTTTAGAACCTAATTTAGCTATTAGTTTACATCTTATTGGAGAAGACCCTCAAACTGTTTATTCCGCTTTGATTTTGAAAGAAATCGAAAATTCCTATGTTAGTCATAAAATCCATTATTATGGAGTTCAGCCGGAAATTAAATCTTTACTTCAACAAGCAGATCTTGGGTTGTTAGCATCTAAGTCTGAAGGTCTACCAATTGCTCTATTGGAATACGGGCAGGTCGGACTAACAGTAATTTCAACATCTGTAGGAAAATGTTCAGAAGTAATAGGAGATTTCGGAAAGTTGATTCCTCCTGAAAATTCTGAAGCTTTATTCTTAGCAATTCAATTTTATTTTCAGAACAGGCAAAAGAGAATTCAAGATGCAAAAAATTTTCAAAAAAAAGTTGAGAATGAGTATTCAGAAAAATCAATAGTTCCCCAGATTTTGAAATTTTTTGAATCAATGTTAGGACCGGAGAAAATAGTATTGCAAGAATAAGGGGAACTTGTACAACAAAAATAGAAGATTTATTATTGCATAATGATGAGAACGATAACAAATATTGATAAACGCAGTATAGCAGTTAATGAACTGGCGAATCTGAATTATTTTAATTTGTTAATGTTACATATAGGAATAGCATTTAGTATTTACCTCTACCGGCCCAGCGCAGCTTTATATGTATTATGTGTATTTGCATATTTCACATTTATAGTAATTCAAAATGAAAATAAGAATAATGAAGCCTTGATGGCCGCGGCATATATCTCCGGGGCTGAGGTTTTTTTTAGAATGACAGAGGCAATTCCTTTTTATGAATCAGGTAAATATGCGGTGATTATTTTTTTGTTGATCGGGATGTTTTTTAAAGGAACATCTTCCAGAACAGTACCTTTTTGGACTTATTTACTGATACTTTTTCCTGGTGTTGTTATAGGAGCTTTATCCATGAGTTATGATGCTCCAGTTAGGAATCAAATAGCTTTCAATTTAAGTGGACCAGTTTGTTTGGGTGTTTCAGCATTATACTGCTATTATAAAAAAATCAAAAAAAAAGATTATCAAAAGGTTTTATTAATGCTTCTTTTGCCTCTTTTATGTCAGATGTTTTACTTGTATTTTTATACGCCTAATATGAGGGATGTGGCTATTAACCTCCAGGCTAATTATTCTGCAACAGCAGGATATGGACCAAACCAAATTTCAACTGTATTTGGATTGGGAATTGTTTTACTTTGCACGAGACTTTTTACAGTGAAAAACAATTATATAAATTTCATCGATCTCATACTTTTAGGGATGATGGGTTATAGAGCATTAATGACATTTTCGAGAGGTGGGGTTTACACTGCTTTAATTTGTATTGCTGCTTTCCTTATTGTTTTTTATTTTAAAACAAAAAATAAAGAAAGACCATCAATTAATTTTAAAATTTTTCTCATTGGGATTTCTATGTTACTAATTTGGGTTTTTTCTTTATTTCAAAGTGGTGGTTTATTGGACAACCGTTATTCTAACGAGGATGCTGCCGGCCGATTAAAGGATGATATAAGTACTGGCAGGGTAGAACTTGTGGTAACAGAACTAGAAGCATTTTTTAGGCATCCATTTTTTGGAATCGGAGTTGGAAAAGGAAAAGAGTACCGCGAAGAAACTTTGGGGATTTCAATTGCTTCTCATAATGAAATAAGCAGACTATTATCAGAACATGGATTGTTGGGTCTATTTGCTTTACTAATTCTTATATTTGTCCCTATACTATTTTGGTTTAAATTTAAAAATAATTATTATTTCTTGGCATTTATGGCGTTTTGGTTTTTAACAATCAACCATTCAGCTATGAGAATTGCACTACCAGCCTTTGTTTATGGTTTGGCTTTATTATATATCGTAGATGAGAAAAAACCTCCTGTACATAGGAAACGACTTAGCCATTAATAGCTTTACTGCTACTTATATCTCCTTCTTCAGTAAAGTGCTAAAGAAGGAGGGGTACACTGTGAGGACTGCTTCTAATAAGAACAATAAAGCATTACGCTTGGTGGAAATGTTGGGAATGATAGTGAAGTATCATAGATCTACAGACATTGTGCTTATTGACACCTACGGCGCATTAAATTTTTATTATGCATACTTAGTGGCTAAAGCATGTCAGCTTTATAATTTGGAATATATCCCTATTCTACACGGAGGTAATTTGCCAACTCGATTAGAAGAATCTAAAAGTTATAGCTACAACTTATTTGGAAGAGCGAAGATGAATGTTGCTCCTTCTCAATTTCTGTACAGGATTTTTAAAGAAGCAGGTTTCAATAATTTGCAGATCATT
>TARA_R100000935_G_scaffold5716_1_pt1 | contig 37582 bp, 33 predicted proteins | sample TARA_R100000935 | Tara Oceans TARA_R100000935 (sample SAMEA2621502) | marine metagenome | biome: marine biome (ENVO:00000447); feature: surface water layer (ENVO:00002042); material: "saline water (ENVO:00002010), including plankton (ENVO:xxxxxxxx)" | depth 5 m
ACGCGGACCTCGAAAAGGCTTGATCTTGAACAGAGTGTCTACAAGTCCTCCGCTTTAGTGGTGCCCGCCGCCGGCGGCGACTTGCTCGCCGGGCAGCCAGTCCACCACGCCTTTCACCGCCACCGGCTCACCGTCCACGGTGACCGGCAGTGACCAGGTAGCGACCTGGGCGCGGCGCCCCGCCTCGGACACCTTTTCCGGCGGCCGCAGATCGCCGTAGGTGGCGCGCGGCTCGGTCCAGGTGTAGCGGGAACCGCCGGCTACCTTCACCCATTGCGGCTCACCCTTCTCCTGGTTGGCGTTCATAAAGCTGCCGCCGGGGCCGATGCGCAGATGCGCGCGACCTTCAGCGTCCGCCACCACCACCGGCTTGCCGCTCTGGTTATGAATGTGCACCGCCGGCACGGTGCCCGGCGCCAGGCTCACGGAAACGCCCTCGACCGGTTCCGGGTCCGAGGTCAGCCGCGACTGGAAGGATCCAGGCGGCAGCGGCTCGTAGCGGAATTCACCGGCCAGGGTGCTTTCCTCACCGTCGAGCCGCACCGGCACCGACCACTGGCTGATCGCCGCCGGCTTGCCGGCGTGCTCCATGTCGTGGGGCACTTCAATTTCATCGGTGCGCAGGCGGGGATCGAACCAGCCCCAGTTGGGTTCCTTGTGCACCAGCGCCCAGCGCGGCTCCGCGTCCTGGCTGGCGCCTTCGGGAATCGGCACGCCGCGGGCGGCGGTCTGGCTGCGGTACCAGGCCGGGCTGGCCAGGTCCGCCAGCACGCCCTGCTCGTTGATACGCAGGAACACCCGCCCTTCCTGGTCGAAAATCTCCAGGGTGCGCGGGCTGTCGTTGGCCACCACCAATTGCGGCGCCACCGTCGTCTGCACCTGGGCGTTGATGCCCTCCAGGGTGTCCGACAGCGGCGCCAGCCGCGCCTTCACCGCCTTGGCCTCCGGCCCGTGGGCCAGGGCCAGAGTGGGCGCCGTGGCAAGCACGGCACCCAGCAACCAGGCGGCAAGACGAGCGTGGGTATTGCGGTTACGTCTCGTCATGTCGGCTCCTTAACGTTGCACCACCAGACCCGGCGTGCTGGAAGGCAGCATCACCTGAACCGGTGCGGATACGGACGGCACCACCATGCCGGAACCGTCACTGGCGACGCGGTTCACGAACAGCATGTAGTGGCCGGCCGGCATCACCGCCGCGTTCTCCGGAATCTGCACACGCACGCTGTTGCCGTTGGCGGTGTGCGGCAGCACCACGTTGCGCTGATCACCGTCCACCAGGTGGGTCAGGCTGGTGCGGCGCACCATCATGACTTCATTGATGGCGGAGGCGTCGTCCACCGCGATTTCGATGGTGTCGCCGTGATCCACTTCACTCGGCGCCTGGATGATTTCCGGACGGTCCTTGAACACGTACGGCGGGCTGTAGATCTCGAAGGACGGGTCACGACCGTCGTTCGGGGACAGGCCCAGCTCTTCCAGGTTGAGGCTGAACAGGTAGGCGGTGTTGATCGGCGCGTGGCCGCCCACCAGCACCCGGCCGTCGGGCAGCAGCAGCGCGGTGTTGTGGTAGGTACGCGGGTTCAACGAAGTGGCCATCTCGGTCCACTCGCCGGTTTCCGGATCAAACCGTTCGGTCATCTGTACCGGGGTGGCGGAACCGGGCAGGACCACTTCGTCCCGGTTGGCGCCGTTGAACGCCATCACCGAACCGTCGGGCAGCAGCACACCGGTGGAGAACCAGCGCGGGCCATTCAGGTTACCAACGATCTCGGAGGAGTAACGCATGCCGGACTCGGTGTCCGCGTTGACTTCCACGGTATCCAGACGGCTGTTCGGCACCGCCAGGTAGCTGCCCGGGCTGGTGGCCGCCACCGCGCCCAGCACACCGCCGGCGGTGAGGAAGCTGGCTTTATTGTAGTTGCCGCTCTCATCCTGGCGCAGGGGCATCATGATGGAGAAGCTGGAACCGCGGAAGCCGGCGCCGATCAGACGGTTGGCCACCTGCGGGTCGGCCACGTCGCCGAGCACGTTTTGAAGCTGTTCCAGGCTGCCGATGGGGTCGCCCAGCAGGTTGGTCAGCAGGCCTTCGCCGGTGCCGATCAAGTCTTCCAGCAGGTTCGGGCTGGTCAGGGTCAGCGCCGAGGTGATGCGGTCCAGGCCCAGCTCGTCGAGCTGCACGTTGAGACCGGCGTAGCCCAGATCGGTCCACAGTTGCTCTTCCGGGTCGTAGGCGGACACGAAGTTCCACTGCGCCTGGTTGTAGGACTGGCCGAACGGGTTGAACGCCTGGCCGGCGGCGTTATAGAACACGTGGCCGTTGGGCAGCAGGTGCAGACGCGGGTACAGCGGCAGCGGCTTGCCGGCGGTGGTGTCGAGACCCGGCAGCGGGCGCTCGCCGTTCTCGGACCAGGTGCCGGTGTCGAGGTCATAGGTTTCGCTGGTGCGCACGTTGTCCGCGGACTGCAGCAGCTCACGCAGGCCGGTGCTTTCGCCACCCAGCAGCGCACCGGTGTAGACCGGCTTGAGCAGCTTGGTCACGCCGCTGGCCACGAATACGTCGCCGTCCGGCAGGGTCACCATGGTCGGGTACCAGCGGCCGTGATTCATGTGGCCGGTCTGGGTCCAGCTGTTGTCTTCCGGGTTGAAGATACGAGCGTCTTTGAGACCTTCCAGCTCCACCACGCCGATGTCGTCGGGCACGCTGATTTCGCCGAAGTTACTGGGCAGCGGGAGCTCGGCATCGATGGAGCCGAGCACGTCGCGGGCCTGCGGGAACACGGAGCCCAGAGACGGCTCGGTGTAGTAGTCGGTGCCGCCCACCGCCATGATGCGGCCGTCGGCGAGCTGGATCACGTCGGAACAGAACAGGGCGCCGTCGTTGCCGGCGGTGCTTTCCGCGTCGCTGAGCTCGGCGCCGGGCAGCAGGGTGTCGCTGTCGTTGCCGTCCACGTTGGCGCCGCCGCGAACCGGTGACGGACGCTCCCAGGAGATCTGGTCACTGGCGCCGGCGGGGCCGAAGTTCAGCACCCGGGTCTGGTCGTTCACCGCCACGAAGCCGAATTCGGCGACGATGGAGAACTCCACGTTCTCGGTGCCTTCCAGGGCGTTGAAATAGAGCAGCCGGTTGTCCGGCAGCAGCGCGATGGAGCCGGCGGCGGGCTTACAGCGCAGCGCGCCCTCGGCGTCCTCCAGACATTTGTCCTCGGTGGTCACCACTTTCAGGTTGTCGCCGGTGCTGGAATCGCTGTAGCGGATGGTGGGCTCGGCAAACGGGCCTTCAAATTTACCCACCAGACACTCATCGCCTTCACAGCTGTACTGACGACCACTGAAAGACGATCCCTGAGGCGCCGGGGCAGGCGCCATCGGATCGTCAGCGCGGGGCGTGCCGGGGTCGGTGGCGGGGGTACCGCCACCACCGCCGCCGGTGCTGGCCGTTGTGCCGGCACCACTGGAACCGCTGTCGCCGCCACAGGCGATCAGCGCCGTGGTCAGCAAGCCCAGTCCGATAAACCGTTCAAGGTTTTTCATTTGTCTCTCTCCCGAGGGCGTTGTTATTCAAACCTGAGGTGTTCAAAACCAATCAGTGAGACGCGATGTATACGTCTTCTCACGCAAGATTGTGCGCCGGGGGAAAGAGGGGCGTCATGAAGGTAGTGCCAGGTCTTACCACATCACGACAGTTATTCACCGCATGAACATGCGGCTTAACAAAGACGCCTTAAAATTTTCACGCGCTGCTGACGGGGAAAACAAATTGAGGGGGTTTGTGTAGCGGAATCAAGCACTTATGGAGACTAACGTACTAATACCAAAGAACGATTGCAAGCGCGGCGGATCAGATCACACCGCCTGGCCGGCGCACCAGCCGCTCGCCCAGGCCCACTGGAAATTGAAGCCGCCCAGCTCGCCGGTCACGTCCAGTGCTTCGCCGATAAAATACAAACCGGGCACGCTTTTCACTTCGAACGTCTTGGAGGAAACCGCGTCCGTGTCGATGCCGCCCAGGGTCACTTCGGCGGTGCGGTAGCCCTCCGTGCCGGACGGCTTGAACCGCCAGCCTTTCAATACCGAGGCGATTTCCGCCAGGGCCTCGTTGCTGTAATGCTGCAACGGTCCGGACCAGCCGAAGTGCTCGGCCAGCGCGGCGGCCAGCCGCTGCGAGAAAAACCCCCGCAGCCACTTTTCCACGCCGGCGGCGGGCTGCGCCTTGCGCGCCTCGCGCAACGCCGCCAGCGGGTCCGCCAGGGCCGGCAGCCAGTCCACGGTCACCGCCTCCCCCGGCGACCAGAAGCTGGAAACCTGCAACATCGCCGGACCGGACAGACCACGGTGGGTGATCAACATGGGCTCGGCGAACGCGCGCCCCCCGGCCTCGGCCCGCACCTCGGCGCTGACGCCGCTGAGTGCCGCCAGCCATTCCTTATCGGCGGGCTGCAGCGTGAACGGCACCAACCCGGCCCGGGTGGGCAGCACCCGCAGACCGAATTGCTCCGCCACCCGGTAGGCGAACGGGCCGGCGCCCAGGGTCGGAATCGACAGCCCGCCGCTGGCGATCACCAGCTTGTCACAGCGAATCGATTCGCCTTCGGCGCGCAGCACAAAGCCGTCGTCCCCCAACGCTTGTGATGAGGCGCCACTGTCGGCGCCCTCGCCCACCGGCCGGTTGTTAATGTGCGTCACCGATGTCTTGAGGCGCACTTCGGCGCCGGCCCACTCGCACTCGGTGAGCAGCACCTGAAGAATCGCCTTGCTGGAGGTGTCGCAGAACAACTGGCCCGGCGCTTTTTCCACATGCCCGACGCCATGGCGTTCGACCAGCTCGACAAAGTGCCAGGGGCTGTAGCGGTGCAACGCGGACTTGCAGAAATGCGGGTTGGCGGACACGAAATGGTCCGGCGTGGTGTTCAGGTTGGTGAAATTGCAGCGCCCGCCGCCGGACATCAGGATCTTCTTGCCGGCCTTGTTGGCGTGGTCCAGCACCAGCACCGAGCGGCCGCGGTAACCGGCGCTGGCGGCGCACATCAGGCCCGCGGCGCCCGCGCCGATAATTACGACATCATAGTGCTGCATGCTTTCTCCCTGCTGCTGCGGTTAGACAGGTCTCTGGAATCCTGCCGGGGCTTCGCCCCTTTCGCGGGCAGGGCCCGCTCCCACAAACAATGGCGATTAGCCGGCTTTGGCGAGGGTGGCGAGCGCGCGGCGCACATCGCTCATGCCGGTGTGCAGCACCGCTTCGATTTCCGCCATGGTGATCTCGCGGTCGTCTTTGCCGGCGGCCGGGTTCACCACCAGGGAGAGCATGGCGTAGGGGATCTCCAGCTCGCGGGCGAGCACCGCTTCGGGCATGCCGGTCATGCCGACGATGTCGCAGCCGTCACGTTCCAGGCGCAGGATCTCGGCGGCGGTTTCCAGGCGCGGGCCCTGGGTGGCGGCGTAGCAGCCGCCTTCCACCCACTCCACACCGGCTTGCCGCAGAGCGGCGCGCAGGCGTCCACGCAACGCCGCGTCGAACGGCCAGCTGAAGTCCACATGCACCAGCGGGTCCTGGGGGTCGTCGAACAGCGTGCTGTCGCGGCCCCAGGTGTAGTCGATGATCTGCTCCGGCAGCACCAGCGCGCCGGCGGGGGCGGTGATGCCCCCCACCGCGTTCACCGCCACGATGGCGGTGGTGCCCGCGTCCTTGAGCGCCTGCATGTTGGCCCGGTAGTTCACCTGGTGCGGCAGCCACACATGGGGGTCGCCGTGACGGGCCAGAAACAGCACCGGCACGCCGTTAAGCTCGCCTTCCGCCACCGGCGCCGAGGGCTTGCCGTAGCGGGTCTCGATGTCGTGCCGGTGACGAATCTCGAGATCGTCCATGCGGGTGAGGCCGGTTCCGCCGATAAATGCCAGCACCTCAGGCCTCCTCCACCGCGAAGATACCCGGCGCGTTACGCCAGTAACCTTTGTAGTCCATGCCCATGCCGAACAGGTAGAGGTCTTCCGCTTCCAGGGCGGTGTAGTCGGCTTTCAGGCCGGGTTGCGCCTTGCGGTCGTGGACCTTGTCCACCAGCACGCAGGTTTTGACACTGGCGGCGCCCTGCGCCTTGCAGGCCTCGATGATCGACAGCAGCGTGGAGCCCACGTCCAGAATGTCGTCCAGAATCACCACGTCGCGGCCTTCCAGATTGGCGGTGGGGGTAACGATCCACTGCACGTCGCCGCCGCTGGTCTCGCCCAGGTAGCGGCTGGCGTGCAGGTAGTCCACCTCCAGCGGAATGTCCAGACGGGTGAGCAACTGGCCGGCGAACACCAGGCCGCCGTTCATGATGGTGACGAACACCGGGAAGCGCTCGGAATAGTCCTCGGCCAGCTTGATCGCCACCTTGGCCACCGCCTCTTCCACCTGGTCGCGGGAATACAGCTCGCGGGCTTCGCGGCGCACGCGCATCAGTTCTTGCTTCAGTTCAGTGGCCATTTCAGTCGCCATCGGCGTCCTCCTCGGATTGGTCCTGGTCGCCTTTCCAGGTCTGGTTACGGTCGCGACGGTTGCGGCTGCGGCGGCGCGAACGGCGTTGCGCGGCGCGCCCTTCGGCGACCTCGTCCTCGTCGTCCTCGAATTCCTCGTCCCCTTCATCGTTGGCCGCCATGTACAGCGTGCGGCTGGGGAAGGCGAACTCGGCGCCGTGCTCATGGACAATGGCCATGATGCGCATCAGCACGTCCTGTTTGATTTCATGGTAGGTGACCCAGTCCGTGGTCTTGGTGAAGGTGTAGATAAAGAATTCAATGTGCGACGCGCCGTAGCTGTCGAAGTTGACGATCAGGGTGCGGTGTTCGGTTTCCAGATCCTTGTGCTTCTTGGCCATCTCGCGCACCGCGTCGACGATGGCGGGCATCTTCTCCCAGTCGTCGAAGCGGATGCCCACCTTCTCGTTGATGCGGCGGTTAAGCATGCGCGACGGGTTTTCCAGGATCACCGTGGTGAACATGGCGTTGGGCACGTACAGCGGCCGCTGGTCGAAGGTGCGGATGCGCGTCAGGCGCCAGCCGATGTGCTCCACCGTGCCTTCAATGCTGCGGTCCGGCGAGCGCACCCACTCGCCCACTTTGAACGGCTTGTCCATGTACACCATGGCACCGCCGAAAAAGTTGGCGAGCAGATCCTTGGCGGCGAACGCCACCGCCATGCCACCCAGGCCGCCGAACGCCAGCACCCCGGAGATGCTGTAACCGAGCGTCTGCAGAATGATCAGAAAGGCGGTGATCAACACCGAAATGCGCAGCAGCTTGCCCACCGCCGAGGCGGTGGTCTGATCCATGGGGTTGCGCATGCGATCGGGGTCGATCAGGTTTTTTTCCACGTTGCCGACCAGCTTGGTCAGGAACAGCGCGACGATAAGGATGAACGCCACGCGGCGGGCGTCGCCGACGTAATCGAACACCGCCGCCTCGGACACCGCCTGCATCATTTCCGCGGCCACCGACAGACCCACCACCCAGATCAGCAGGCGGATCGGAATGCGCAGGGAATCCAGCAGGGCGTCGTCCCACAGGTTGTGGGTTTCGCGGCTGAAGTGATCAATGATGTCGATCACCCGCATCAGGATGAAGTTGACGGTGACGGTGCACAGCACCACGGCGAAGACCTGAGTCACCCACAACGCGGTTTCGGTGTCCGGCCCGGGCCACACCAGAAGTTGTCGCCAGTCGGTCAGCGCTTCCCAGTTCATTACAGGTCCTTATTAAGCAGGTCGGCCACATCGCCGGCCTGCCGGCGGCGGCTCAGATGCATGGGGGCGCGGGGCTTGCCGCGCAGGGCGGCGGCGCCGACCCGGTGCTCGAAGCGTCGGCCTTCCAGCCATTGCGCCACGGCCACGGCGCCGGGGCGGTCGTTGCACACCAGCACCATGTCGCAACCCGCCCCCAGGGCGGCCTGGGCGCGCTGGGAAAAGTCTCCGGCACCGGCGGCGCCGGCCATGCCCAGATCGTCGGAGAAGATCACACCGCGGTAGCCGCAGTCACCGCGCAGCACCTTGCCCAGCCAGTGGCGGGAAAAACCCGCCGGCTCGGCGTCCACCGCCTGGTAACGGACATGGGCGGGCATGATGCCGTCCAGACGCGGCGCCAGCGCCTTGAACGGCACCAGGTCGTCGTGCAGCTGTTCCCAGGTACGCGGGTCTTCCGGCAGCTCCAGATGGGAGTCCGCCGCCACGTGGCCGTGGCCGGGAAAGTGCTTGCCGGTGGCGGCCATGCCGGCGCGGGCCATGCCGTCGATAAAGGCGCCGGCCAGTTCGGTGACCGCGTGCGGATCGGCGTTGAAGCTGCGGTCGCCAATCACGCTGCTGGTGCCGAAATCCAGATCCAGCACCGGCGCGAAACTGATGTCGATGTCGTAGGCGCGCAGCTCGTCCGCCATCAGTTCGCCGAGCAGGTCGGCGGCGTGGCAAGCGGCTTCGGGATCGCGCCCGTGGTAACGGCCCAGCGCCGCCATCGGCGGCAGGCGGGTGAACTCGGTGCGGAAACGCTGCACCCGGCCGCCCTCCTGGTCCACGGCGATCAGCAGGTCCGGGCGCGCCGCCCGCACTTGGTGAATCAGCTCGTAAAGCTGGTCCGGTTCCTGGTAGTTGCGGCTGAACAGAATCAGGCCGCCCACCGCCGGGTGACGCAGCAACTCCTGCTCTTCCGCCGTTACGGTAAGGCCTTCCAGGTCCAGCATCAGCAGCGGCTGGGTATCGGTTTGGTTCGACATAAGCGGGGTGTCTTACTCGACGATGGTCACCGGCGTGGCCACCGGTACCCGTTCAAAAAGAGTGATCACATCCGTGTTGCGCATGCGGATGCAGCCATGCGAAGCCGGCTCGCCCATGGGCTGGTCGTCCGGCGTGCCGTGAATATAAATAAAGCGGCGGAAACTATCCACGTCGCCGCCCTGATTGACGCCCGGCTGCAGACCGCCGAGCCACAGAATGCGGCTGAGAATCCAGTCCCGTTCCGGGGCTTCCCGTGCCCGCTCCGGGTCGTAAAACTCACCGTGAAAGCGACGGCCCGCGAACACCGCGCCCGCCGGCAAACCGGCGCCGAAGCGGGCCCGCACCAGATGCCGGCCGCGCGGCGTGGCGCCGCTGCCGTGGCGCTCACCGGCGCCCACGGCGGCGGTGGACACCGGAAACCGCAGCGTGTCTTCAGGGCTTTCCAGAGTCAGGGTTTGATCGCTGAGCGACACGAGAATAGGCATAGCGAGAAGATACAGGATGGGCGCCGGGTTGTAAGCACTGTGGACGGGGCTTGTGGGAGCGGGCCTTGCCCGCGAAAGGCCGGCAAAGCCGGCCGGTAGGATGCCAGAGAGGGTGTTGATGCTGCCCTTAGTTACGCCTCTGGGATCCTGCCGGCAAGCTACGCTTGCCTTTCGCGGGCTGGGCCCGCTCCTACAATGCCGCCGACCACGAACGGCAGGAGCTGCTGGGTGATGTGGGCGGCGGTGACGCTCTGGTTGAAGTCTTTCTTGCTGATCGCCTGCAGCGATTCCATGCCGGACAGGGTGAAGATCACGGCGCCCAGGCTGAAGTGCACCCGCCAGAACAGCTCCATCGGCGGCACGTCGGGCACCGCCCGGCGCAGCAGGGCCAGGAAGCGGCGGAACACCGGGCCGTAATGTTCGCGCAGCCAGGCACGCAGGTGGTCCTGCGGCTGGCTGTAGGCCTGCCCGGAGAGGCGGAAGAAGATCATCGCCCGGCGTGGTTCGTCGCCGTGGGAGCCCAGCGCCAGCCGCGAGGCCACGGTGAACAGCTTCTCCAGGGGCACTTCGCCACCGCTGCGGGTTTCGCCTTCCAGTTCCTCGAGCTTGGCGTCCAGGGCCTGGCAGAACGGCGTCAGATAGCGCTCGAACACCGCCTGGATCAGCGCTTCCTTGGAACCGAAGTGGTAATTGACCGCCGCCAGATTGACGCCGGCCCGGCTGGTGATGGCGCGCAGGCTGGTCTCGGCGAACCCCTTCTGGGCGAACAGAACTTCCGCCGCATCAAGAATGCGCTGCACGGTATCGGATTGGGACATGCCGGCCTCACGCCTGGAAACAGACGTTTTAAACTAGCGTTTGAGGCACCACAGGTCAATTGTAGGAGCGGGCCCAGCCCGCGAAAGGGCGCAAAGCGCCCGGCAGGATACCAGAGACGTCACTAGTCCTGACTAACGCGCTTCTTCAACCGCCGACTCCACCGCTGCTTCGCATACCGGCGAAGATTGGACACGTTATCGGTCTCATCCATGATCTCGTGCCCCAACAGGGTCTCGATAATGTCTTCCATGGTGATCAACCCCACCCAGGTGCCCAGGTCGTCATAGACCATGCCCAGGTGCTGGCGCTCGCGCAGCATTTCACCGAACACGTATTCAATATTCATGGTGGCGCGGAACGGCGCCATGCCACGGGCCAGCTCACTGACCTTGCGGTCGCCCTCCACTTCCAGCAGGTCGCTCTTGTGCACGTAGCCGACCGCTTCGTCGTGTTCGTTGATCACCGGGAAGCGGGAAAACGGCGAGCCGGCCAGGCGCTGGCGCACGTCGGCCACGCTCTCGTCCGGGCCCAGCGAGCGCACCACGGTGCGCGGGGTCATCACCTTCTCCACCTTGATCTCGTGGAGGTTGAGCACATTGGTGATCACCCGCTGCTCGTCCTCGTCCAGGGCCTGCTGATCGCGGCCGATGGCCGCCATTGCCTTGAGCTCGGCGCGGATATCGGTGTCCGGCTCGCCGGCGCCGATCTGCCGGGTGACGATCTTGGACAGCCACACGAACGGCTTGAGCACCAGAATCATCAGGTTCAGCACCGGCGGCAGCATGGGCGCCAAGGTGCGCCAGAACTTGGCGCCGATGGTCTTGGGAATGATCTCGGAGAGAATCAGGATGGCCAGCGTCATCACCGCCGACGCCGCGCCCAGATAGGCCTCGCCGAAGATCACCGCCACCTGGGCACCGACCCCGGTGGCGCCGGCGGTGTGGGCGATGGTGTTGAGGGTGAGGATCGCCGCCAGCGGGTCGTCGATGTCGTCCTTGAGCTTGCGCAGCTTCTCGAACAGCTTGGGCCGCTCACCCTTGAGGCCGGCGATATAGCTGGGGGTGATCGACAGCAGGGCGGCTTCCAGAATCGAGCACAGGAACGAAAACCCGATGGCGACCAGGGCAAAAACGATAAGCAAAAACATCGGCGTTTCCATTCAGTGATTTTCTACCATTCTTCCATATAGGCGCCGCAATGCTCGATCAGTTCCTCAACACGGCGCGCGGCCTGTTCCAGACGTTCGAGATCGCCGTAGGCGAGCGGCGCGTAGGGGTCCTCGGCGCGCATCGCCAGATCATTGCCTTCACCCGGCGGCGTGGGCCGGCGGGCCAGCCCGGCGGCGCCCACCGCGGCGCGGATTTCCTGGTCCAGCCAGAACACCAGATCCGCGCGGTCGGCGCGCGCCGAGGCCAGCACCTGGATTTCCTGGGCGCGTACCTCGGCGCGCTGAAACGCCTGCTCCAGGGCCGCCAGGCTGATCAGATCCTCGTAGCCGGCCACCTGATAGTTCTTGGCCGCCTGCCGGGCCAGCCCCACCAGCACTGAATACAAATGAAACACCACCGCGCCGCGCAACGCCAGGCGCTGGCCCACGGCGGCGCTTTCGTCGCTGTACAGCTGCTTGAGCAGACTGCGGGCGAAGAACAGCCGTTCGCGCAGGCCGCTCACTTCGCTTTCTCGAACCATTCGGGACATACGCCACCTCCGGTGGGCTGCACGCCTCAAGCTTCAAGCCGCAAGCCGGCTATCGCACCCGAACCGCTTCTAGCTTGTAGCTTGAGGCTTGTCGCTATTTCTTGGCGGCCTTCTTCTTGGCCGGGGCTTTTTTCTTCGCCGCCTTTTTCTTGGCGGCTTTTTTCTTGGGCGCGGTCTTTTTCTCTTCCACTTCCCAGGCGCCGTCGCGGTAGAAGGCGTACCAGCCGGTGGGCTTGCCGTCCTCCTCGGTCATCACGTACTGCTCCTTGGCCTTGCGGCTGTAGCGCAGTACCGCCTTGCGACCTTTGGCGTCCTCGGCGGGGGCCTCGGCGAGATACTTGTGCTTGGGGTCCAGTTCCTTGGCCACCGACTGCACCTCTTCCACCAGCGGCGCGCGGGTTTCCCGGTTCTTGGGAAACTGGCTGGCGGCCAGGAACAGGCCGGAGGCGCCGTCGCGCAGCAGGTAGTGGTCGTCCACCTTCTCGCACTTGAGGTGCGGCATGGGCACCGGGTCGGCGCGCGGCGGCGCCGGCTCGCCGCTCTTGAGCAGCTTGCGGGTGTTGCCGCAGTCGTCATTGGTGCACTTGAAGAACTTGCCGAAGCGGCCGGTGCGCAGCTGCATTTCGCTGCCGCACTTTTCGCATTCCAGCGTCGGGCCGTCGTAGCCCTTGATGCGGAATTCGCCCTTCTCCACCACGTAGCCGTCGCAGTCCGGGTTGTTGCCGCAGATGTGCAGCTTGCGCTTCTCGTCGATCAGATAGTTTTCCATCGCCGTGCCGCACTTGGGGCAGCGCTTCTTGCGACGCAGCTCCTGGGTCTCCGCTTCCTCGTCGTCGGCGCGCACCGCCTCTTCGCCGGGCAGCAGGTTGAGGGTGGCGGTGCAACGCTCCTTGGGCGGCAGGCTGTAGCCCGAGCACCCCAGGAACACGCCGGTGGAACCGGTGCGGATCTGCATCGGGCGCCCGCATTTGGGGCACTCGATGTCGGTGTCGGTGGGCAGGTTGGCGCGCATGCCGCCCTTGGCCTGCTTGCCGCTGCCCTCGCCCTGGGCCGCTTCCAGCTTGGCCAGGAAGTCCCGGTAGAACTCGTCGAGCACGTCGCGCCAGCCGCGCTTGCCCTCGGCGATCTGATCCAGGGTTTCCTCCATCTGGGCGGTGAAGTTGTAGTCCATCAGGTCGGGGAAGCTTTCCGCCAACCGGTCGGTGACGATGTCGCCCATCTTCTCCGCGTAGAAACGGCGGTTGTCCTGACGGACATAGCCCCGATCCTGGATGGTGGAAATAATCGAGGCGTAGGTGGAGGGCCGGCCGATGCCGCGCTTCTCCAGTTCCTTCACCAGACTGGCTTCGGTGTAGCGCGCCGGCGGCTTGGTGAAGTGCTGGTTGGCGTCCACCTGATCGATATCGAGCACGTCGCCCTGCTTGAGATCGGGCAGCACGGTGTCCTCGGCGCCCTTGCGCGACGCCTGGGGCTGGATGCGGGTCCAGCCGTCGAACTTGACGATGCGACCGCGCGCCTTGAGCTCGTAGCCGTCGGCCTCGGCGGTGATGGTGGTGCTCAGGTACTCCGCCGGCGGCATCTGGCAGGCGATGAACTGGCGGCGGATCAGCTCGTAAAGGCGCTGGGCGTCGCGCTCCATGTCCTTGAGGTTGCTGGCGTCGCGCTTCACGTCCGAGGGGCGGATCGCTTCGTGGGCTTCCTGGGCGCCGTCGCGGTTGGAGTACCGCAGCGGCTGCTCGGGCAGGTACTTGTTACCCAGTTGCTCGCCGATCCAGGCGCGGCAGTCGTTGACCGCATCCGCGCTCAGGTTGGTGGAATCGGTACGCATATAGGTGATGTGGCCGGCCTCGTAGAGGCGCTGGGCCATCATCATGGTCTTCTTCACCCCGAAGCCCAGGCGCGTGCTGGCGGCTTGCTGCAGGGTGGAAGTAATAAAGGGAGGCGGCGCCTTGGAGCGGGTCGGGCGCTCCTCGCGCTGGCTGATGGTGAGCTTGCCCGCGGCCACCAGGGCGGCGCGATGCTTCTCCGCGTCGTCGCCGTTGTTGGGGCGGAAGTTCTCGCCCCGGTAACGGGCCACCTGCATGCGGATGGCGTCCGCCGCGTTGGCCGCGTTATGGGTGTCGGCGTGCAGCTCCCAGTACTCTTCCGGGGTGAAGGCGCGGATTTCCCGCTCGCGCTCCACCACCAGCTCCACCGCCACCGATTGCACCCGGCCGGCGGACAGGCCGCGGGCGATCTTTTCCCACAGCAGCGGCGAGATCATGAAGCCCACCACCCGGTCCAGGAAGCGGCGCGCCTGCTGGGCTTCCACCCGGCTCATGTCGAGCTTGCCCGGCTCCTCGAAGGCGGCCTGGATCGCTTTCTTGGTGATCTCGTTGAACACCACCCGGTCGAAGCGCTGGTCGTCGCCGCCGATCACTTCCCGCAGGTGCCAGGCGATCGCCTCCCCTTCGCGGTCCAAGTCAGTGGCGAGGTAGATGCGGTCGGCGCTGCTGGCGAGCCGCTTGAGCTCGTCGATCACCTTTTCCTTGCCCGGCAGGATCTGATACTGCGCCTGCCAGCCGTGGTCCGGGTCCACGCCCATGCGGTTGATCAGCTGCGCGCGGGCCTTCTTCTTTTTATAGGCTTCACGCTCCTCCTTCGGCAGTGAGCGGGTATAGGCCGCTTCCTTGGCCCGCTCCTTGGGGGTACTGGTCTTGGCGCCGCCGCTTACCGGCAGGTCACGCACATGGCCGACACTGGATTTGACCACGAAATCATCGCCCAGATAGCGATTAATGGTCTTGGCCTTGGCCGGCGATTCCACGATTACAAGGGATTTACCCATTCGTTGCTCACCCGATCATGAGAAGCTGCGTCATAAGAAACCTCTGAGGCCTGACCGCCACGGCGGTGAAAATTCGCCGGGCAGGACACGCCTCAGAGGTCGGGCCGGGGCCTTTGCGGACCCCGGCGGGCGCCTATTTAGACAGCGCCGGTATCGTCCGGTCAAGCACCGGGGTCGCCGGCGACGCCGCCCGGAAGCCCTCCAGGCCGCGCCGGCCATGGCGTCGCGGCGCCTTTCACGGTGGGCTGGCAGAGCCCGCCGAGAAGGCTATACTCGGCGTGAAGGTACTGAAAACAACCTCTGCCGGTTAAGGGAGAACACCATGACCTCACCCTATCGAAAGGTACTGGTGGCGATTGATTGCAGCGACGAATCCGCCGAGGTTCTGTCCCGTGCGGCGGGGGTCCAGGAAGGCACCGACGGGGAATTACACCTGATCCACGTGATCGAACCGCTGGCGCTGGCCTACGGCGCCGACGTGCCGATGGACGTCACCGACCTGCAAAGCGGCCTGGTCAAGCAGGCCCGCGACACGGCGCTGGAATACGCCGGCCACTACCGGATTCCGGAAAGCCGCATCCACGTGGAACTGGGGTCGATCGAAAAAACCATCCTCGACAAGGCCGACGACATCGGCGCCGATCTGATCGTGGTCGGCAGCCACACCCGCAGCGGCCTCGCCCTGCTGCTCGGCTCCACCGCCCGCGGCCTGGTGCCCGGCGCCCACTGCGACGTGCTCGCCGTGAAAATGGACAAGCGCAAGAAGGAAAGCTAGCGGAAACTGTGGGAGCGGGCCCTGCCCGCGAAAGGCAAGCGGAGCTTGCCGGCGGGATTCCAGAGGCTTTTCTATGAAGCCGCCAACAGCGTCTCTGGTATCCTGCCGGGCGGCCTGGCGGCGCCCTTTCGCGGGCAAGGCCCGCTCCCACAGGGTGCCATTAGGTGAGTTGGGCGTTACCAGTGGCGCTGGGCGGCTTAGTGTTCCACCTGTAAAGCAGCCCGGCTAGCTCTCGGGCTTGCGTTTTGAGCGCGGCCAGCTCTTCGTCGCTGTCCCGGGGGCCGGTGAAGATCGGCACCTTGCGCAGCGCCGCCACCAGCTCCTGGTCCGGCGCCTGCATCCTCTGCACTTCCACCGCCCAGCGGATCTGATGCACCAGCATATGGAAGAACGCCAGCCGGGTGGCCAGCGTATAGGGCGAGTCGGGGCGGTCGAAATCGGTGAATTCCAGCTTCGCCATCACCGCCTCGCGGGCGGCGTCCGCCACGCGGATGGTGGCGCTGCGGGCGGTGCCCAGCAGCATGGACAGGGTGCCGAACACCTCGCCGGGGGACACGTAATACAGCACCGCCGACGGTGCGCCGTCGGCGCTCTCGCCCTGCACCACCAGCTGGCCGCGCAGCAGAAAGTACAGTGACGATTCCACTTCCCCGGCGCGGATCACCCGGTCGCCAGGGCCGGCCTCGATGATTTCCGTGCGCGCCAGAAGCAGCGCCCGCTGGTCCGCGTCGTCACGCGCCACCTCATTGAAAAACGGCACGCCGGAAAGCAGTGCCTCCACCCGCGCGTGATCCGATTCCTGCCATTGGGCGTGCTTCATGTCTCCCCTCTTCCCCGTGTATGGCGGCCTCATCCTAGCCCGAACGTTTCCCGGATTGCCACCGCCGAACAGGCCGCTGTTCACTCGTACGGTGCAAAAAACCACTGGACATATTACACTGTCCGTATTATCAGTGTACGTAACAGCGGAACCGTGCCCGAGGAGGCCGACATGAGCATCGCATTAACCGCACGCCAACAGCAGGTTCTCGATTGCATTCGTGCGTCCCAGATGGAGACCGGCATGGCCCCGACCCGGGCTGAAATCGCCGAACGCATGGGCTTTCAATCGAAGAACGCCGCGTCCGACCACCTGCGCGCCCTGGAGCGCAAGGGCTACATCCGCCTGCACGGCGACCGCTCGCGGGGCATCCAGCTTCTCGATCTGGCGCTGGAAATGGGCGATGAGGTGCCGGTGGTGGGCAAGGTCGCCGCCGGTACCCCGATCGAGGCGATCGAAAACGTGGAGCGCACCGTGCCGGTGCCCCAGGGGCTGTTTCGCCAGCGCCCCACCTATCTTCTCAAGGTCCAGGGCGATAGCATGATCGAAGCCGGCATTTTCGACGGTGACCTGATCGCGGTTCGCAAAAGCCAGACCGCCCGGTCCGGCGAGATCGTGGTGGCGCGCATTGACGATGAAGTCACGGTGAAAACCCTTAAACTGAACCGCTCCAGCGCCACGCTGCTGCCGGCCAACGACGCCTACGCGCCGATCCGCGTGGCCGCCGACGAGCTGATGATCGAGGGTATTTTCGTGGGTCTGATCCGTGATCCCAATGCGCATTGACACCGTTAACCGCCTTTTGGCAACCCTGTTGCTGGGCATCGCTCTGGCCGCCTGCCAGGGCAACGCCGGCGCCGGCGACGACGCCAGTAACGAGAGTAGTGAGAGACAGAACCGTATGTCGGACACCCGTTTGCTTGCCCCCTGCCCGTCCGCGCCGAATTGCGTGTCGAGCCTTGCCGAGGACGAACGTCACCGGGTGGCGCCGCTGCCCGGCGCCGGCAACCGCGCCGACAGCCTGGCGATGCTGGAAGAGGTGCTCGACACCCTGCCCCGGGTGGCCTACGAGCGGATCGGTCCGGCCCGCATTCAGGCCCGCTTCACCAGCCGGATTCTGCGGTTCGTTGATGATGTGACCCTGTACGTGCACGACGACGGTCTGATCGACGTGCGCTCCGCCTCGCGCATCGGTTACTGGGACCTGGGCGCCAACCGGCGCCGGGTGGAAGACCTGCGCGAGCGCCTCAACGCGCGCCTTGGACAACCCCAGCCCAGCCACGGATGAGCGGCATGCCGGAGCACGGCCCGCGCTGGGCGGACATCGGCGTCAATCTTGGCGACAAGCAGTTCGCCGAGGACAGTGAACAGGTGCTGGCCCGCGCCGCCGACAGCGGCGTGGCCCTGATGTTGCTCACCGGCACCAGTGTGCCGGAGTCGGAAGCCGCCGTGGCGCTGTGCCGGCAATGGACCGACGCCGGCCCGGCCCTGTTCGCCACCGCCGGCATTCACCCGCACAACGCCCGCTTTTTCGACGCCGAGGCCGGCCACGCGCTGGCCGGGCTGCTGGCGCACCCCGAGGTGGCGGCGGCCGGGGAGATGGGCCTGGACTTCAACCGCGACTTCTCGCCCCGGGACGACCAGGAAGGCGCCTTCGAGGCACAGCTGGCGCTGGCCGCCGAGGCCGGCAAGCCGGTGTTCCTGCATCAGCGCGACGCCCACCACCGTTTCCTGCCGATTCTGAAAGCCTGGCGGCACAAGCTGCCCGCCGCCGTGGTGCACTGCTTCACCGATCAGCGCGAGGCCCTGTTCGACTACCTGGATCTGGATTGCCACATCGGCATCACCGGCTGGGTGTGCGATGAGCGGCGCGGTGGCGCCCTGGCGGCGCTGGTGCCGGAGATTCCCGGCGACCGCCTGCTGCTGGAAACCGACGCGCCCTATCTGCTGCCCCGGGATCTGCCGGAGAAGCCACCGCGCAAGCGCCGCAATGAGCCCTGCTATCTGCCCTGGATCGGGCGGCGCGTCGCCGGTCTGCGCGGCGAGAGTGAAGCAGACTTGGCGGCGCGTACCTTTGCCAATACCCGCGCTTTTCTCAGGCTTTCTCCGCCCGCCAGTTGAAGTCGACTTCCAGCGGCGGTTGCGGGCCGTCTTCGGGCTGGCCGGCCATTTCCGCGTAGGGCGAGTTGTGCACCAGCACCGCCTTGTCGGTGGTCATCTTGCCGAGCACGTTGTTGGCGTGCTCGGCGCCGTTAAAGCGCACGATCTGGCCTTTCTCGTCCACCACGTGGTAGCTCACGCCGTCGATCTCCACCTGCACGATGCAGATCGACAGCGTCACGGACCGCAGCAGCACCTTTTCCACGTGCCGTCCGTTGAGTTTCTTAACGGTAATCTTTTCCATCTTTACTCCGAAAGCAGCGCCTGAATGTCGAGCAACCCGAACGGCCAGGCGAGCTCGCGGTCGCCGTGGCGCAGCACCGGGATACGCTCGCCGTACTCCGCGATAAGGGTATCGTCCTCGGCGATATCCACCGCGTGAATATCGATTTGCGGGTTCACGGTGAGCAGCAGGTCGCGGGCCTGGTCGCACAGGTGGCAGCCCAGGGTGGTGTATAGCACGACGGTCATCAAAGGGTTCCGTGTCGGATCGCGTAGCAGTGGTGGATGGCGCTGTTGCGGCGGAAGTCCTCCGGCAGGCTCCAGGCGGTCAGATCCTCCACCTGATACCAGCGGGCGATGCTTTCCTCCAGTTCGAAGCGGCGGAAGTTGCAGGAAAAGTAGAGCACGCCACCGGGCTCCAGGCGCTTCATGATGCGCCGGATCAGCTCGCCGTGGTGCTCCTGGACCACGAAGTCCTGGCGCGACTTGTTGTTGGAGAAGGTGGGCGGATCGCAGAACACCACGTCGAACTGCTCCTGGCAGTCCTCCAGCCAGGCCATGGCATCGGCGCGCACCAGCGGGTGGGCCTCGCTGGAGAAGCCGTTCACCGCCAGGTTGCAGGCGGCCCAGTCGAGATAGCGCCGTGAGGCGTCCACCGTCACCGCGCGGCGGGCGCCGCCCACCAGCGCCTGCACGCTGGCCGCGCCGGTGTAGGCGAACAGGTTGAGGAAGCGCTTGCCGGCGCACTCCTCGGCGAGCCGCAGCCGCAGCGGGCGGTGGTCCAGGAACAGGCCGGTGTCCAGATAGTCGTTCAGATTCACCAGCAGGCGCGCCTGACCCTCGCGCACCACCCGGTACTGGCCCTGGCCGTCCAGTTTCTGATACTGGCGGTTGCCCTTCTGCCGCTCGCGGGTGCGCAGGTGCACCTGCTCGCGGTGCACGCCCAGGGCCGCGCGCACCGCGCTCACCGCCCACTGGCGGCGCTGTTTCGCCTTGTCCTCGTCGACGGTCTTGGGCGCCTTGAACTCCTGCACCAGCGCCTGATCGCCGTACACGTCCACCGCCACGTTGAATTCCGGCAGGTCCCGGTCGTAGAGGCGGTAGGCCTGAATGTCCTCGCGCTCCAGCCAGCGGCGCAGGTGCTTGCCGTTCTTGCGCAGGCGGTTGAACAGCGGCATGGCGGGTTCCGGCAGCTCGAAGCCGGGCGCGTCGCCGACCCGCAGCGGCGGCTGCGGCGCCGGCGGGCGCGGCCGGCTGACGCGGATGAAATTGTTCAACGCGCCGTTGCGCACCTTCCACTGCTGGGTCATATCCATGCCGGAGCGGTCCAGCGCGGCCACGTCCGCGCCCAGCATCACCGCCGTCCAGGCCGGCGCCTTCTCACCCAGAATGCGGCCCAGGCCGGCGTACAGCCAGGCGGCGCTGGTCTGCTCGTCCAGCCGTTCGCCCCAGGGCGGGTTGGTGGCCAGCAGCCCCTGGTCGGCGAAATCGCGGCCGCGCAGGGCGCCCAGCTCGCGCCGCTCGAAATGCACCCGCCGGCGCACCCCGGCGCGCTCGGCGTTGTGCAGCGCGTACTGAATAGTGTCCGGGTCGGCGTCGAAGCCCTTCAGCGACGGCAGGCCCTTGAGCCCGCCCTCCAGGCTGGCGGCGGCTTCGCGCAGGGCCTCTTCCCAGAGCGGCTTGCGGCAGCCGCGCCAGGCCTGGAAGCCGTACTCGCGGCGCAGCGCGCCGGGCGCCACGCCGGCGGCCATCCAGGCCGCCTCGATCACCAGGGTGCCGCTGCCGCAGAACGGGTCCAGCAACGCCGCCGGCCGCTCCTCGCGGTGCCAGCCGCCGGCGCGCAGCAGCGCCGCCGCCAGATTCTCGCGCAGCGGCGCCCGGCCGCCGGCCAGCCGGTAACCGCGTCGATGCAGCGGCGTGCCGGCCAGGTCCAGCCACAGGCGGGCGCTGTTTTCGTCCAGCCGGGCACGCACCGCGCAGGCGCCCTCCTCGCGCCGGGCCTGGCCGATCTCCGGCGGCAAGGCACGCAGCAGCCGCTTGCCGCTGACCCGGCTGTCGCCGCGCACGCCCTTGCCATGGTCCAGGCTCAGATGCAGGTCCACGCCCGGCGGCACCAGGGCACGCCAGTCCACCGCCGCCGCCAGCCGCTCCGGCGCCTGGTCGGGGGTCACGTCCAATTCCGCCAGCGGCACCAGCACCCGCTCCGCCAGGCGCGACCACAGGCAGGCCCGCAGGGCGTCCTGCTGCAGACCCTGAATCCCCACATGGGCGTTACCCGGATCTGTTACCGAGATGCCCAATTCGGTGAGCTCGTCGGCGAGCAAGGGGCCCAGGCCGGGCAGACAGGTAATTACGAAATCCATGGGTTTTGCCCTGCAAGTGCCTGTTTTAAAGACGGAAATGAAAAATTCATCGGTTGGACCATTATTCGTCACACGCTTAAACGGCGCCACCATTATGGCGACATGTTATTCGACACCCTCTTCCCCCTTTCACATACTCAAAGCGTGGCCCTTCGAAAAGGTGACCGGGGGGCCGCAGCTTACTGACCGTCGCCGCAATCGGCAAAGCGGCACTGCGAATAAGCCAACAGGCGTACAAGCCAAGAGGATCGTGTCTATGAAAAGACAGAAACGCAGTCGTGATGAAAGAGCTTACAGCCGGGGGTACCTGGCCGGATTTCAAGGCAGGCCCAGGGACTTTTGCCCCTTCGGCGCATTGCAGGCCCGCACCCACTGGATGAGCGGTTGGCGCGAGGGCCGCACGAATCAGGTACAAGGCATGGTCGGCGTGGCCGGCATCCAGAATTTGAAAGACGTCACCTAATCGTTATTTCGCGTTAAGAGGACATTGCACAAAACCTGTTTTCGATCAGCGCCGGCGCTTCGTGCGTCGACCCCACAGGGCCCCTCCCGGGCCCTTTTCTTTTGCGACCTTTAAAAACCTACCAGGCGCGGACAATATCCCCGACCAGCCCGGGGCCCTGGTAAATGAGGCCCGAATAGACCTGCACCAGCGAGGCGCCCAGACGCCGCTTATCGAGGGCGTCGCCGGCGCCGCTGATGCCGCCCACGCCGATGATCGGGATACGGCCGTCCAGGGCCTTGGCCATGGCGGCCAGGGCCCGGTCGGCGATCGGCTTCAGGGGCGCGCCGCTCAGGCCGCCCTGCTCGTCGCCGTGGCGCAGCCCGGCCACGCCGGGCCGTTCCAGGGTGGTGTTGCCCACGCAGACGCCGTCGATGCCGTGGCGCACGAACGCCTCCGCCATGGCCGCTAGTTCCTCTTCGCTGTTGTCCGGCGCGATCTTGATCACCAGCGGCACACTCACGCCGCGCTGTTGGTCCAGGCGGGTCTGCGCCTCGCGCAGGGTACCGAGCAGGCGGTCCAGGGCGTCGCCGTGCTGCAGGTCGCGCAGGCCGGGGGTGTTCGGCGAGGAGACGTTGACCACCAGGTAGCCGGCCAGGCCGTGCACCTTGTCCTGGCAGAGCCGATAGTCGTCCACCGCCTGCTCCGCCGGGGTGTCCTTGTTCTTGCCGATGTTGATGCCCAGCACGCCCTGGAAACGGGCCGCGCGCACGTTGTTCACCAGGGCGTCAACGCCGTGGTTGTTGAACCCCATGCGGTTGATCAGCGCCCCGGCCGGCGGCAGCCGGAACAGGCGCGGCTTGGGGTTGCCCGGCTGCGGACGCGGGGTGACGGTGCCCACCTCGATGCTGCCGAAGCCCAGCGCCGCCAGGCCGTCGATGCAGTCGCCGTTCTTGTCCAGGCCCGCCGCCAGCCCCACCGGGTTGGGGAAATCCAGCCCCATCACCCGCACCGGCCGCGCCGGCACCCGCGCCGGATAGAGCTTGCCGGCGCCCCGGCGCAGCGCGGCGAGGGTCAGGTCGTGGGCCTGCTCCCCGGACAGGGCGAACAGGGCGGGACGGGCAAGCTGGTAAAGCATGGGCGGCGGCTCCTCGGTTGGCGGCGCGGATTATACCGGGAGCCGGGACCACGTTACAGGATGCGGTCGAGGACCTCGGCCAGGTTGGCGGAGGCGGCGGGGCGGAGCTCGCGCAGGGCGGCGCTCAGCTGCTCGGCCAGGGCCGGCTCCAGGCGCTGCAGGCGGGCGGCGCCGTTGGCCAGCCGCGCGGCGATCTGCGGGTTGATGCCGTCGAGCTTCTTCAGGGCCCGGGCGAAGAACGCATAGCCGCTGCCGTCCGGCGCATGGAACGCGGACGGGTTGCCGTTGACCAGGGTGCCGACCACGGCGCGTACCCGGTTGGGCAGGGTCCATTCGAAGGCCTCGTGGGCCAACAGGCCCTCCGCCCGCGCCACGGTATCGGCGCCGGGCACGGTGGCCTGCACCGCGAACCACTGATCCATCACCAGGGCCTCGTCGCGCCAGCGCTGGGCGAAGGCCACCAGCGCCGGCTCGGCACCGGGCAGCTGGTTGTGCACCAGGGCGCGCAGGGCGCCCAGTTCCTCGGTCATGCAGGTGGGGGCATCCAGCATGCCCTGCAGCTGTGCCACCAGTTTGTCGCGATCGCCACGGCCGGCGCCGGCGGCGGCGGACAGGTACCCCAGCGCCACCTGACGCAACCGGCGTTTGCCCATGGCCTCGCCGTCGGCGCGGTATTCCGGTTCCGCCAGTTCCTCCACCAGACGCCACCAGGACGCCGCCAGGGCCTCGCCGAGGCCGGCGCGCAGGGCGCTGAGGGCGTCGTGCACGGCCTGCGGGCGCAACGGCGTGTGCCGGTCGCCGACCGCGGTTTCGGTGGGCAGGGTGAGCAGCAGCGCGGCCTCCGCCGGGTCTTCACCGGCGCGCTGGATCACCTGCTCCAGCACCGGGGTGAGCCGGTCCAGCTGCGCGGCGGCGTCCTCGCCGTCGTCGATGATCCGCGCCAGGGCGGCGAAATAGAGCCGCTGCGCCGCGTCCCAGCGGCAGAAGCCGTCGCTGTCGTGGGCCAGCAGCGTGATCAGCTGCGCTTCCTTGAACGGGTAGCGCAGCGACACCGGCGCCGAGAACGCGCGCAGCAGCGACGGCGTCGGGGCGCTGTCGGTGGCCACCGGGAAACGGAAGGTCTGCTCGCGGTCACGCAGGATCACCACGGTTTCGGTGGCGCCGCTGTCGTCCAGCGGCAGCGCGCGGCCCTGGCCGTCGAGCAGCGCCAGCTTGACCGGAATCATCAGCGGCTGCTTGTCGCTCTGCCCGGGGGTGGGCGGCGTTTCCTGGCGCAGGGTGAGCTGGTATTCACCGTCGGCGAACCGGTCGGAGGCGGTCACCAGCGGCGTGCCCGCCTGGCTGTACCAGCGCTTGAACTGGCTCAGGTCCAGGCCGGACACCTCTTCCATGCAGGCCACGAAGTCGTCGCAGGTCACCGCCTGGCCGTCGAACCGCTCGAAGTAGAGGTCGCTGGCGCGGCGGAAGTCCTCGGCGCCCAGCAGCTCGTGCTGCATGCGCACGATTTCCGAGCCTTTCTCGTAGACGGTGAGGGTGTAGAAGTTGTCGATCTTCTGGTATTCCGACGGCCGCACCGGATGGGCCATGGGCCCCTGGTCCTCCGGGAACTGGTGGTTGACCAGGAAATCCACGTTCTCCACCCGGGTCACCGCGCGGGAGTTCATGTCCGAGGAGAACTCCTGGTCACGGAACACCGTGAAACCTTCCTTGAGGCTGAGCTGGAACCAGTCCCGGCAGGTCACCCGGTTGCCGCTCCAGTTGTGGAAATACTCGTGGGCGACCACCGATTCCACCCGCTCGAAGCCGGCGTCCGTGGTGGTGGCCGGGTGCGCCAGCACGCAGGAGGTGTTGAAGATGTTCAGGCCCTTGTTTTCCATGGCGCCCATGTTGAAGTGGCTGACCGCCACCACCTGGAAGATGTCCAGGTCGTACTCGCGGCCGAACACCTGCTCGTCCCAGGCCATGGCCCGCTTGAGGGAATCCATGGCGTGGCCCAGCTTGTCCAGATCGCGGTGCTCGGCGTACAGGCGCAGCGCCACGTCACGGCCGGAGGCGGTGCGGAAGCTGTCTTCCAGGCAGGCCAGGTCGCCGGCCACCAGCGCGAACAGGTAGCAGGGCTTGGGGAAGGGGTCGTCCCAGGTGGCGAAGTGGCGCCCGCCCTCTTCGTCACCGCTGTCCACCGGGTTGCCGTTGGAGAGCAGCAGCGGGTAGGCGGCCCGGTCGGCGTGGATGGTGGTGGTGAACCGGCTGAGCACGTCCGGCCGGTCCGGGAAGAAGGTGATACGGCGGAAGCCTTCCGCTTCGCACTGGGTGCAGTACATGCCGTTGGAGCGGTACAGCCCTTCCAGGGCGGTGTTGCTCTCCGGATGGATGCGCACCTTGGAAGTCAGGGTGAACTGTTCCGGCACGCCCGACACCGTGAGCCGGCCTTCCTCGAGCCGGTAGTCCGGCTCGCCGAGCGGACGGTCGTCCACGCTCAGCGACAGAAGCTCCAGATGTTCGCCGTCCAGCACCAGCTCGCCCGGGCGGTCGTCACGGGCCGGGTTGCGGCGCACCGTCAGCTCGGCGGTGACGGTGGCGTGGCCGTCGCGCAGGTCCACGTCCAGGCGGGTGTGGTCCACCAGCCAGGCCGGCGGGCGGTAGTCGGTGAGCCGGGTGACCGGCGCGGGGTTGCCGTCTCTCATCAATGTTCTCCGTGTCGGCGCGCGGGGCGCAGGTCCACCGGCTGTTCCCCGGTGTCGCCGTCGGCGCTCTTGCAGTGACTGGGGACGTAACCGCTACGTTCTTCCTCGGGCAGGTTGCGCACTTCCCAGGCGATCACCGCCTGCATGCACAGGGCACGCTGCTCGTCGCTGACCCGGCGGCCGTCCGGCCAGCGGCCGGTCTCCACCGCGGTGCGCATGTTGTGCCACACCTCCAGGGTCATGCCGTCGATAAGCTCGTCGAAGGAAGGGGAAGAAGCCATGACGTACCTATACCTATCAATCGCTATGCGTGGAGTAATGGGGCTTAGGATACAGGATGCAAGTGAAGCTTGCGGCTAGTTCCCGTCGCCGGGGCGGGTGCTCCAACCCAGCTTGGAACGGCAGGCCTGGTAGAAATCGTGGCCGGGCGGGTGAATCAGCCGCAGGCGGTGGGGCTTCTTGCGGATCGCGATCACGTCCTCGGCCTGCAGGCGGATGCCGGCGGTGCCGTCGCAACTGACCAGCGGGTTCACCTTCTCGGTGGTGATGTGGATCTTGATCTCGCTGTTGCCGTCCACCACCAGCGGTCGGCTGGTGAGGGTGTGGGGGTTGAGCGGCACCAGCACCATGGCGTCCAGGCGCGGGTGCATGATCGGCCCGCCGCCGGACAGCGCGTAGGCGGTGGAGCCGGTGGGCGTGGAAATGATCAGGCCGTCGGAGCGCTGGCCGTACACGAACAGGCCGTCGATGGTGAGCTCGAAGTCGATCATGTGCACGCTGTCACCGGAGAGCAGCACCACGTCGTTGAGGGCGCTGCCCTCCCCCATCACGGTCTTGCCGCGCCGCACTTCCATATCCAGCAGGAAGCGCCGTTCGGTGGTGTAGTCGCCGTCCAGCACCTGCCCGACCCGGGATTCGATCTCCGAGGGCAGAATGTCGGTGAGAAAGCCGAGATGGCCGCGGTTGATCCCCAGCACCGGCACGTCGAAACGGGCCAGATCGCGGGCCGCGCCCAGCAGGCTGCCGTCGCCGCCCACCACGATCACCAGATCACAGGCGTCGCCCATCTGCGAGGCCTTGGCGGCCTGCAGGCCGGATTCCGGGAGGCTGCCGGCGATCGCCCGGTCGAGGATCACGGTGCAGTCGCGACCGTGCAGAAAGTGGATCAGCTGCCGCACCGAATACAGCGTTTGTTCACTCTCGGTGCGCGCGATCAGACCGATATTGCGAAATTTTTCCTGGGACACGTTGTTCCTGCAACCAAGTAGACGCCGTCGGCGTGCTATTTCAGATAGTCCTGCAGGGTATCAGCATTGTTATTCAGACCGCCATCCAGGACGAACACATCCAATCCGGCGTTTTTTAGCAGAAAGGCGGCGGTGGCGCTACGCCGGCCGGTGTCGCAGTAGGCCACGTAGCGGCCGGCGGGGTCGAGCAACCGGGATTTCAGGCGCAGCGCGCCCAGCGGAATATTGGTGGCACCGGCCAGATGCTGCTGGTCGAACTCGTCGGCGGTGCGCACGTCCAGCCAGCGGGCGCCCTCGTCGATGCGCTGGCGGGCGTCCGCCGGGTCCAGGGTGTGAATCACCGGTTCGCGCAGCAGGGCGTCGAAGTCCTGGCGGTCCAGGCGCATCAGCACGCCGTCGGTGGCCATGGTCACGGTGGCGTTGCGGGGTTTGCCGGAGAGCAGCGCCTCCTCGCCGAACCACTGGCCCTCCTCGAGCATCGCCACCGGCATCGCTTCGCTGCTTTTACCGCCCAGGGTGATCGCCACCTCGCACACCCCTTCCTTGATGATATAGCAGCAATCCGCCTGCTCGCCCTGGGTGACGATGGCTTCGCCTTCCTTGCAGCGGCGCGCGCGCAGGCGGCGGAAGATCTCCAGAATGTTGGCCGGCGGCACCCGGTGGAACAGCTTGGATTTGAGCAGCCGGATCATCCACTCGCGGTCGTGCTGGTAGGCGGCGTTGGCGTTGATGTCGAGAATCACATAGCCGGCGGACTGGTCCCAGGAGAGGATGGTGTCCAGCCGGAAGCTGTCGAAGCGCACCACGCTCACCTCGCCGACCGCCTTGCAGTCGTCCCGGCGCGGCTGAAAATGGCCCAGCGGGTGCCAGGAGGCGCTGTCGCCGGCGCTGATCACCGTGCGCTCGCCGTGCTCGCTGAACAGCTCCACCTCGCCGCTCAGCAGGTAAATGGTGGTGTTGTCCCGGTCGCCCTGACGGAACAGCACATCGCCGGCCTCGTAACGGAGCACTTCCTGCTGATCCAGCAGCCAGTCCAGTTGATCACCCGACAGGGCGTTCACCGGCACGAAGGTCTGCAGCAGACTCTTGTCGATGGATTCACGAGCCATTCGAGCTCCCCCTGATTCATTCTTGTGTCGCGGAGCGTCCGCGGTTTATTGGGCTGACTAACCTGCCTGTACCTGCAAAAAACTTACCAACTCGCGGTCGCGCCCTGCCACGCCCCCGTTCAGCGGAAGCGGAGCACGTTATCGATGGACGAATCCGACCGGCAGTGCGGGCAGCGGTTGGAGTTGCAGTCCGACACCCCCGGCTTGAACTGATTGGGCACGTCCACGCGGATCACCCGCTTGCCGCAGCAGGCCTGGTCCGGGCCCACCGCCACCTGGCACACCGGGTTTTCGTAGTGCGCCAGCCAGGCCCGGTAATGGTCCTCGGTGACCAGGCACTTGCGGGCGGCGAACGCCACCGGGTTGTCCATATAATCGGCGATCTGGTCGGCGGCCACGGACACATGCCCGGCCCCCGGATGAAAGGCGATAAAGCTCAGGCCCAGGCTCTCCAGCTTATCGAGGATCTTCTGGCCGCCGGAGTGGGCCACCTTCATCTGGTCGCGCTTAAGCTCGGAGATTTCCGCGCGCAGCTGGTTGACCAGGTCGTCGCGGTTGAGCACGTCCATTTCACGGCTGTGGATCTCATCGGCCAACCGGGCGCGCTCTTCCTCCAGGCGCTGCTCCAGGGAGAGCTTGTACTGCTCGGCGAGACGCTCCACCTCGCTGCCCTGCTCCGCGTTGCGGCCGGCGTGCTCTTCCAGGCTGCGGTTGAGCGACTCGACCTGCGCCTTGAGCGAGCCGTTCTGCTCGCGCAGCGCCGCGTTCTGGGATTTCAGCGTTTTGAACTGCATCAGCACCTTTTCCAGCTGGGCGCTGAGAATCTCTTCCTTCTGCTGCTGGGCATAGCGGAGCTGGGCCATCTCCTCTTTCTGCCCGGTTTCCAGGGTGTGGATGCGCAGCCGCAGTTCCTTGATGGTGCGCGCCAGACGCACCCGCTCCTCGTCGTCGTTCTTGCTCCTGGCGCCGTCGGCGGGTCGCACGGTGGGCACGTCCTCGCCGGACAGGGTGGGCACCGCCGCCGTCGGCGGCGGCAGGTCCTCGTCCACTTCCAGGCCCATCTTCGAGCCCCGGCTGCGCAGCAGATCCCGGGCCGCCACGAAATCGTTGGCGCCGGGCTTCATCACCGGATCCCACAGCTGGTCCTGGTGCCAGGCCACCGGGCACTGGCTGCGGCAGGCCAGACGGATCGGGCCGGCGCCCATGTCCGGGCCCGGGCCGCCGTGTTCCGCCAGGTGTCGCAGGGGCACGTTCCAGGTGGTGTCGGCCATGCCGTCGGCGTCGAAATCGATCAGAAACAGCACCATGGCCTTGGCCCGCAACCGGCCGTTGACCAGGCAATAGGCGCCGCGCATTTCCTTACCGGCAAACTCGGGCACCCCCACCATGCCGTCCAGAATGGCTTCGAAATCGGCGTACAACATGCTTTTGCTGATGCCCTTCTCGCAATAGAACAGCACCGCTTCGGAGGTCACTGACGAACCCGCCATAAGCCTTCCCTTCGTTGTTATTTCTTCGCTGTTATTCGCGCGGCCAGTGACGGTACGCGTCACTCCTTGCCGCTGCCCGTCAGATTCAACGGCAGCATATTCACAGGGGTAAGGGCAAAACAAGGAAGCCGGTCACCAAAAAGGGACCTTTTATCGCGGGGTGGGTTTTCGCTGTCGAGGTTTACGGGGTCGGGAGGGGGCGTTCCGGGGGGTCGGGCTTCAAGCTGCCAGCGACAAGCTGCAAGCTGAAGGCCTCGGGGTGGCGGTGGGGCTTGCTTGAAGCTTGAAGCTTGAGGCTTGTCGCCGGGGCATCAAAGCTCGACTCCGTCATCGGCGACGTCGTCGTCCAGGTCATCAAGGCTTTCCAGCCACAGCTTCTCTTCCAGTTGGTCTTCCAGATATTCATCCATAGGGATACTCCATTCGGCCCACGGGGCCTGTTTCAGTGTGTTCATCGATAAGGTTAGTGCACCGCCCGTGACGGCTTGATGACAATCGCGGCCGCGAAGGGGGCTACAGGGGATTAGAACGGCGTCGGCGGGAAAGGTTCAGACAAACAAAAAGGCGACGCGGGCTAAGCCGGCGTCGCCATAAATCCAAACGGAAAACGAGAAAGATCATGAAGATGGCGGAGCGGACGGGACTCGAACCCGCGACCCCCGGCGTGACAGGCCGGTATTCTAACCAACTGAACTACCGCTCCAAACTCTTTACCGCACAGTCTGTCGTGCGTACTGCAAAATCTGGTGGGTGGTGACGGGATCGAACCGCCGACCCTCTGCTTGTAAGGCAGATGCTCTCCCAGCTGAGCTAACCACCCAGGTTCGCGTTGCGAAGTGGGCGCCATTTTAGGGATTGCGCCCGGGGTGTCAACGGCTTTTTTGTCCCGATGACACCGTTCGTTCATAAATTGCGCGTTGTCAGGCCTCGCGCTGCTCGACGAAGGTCTTGGCCGCTTCGAGGGTCGGGAACCGGCCCGGCAAAGGCCGCCCGTCCGGGCCGGCGACGATATAGTGGTCGACGCGCAGCTGCAGGGTGTCGCGCTGCAGCTCGCCCTCTTCGATGATGGTGTGCCGCCCCCAGGCGATGCCGTTGCCGATCATGCTTCGCCCACCACCCGGTCAACGATCAGGTCCGCCAGGTCCTCCACGGACAGCCGGCGGTTGGTGCTGAACCAGTTGGGGGTCCAGCCGATCATGCCGGTGAGCAGCCGCCGCATGATAAAGGGGTCGGCGTGGAAGGCCCCGGCCTTGTGCAGGCGCCCCAGCACGTCCAGCCAGATCTGCTCGTAGATCTCGCGCAGCGCCAGGGCTTCCTGCTGTTTGGCCTCGCCGAGACAGCGCCACTCCGCCACCATCACCACCATCGCCTCGCGGGTGTCGCCCACGGTGGCGGTGAGCTCGGCGCGCACCAGGTTGCGCAGCTGCTCCAGCGGCGTGTCCGCGTCGGCCACCGCCTGGCGCAGACGCTCGGTATTGAAGCGGATCACCTCCTCCATCACCGCGAACAGGATGTCCTCCTTGCTCTTGAAGTGGTGGAAGATCGAGCCGCTCTGAATGCCCACCGCCGCGGCGATGTCACGCACCGTGGTCCGGTCGAACCCCTTGTCCCGGAACAGATGGGCGGCGGCGCTCAGCAGCCGGCCCCGGGGCGAATTGTCGATGCCGTGAATGGCGGGTGTGTCAGGCATGGGGTGCTCCTCCTCGGGGCGCATTTAATCGCTGCAAACGGCGCGCTGCAAGCGGGCGGGGCCCACTCCGACAATGTACTCTACTCTGCCTCTTGCCAAACCAAGCGCTTGCTTGGTAGCTTACGAAACCATTCGGAAAACAGCAATCAGGACACGATCATATGGCAGAGGGCATGGCAAACCCCGTTCGCATCGGCTGCGCCGCGGGCTTCTGGGGCGACACCAACAGCGCCGCCTTCCAACTGGTCCGCCAGGGCGAGATCGACTATCTGGTGTTCGATTACCTGGCGGAGGTGACCCTGTCGATCATGGCGGGCGCCCGCATGAAGGACCCCAGCGCCGGCTACGCCCACGACTTCGTCACCCAGGTGATGGCACCGCTGGCCCGCGAGATCAAAGAAAAGAACATCAAGGTGATCAGCAACGCCGGCGGCGTGAACCCGCGCGCCTGCCGCGAGGCGCTGCAGAAGGTGTTCGCCGAGGCCGGCGTGGAAATGAACATCGCCCTGGTGGAAGGCGATGATCTCAACGGCCGCCGCGACCAGTTCAGCGACTGCAAGGAGCTGGACACCGGCGCCGACCTGCCGCCCATCACCGTGACCATGAACGCCTACCTGGGCGCCCTGCCGATCCAGGCGGCACTGGACGCCGGCGCCGACCTGGTGCTGACCGGCCGCATCGCCGATTCGGCGCTGGTGCTGGGCCCGCTGATGCACGAATTCAAATGGGCCGACGACGACTACGACAAGCTCGCCCAGGGCTCCCTGGCCGGCCATGTGATCGAGTGCGGCGCCCAGTGCACCGGCGGTAACTTCACCGACTGGCGCGACGTGCCGGACTTCCACAACATGGGCTTCCCGATCGCCGAGTGCCACCAAGACGGCACCTTCGTGATCACCAAACCGCCCGGCACCGGCGGCCTGGTGACTCCGGCCACGGTGGGCGAACAGGTACTCTACGAAATCGGCGACCCGCGCGCCTATATTCTCCCGGACGTGGTGTGCGACTTCACCGGCGTCACCCTGACCCAGGACGGCGAACACCGGGTGCGCGTCAGCGGCGCCCGCGGCCTGCCGCCCACCGACACCTATAAGGTGTCCGCCACCTACCCGGACGGCCAGCGCATCACCGCCTCCTTCCTGATGGGCGGCCGCGAAGCGCCGGCCAAGGGCCGCGCGGTGGCGGCGGCGATCCTGAAAAAGACCGACGGCCTGCTCAAACAGCTGGGCATGGCGCCGATGCGCGACACCAGCGTGGAAATCCTCGGCAGCGAAACCACCTACGGCGCCCAGGCGCGCCGCGAAGACAGCCGCGAAGTGGTGGTGAAAATCGCCGCCCTGCACGACGACCGCAAGGCGCTGGGCCTGTTCGCCCGGGAAATCGCCCAGGCCGCCACCGGCATGGCGCCGGGCCTGTCCGGGCTGGTCGGCGGCCGCCCCAAGCCGATGCCGCGCATCCGCCTGTTCTCCACCCTGGTGCCCAAGGTGGACGTGACCGCCACCGTGGACCTGGACGGCACCCCCACGGAAGTGGGCGTGCCGGTGGGCACACCCCTGGACGTGGCCGGCCTGCCGGACACCAACGGCAGCGACACCGCCACCGGCGACACCAGCGTGCCGCTGGTGAAGCTGGCCTGGGCACGCTCCGGGGACAAGGGCGACCACGCCAACATCGGCGTGATGGCGCGCAAACCGGAATACCTGCCCTACCTGCGCGCCGCGCTCACCGACGCCGCCGTGGCGGAGTATATGAAACACGTGCTCGACCCGGAGCGCGGCAGCGTCAGTCATTGGGAGTTGCCAGGCTTCAACGCCTTCAACTTCCTGCTGCGCCACGCCCTGGGCGGCGGCGGCATCGCCAGCCTGCGCATCGACCCGCAGGGCAAGGCGTTCGCCCAGCAACTGCTCGACTTTCCAGTGCCGGTGAGCGCTGAGATCGCGGCAGCACTTGAGTAGCTACAGGCTCCAAGCCGCAAGCTGCAAGCTGGCCGTGCCACCTGTTTGCTTGCCGCTTGTAGCTTGAGGCTTGTAGCCGGCCATTCGTGGCCGACCAAATTGATTTTTTGCAGTGAGGACATTCCGAATGCCATATCGCTCCGTTTTTCACCCGGACCTGTTCGCCGGCAAGACCCTCATCGTCACCGGCGGCGGTTCCGGCATCGGCCGCTGCACCGCCCACGAACTGGCGGCGCTGGGCGCCCGGGTGGTGCTGCTCGGTCGCAAGGAAGACAAGCTCAAGGCGGTGGCCGACGAGATCCGCGAGGACACCGGCCGGGAAGCCCTGTTCTTCACCTGCGATATCCGCGACGAGGACAAGGTCCGCGACACCGTGGCGGCGATCTACAAGCAGGTGCAGCAGGTGGACGGCCTGGTCAACAACGCCGGCGGCCAGTTCCCCTCGCCGGTGGCAATGATCAGCCAGAAAGGCTGGGAAACGGTGATCCGCACCAACCTGACCGGCGGCTTCCTGATGGCCCGGGAAGTGTTCATGCAGGGCATGAACAAAAGCGGCGGCAGCATCGTCAACATCGTCGCCGACATGTGGGGCGGCATGCCCGGCATGGGGCACTCCGGCGCCGCCCGCGCCGGCATGGACAACTTCACCAAAACCGCCGCCCTGGAATGGGCCTGCGCCGGCGTGCGCGTGAACGCGGTGGCGCCGGGCTGGATCGCCTCCTCCGGCATGGACACCTACCCGGAAGGGATGCAGCAAACCATCAAGACCCTGCGCGGCGCGGTGCCGCTGAAGCGGCTCGGCCTGGAAGCGGAAGTGTCCTCGGCGATCACCTTCCTGCTCAGCGACGGCGCCGCCTTTATCAGCGGCGACACCTGGCGCATCGACGGCGCCGCCAGCCAGGGCAACGTGGCCATGTTCCCGCTGCCCGACCATAAGAACTCCAAACCCTATGACGGCTTCCACCGCGCCGTGACGCCCAACGTGCTCAAGGATCTGGATTAATGCCTGTACTCGAATCCGCCCTCGACCCGAACAGCGAGGAATACCGGCAAAACCGCGACGCCCTGCTGCAGGCGGTGGAGGAATTCCGCGCCATCGAACAGCAGGTGCGCGACACCGCCGAAGGCAAACGGGAAAAGTTCGAGAAACGCGGCCAGCTGCTGCCCCACGAGCGGGTGGCGCGGCTGCTGGATCCGGGCTCACCCTATTTGAGCCTGATGAACCTGGCCGGCTACAAAATGCACGACGACAAGGACGGCACCGAAGCCGGCGGCGGCACCATCGCCGGCATCGGCTATGTGTGCGGCGTGCGCTGCCTGGTCACCGCCTCCAACTCCGCCATCAAGGGCGGCACGGTAACGCCCTCCGGGCTGCATAAAACCCTGCGCCTGCAGCGCATCGCCCAGGAGAACCGGCTGCCCATGGTGAGCCTGGTGGAATCCGGCGGCGCCAACCTCAACTACGCCGCCGACGTATTCGTGGAGGGCGCCCGCACCTTCGCCAACCAGGCGCGCCTGTCCGCCGCCGGCATCCCGCAGATCACCGTGGTGCACGGCAACGCCACCGCCGGCGGCGCCTACCAGCCCGGGCTCTCGGACTATGTAGTGCTGGTGCGCAACCGCGCCAAGATGTTCCTGGCCGGTCCGCCGCTGCTAAAAGCGGCCACCGGGGAAATCGCCACCGACGAGGAACTGGGCGGCGCGGAAATGCACACCGGCGTGGCCGGCACCGCCGAGTACCTGGCCGAGAACGACGCCGACGCCATCCGCCACGCCCGCGACATCATGAGCAAGCTGGGCCTGCGCGACCGGCCCGCCGAACACCGCGACTGGCAAGAACCGCTCTACCCGCCCGAACAACTGCTCGGCGTGGTGCCGGCGGACAGCAAGAAGCCCTACGACGTGCGCGAGATCATCGCCCGGCTCGCCGACGGCTCCGACTTCCTGGACTTCAAGAACGACTGGGACAGCGCCACCCTGTGCGGCTGGATCGACATCGAAGGCCAGCCGGTGGGCGTGATCGGCAACAACGGCCCGATCACCCCGCGCGGCGCCGCCAAGGCGGCCCAGTTCATCCAGCTCTGCGACCAGACCCGCCGGCCTTTACTGTTTCTCCACAACACCACCGGTTTCATGGTCGGCACCGACCCGGAGCAGAACGGCGTCATCAAGCACGGCTCGAAGATGATCCAGGCGGTGGCCAACGCCCGGGTCCCGAAAATTTCCATTCTCGTGGGCGGCTCCTACGGCGCCGGCAACTACGCCATGTGCGGCCGCGGCCTGGACCCGCGCTTCATCTTCGCCTGGCCCAACGCCAAGGTGGCGGTGATGGGCGGCCAGCAGGCCGGCACCGTGCTGCGCATCGTCGCCGAAACCAAGCAGCGCGCCAACGGCCTGGAACCGGACGAAAAGGTGCTCGACATGCTGCAGCAAAGCACGGCCCAGAAACTGGACGCGCAATCCACCGCGCTCTACGGCACCGCCCGCCTCTGGGACGACGGCATCATCGACCCCCGCGACACCCGCAAGGTGCTGGCCTACGTGCTGGACATCTGCCGGCAAGCGGAGCAACGAGAGCTGAACGCCAATACCTTTGGCGTGGCACGACTGTAGAGAGCAGTTAAAAGTGAATAGTGAACAGTTAATAGCGAAAACACCGTTGCAGAAAGGCTCGGTGCGGACGGCGAAGGCCGGACCGCACCCTCTTTCGCTCTTCACTGTTAACTATTAACTGTTAACTAAAACCACCAGTTTTTTTGGTTACCACCGACATCCCAGCGCTCAACAAAACGAGCCAACAAACACAGGACACGACCATGTTGTTTACTCAGGAACATGAAGAGCTGCGCCGCACGGTGCGTAATTTTATCGAGAAAGAGGTGAACCCGTTCGTGCCGGAGTGGGAAGCGGCGGGCCGTTTTCCGATCCACGACGTGTTCAAGAAAATGGGCGACCTGGGCCTGCTGGGCGTCACCAAGCCCGAGGAATACGGCGGCATGGGTCTGGATTATTCCTACGGCCTGATCGTCGCCGAGGAAATCGGCGGCGCCACCTGCGGCGGCGTGCCGCTGTCCATCGGCGTGCAGACCGACATGGCCACGCCCGCCCTGGCCCGCTTCGGCTCCGACGAGCTCAAGCGCGACTACCTGGCGCCGGCCATCGCCGGTGACATGGTCGCCTCGATCGCGGTGTCCGAGCCCCACGCCGGCTCCGACGTGGCCAACATCAAGACCAACGCCAAAAAGGACGGCGACGACTACGTGATCAACGGCACCAAGATGTGGATCACCAACTCGCCCAGCGCCGACTTCTTCTGTCTGCTGGCCAACACCTCCGACGACAAGCCCCACGTCAACAAATCCCTGATCGTGGTGCCCAAGGACGCCGGCGGCATCACCGTGGACAAGCCGCTCAACAAGCTGGGCATGCGCAGTTCGGAAACCGCCCAGGTGTTCTTCGACGACGTGCGCGTGCCGCAACGCAACCTGATCGGCCAGGAAGGCATGGGCTTCATGATGCAGATGATGCAGTTCCAGGAAGAGCGCCTGTGGGGCGCCGCCAACGCCATCAAGGGCTGCGAAAACCTGATCGCCCAGACCATCGACTACGCCCGCGACCGTCAGGTGTTCGGCATGTCGCTGCTGGATAACCAGTCCGTGCATTTCAAGCTGGCGGAGCTGCAGACCGAGGTGGAAATGCTGCGCGCGCTGGTGTGGCAGGCCTGCGAAACCTACATCAACGGCGGCGACGTGCTGCGTCTGGCGTCCATGGCCAAGCTCAAGGCCGGCCGCCTGTCCCGGGAAGTGGCCGACGGCTGCATGCAGTACTGGGGCGGCAACGGCTTTATGTGGGACAACCCGGCCAGCCAGCTCTACCGCGACGGCCGCCTGGGCTCCATCGGCGGCGGCGCCGACGAAGTCATGCTCGGCATTATCTGCAAGACCATGGGCATGCTGCCGGGCAAAAAGAAGAACAGTTAATAGTGAACAGTTAACAGTGAATAGCGGGATGGATGATGACTTTACCTGAGACGACGGCGCTGACGCTTTCCCGTGAAAGCGGCGTTTTGCACATCACGCTGAATCGGCCGGAAGCGCGTAATGCCATGAGCCTGGCCATGGTGAACGAGCTGATGGACGTGTTCGACTGGCTGGAGAACGACGCCGCCGGCGCCGAGGTGCGTGCCCTGGTGCTGCGCGGCGCGGACGGCCATTTCTGCGCCGGCGGCGACATCAAGGACATGGCCGGCGCCAGGCAGCAGGCCGCCGAGGGCGATCCGGAGGCGTTCCTGCGCCTGAACCGCCGCTTCGGTGAAATGATCAGCACCGCCAACCGTCTGCCCCAGGTGTTGATCACCGTGCTGGAAGGCGCGGTGATGGGCGGCGGCTTCGGTCTGGCCTGCGTCAGCGACGTGGCGATCGCCGCCGGCGACGCCAAATTCGGCCTGCCGGAAACCGGTCTCGGCGTGATCCCCGCGCAGATCGCCCCGTTCGTGGTGCAGCGCATCGGCCTCACCCGCGCCCGCCGCATCGCCCTCACCGGCCAGCGCTTCGACGGCCACCACGCGCTGACGCTGGGCGTGGTCCACGAGGTGGCGGACTCCCCGGCGGAGCTGGACAAGAAGCTCGCCGAGGTGCTCGGTGAAATACGCCGCTGCGCTCCCAACGCAAGCCGGGTCACCAAACAACTGGTGCTCGACGTGGGCCACGTGCCCATGGACGAGCTGCTCGACCGCGCGGCGGCCGACTTCGCCGAAGCCGTGGCCAGCGAAGAGGGCCAGGAAGGCACCCTGGCTTTTGTGCAGAAGCGTCCGCCGAAGTGGGCCGCCGACGAATGATCAGGTCTTCCTGTGAAAGCGACCCCTTGTGGGAGCGGGCCCTTGTGGGAGCGGGCCCGGCCCGCGAAAGGGAGCGAAGCTCCCGG
>TARA_R100000935_G_C2842035_1_pt1 | contig 37557 bp, 31 predicted proteins | sample TARA_R100000935 | Tara Oceans TARA_R100000935 (sample SAMEA2621502) | marine metagenome | biome: marine biome (ENVO:00000447); feature: surface water layer (ENVO:00002042); material: "saline water (ENVO:00002010), including plankton (ENVO:xxxxxxxx)" | depth 5 m
TAATCCTTTTGTCTCGGTTCTTTCTAGTCAAATATAATTGGTCTTAAATTTCAATAACTTTTTGGATAGACCAGATAATGCCGGGAACTTTAAAATCCCATGTTCAGGCACTTAACTTCCATCTTCTATGGCTCCATAGCCAAAGTTCCGGCGAATTCAAGATTACGTTTTCCAAGGCCTCTGCATATTCTTCTACAATCCCATTGGTTCTCATGGAAACGGGATTGTCCGTAATTAAACTAAAACGTAGTCCATAGTACCCTCTTCTTATTTTTTTGAAAGAAGGAAACAGAACAACTTCACCGGTTTTTTTGGCAAGCTTTTCGGCCCCTACAAAAAAGGCCGTTTCCCGATTCAAAAATTGGCACCAATGTTTGGTATTGATCCTAACGGGGCTTTGATCACCGATGATGCAGTTCATCATAAGGACATTTTTCCGTTCAAGGTCGATAATGGTCCTATATCCCTTGGCGGATTCAATGCAATGCACACCAAATCGCTCTCTGATAATTTTAAATAGGTCGTTGAAATAGTGGTTTTTAATCGGTTTGTAAAATGTATTTGCCCGGTATGGAAAAAATAGGGGTAGGAATATCAGCCATTCCCAATTTCCCTGATGGGCCGTATAAAGCAAAATATTCTTTTTCTCGCCCAAATAATATTCTACCAAATCCGGATTCTCTATACGCAAACGTTTCATCGCCGACCTTTTACTGATGGTCAATGTCTTAATGGATTCGACAAGTATATCACAGAAATACCGATAGAAGTCCTTTTCGATTTTTCTCCGTGTGATCTGTGGTTTTTGAGGAAAGGATTTTTTGATATTGTCCGATACCACGTTCCTTCTATACTTCATTAGGTAATAAACCACTACAAACAACATGTCTGATAACACGTACAGAACGGGCATCGGCAGTACCGAGATTGCATAAAAAGGCAAATACCTGATTTTGGGCAGCATATTGTTTTTCATTTCATAAAATTTATAATTTTACAGGCAACAGATAACTATTTTTTTTACACTCATAATTTATTTTTTGATTCCTTTCATGAACATATTAAATGCGCTTTCATATTGTTTCCTCAATAAAGAATACTCTGTTTCCGTGATATTTACGGTATCTTTTTTAACAATTACATTGTGCCGCAACCCTTGGAAGATTGCAATGAACAAATCGGAAAAATAGGCGACATCAAGATTTTGAAAATCTTGAGCGGCTATACCTTTTGCCAATATTTCACCCACTAGTCGTATTTCTTTTTTGCGAAAGTTTTCAAATAGCCGGGCGTACACGGGCTTTAAGCTGTTTATGGATTCCAGGCTCAAAGCACTGAGATGTACAAATTCGCGAAAGTAGATCAGTCGCTTTTCTAGATAACCATGCAATAAGTCTTCTGCAGGAACACTTGAGGAAAGGAGTCCTTCAAACTCGTTTAAAAGTGTTCTATATACTTCCTTAACTACTTCCTTGAATAATTCTTCTTTATTGGGGAAGTAGTAGTACAGGGATGCCTTCGATAGACCTATATCCCTGGCGATCTCCGTCATGGTTGTTTTTTTAAGGCCATAACGGCAAAATCTATTCTTGGCGGAATCAAGTATTGACAAAAAAACATCGTCACTCTTACCGTTGTCCATTTGACTTTTTTAGTTATAAAGTCAAAAATAGTATTTATATTCGCAAAAGAAAAATATTATTCCTTTAATTTTTAAAATCAGAATAATGCGGGAAAAAGGGCAAGATGACCATTCGTTTCTAAAGCATGCCATTGAAAACATGATGCCGGCCAATAAAATATTAGGACTGAAAATCATGGAGATCAGACCTCGGTACGTGATCATCAAAGTCCCTTTTAAGAAAGAATTTATAGGAGACTATCTGCAAAAACGATGGCATGGGGGTATTTTGGCCGCTATCGCCGATACGGCAGGAGGAGCTGCCGGAGCGACGACCCTCGATTCCTTACAGGACAGGATAAATACCTTGGATATGCGGATCGATTATCTCCATCCTACCGTTGAAGGTTATATTTTGGCCAAGGCAAAGATCGTTAAAAGTGGTAAGGCGACCGCTGTAGTAGACGTGGAACTTTTCCAAAGTGAACAAAAGGATCCAGTGGCTTTGGCAAGATGTATCTATAGCATACATAGAAACGGCTCCTAGGCTTTGTATAATAAAGAATTATGCATAAAAAATAGGACATCCAAAAATTTCTTCCCATTAAATACGTATCCGTTTATGATCAAAAAAAATTTAAGTATTTCCCTTTTATGCCTTGTTTGCATAGTCAATGCCCAAGAAATAAAACAGCTTAGCCTAAAGGAGGCCGTTAGCTATGCACTTGAAAACAAGGCCGATGCACAAAAATCGAAGTTGGCCATTGAAAATAGTGAGTACCAAATCCAGGAAGTTCGTTCGCGGGCAATGCCACAGATCACAGGAAACGGTAGTTTGGTCTATAATCCCATTCTACAGACCAATGTGATCGATGGAAGTTCATTTGGGCAACCGGGCACCATTATACAGGCAACTTTGGGCCAAAAATGGAATTCGATCTTCGGTGTTTCGTTGAACCAGACCATATTTGACCAATCGGTTTTCACAGGTTTAAAAGCCGCAAAAACTACCCGTGAGTTTTATCAGATCAATAATCGATTGACGCAAGAGCAGGTAATAGAAAAAGTAGCCAATAGTTACTATCAGGTATATCTACAACGTTTAAACCTTCAGGTACTCGATAGTACATTGGTAAACACGATCAAGGCAAAAAATATCATTGAGGGTCAGTATCAAAATGGGCTGGCCAAGAAAATCGATCTGGACAGGATCATTGTAAAAATTTCAAATTTCGAGACCCAACAGCTCCAGATAATCAATGCGCTGCAGCTTCAAGAAAATACCCTGAAATTTTTTATGGGTATGCCCATAACCGCACAAATCGAAATTCCGGAAATCGAGTTCGAATTCAGACCAAGTGAGGCAACTTCATCCATGGATACTGAGAACCGAACGGAGTATCTGCTTCTTAAAAAGCAGGAACAATTGCTGACCTACCAGAAAATGGCTGTCAAGGCGGAATTTTATCCAACGCTTTCCCTGACAGGTGGGTACAATTATCTTGGCCAAGGCCCGGATCTTCCCTGGTTCAAAAAGCCGGAGGACAATGTATATTGGTCCGATTTTTCATCGATAGGATTGAATTTGAAAATTCCCATTTTCGCGGGTTTTGGGACGCGTTCCAAAGTAAGGCAGGCCGATATCGATCTGCAGATCTTACAAGAGGATATCAAGGATACCGAATTGGCCTTGGACCTTGATTACGAAAATGCCCGAACCCAAATAAACAATAGTATTGCGACCATCGACAATCAAACCGAAAATGTCAGGTTGGCACAGGCAGTATTGGACAATACCAGAAACAATTTCGTCCAAGGTTTGGCTCCGCTAACGGATCTACTGGATGCAGAAAACGCCTTGACCGAGGCTAGGAACAACTTTAACACCGCAATTTTACAATACAAACTGGCAGAAATCCTTTTGTTGAAGGCCAAAGGGGAATTAATGAAATTAACAAATTAATAAGCACGATGAAAAAGAACATAATATACATATTTGTAATTGTAGTGGCATTGGCCCTGATCGCCTTTACCTTAATGAACAATAAACAGGAAAATCAAGCAAAGACAGATATCGTTGCACAGAAAAACGCTAGCGTCGCCGTAAAAGTGGATACGGTAAAAACGGAAACCAGTTCCCTCAATTTTATAGCGAATGGCAATTTTGAACCCTTTAAAGAACTGGATTTTTCTGCGGAAAAGCCAGGTAGGGTCGTTAGGGTTTTGGTAGAAGAAGGTGATCATGTCAGAGTAGGCCAAACTTTGGCAATTGTGAGAAGTGAGCAGGTATCGGCAGAACTGCACGCTGCCGAAGCGGCCTATCAGAATGCGTCCACAAATTTCAAACGTTTTGAAAATGCCCTAAAAACCGGTGGAGTGACCGAACAACAAATGGATCAGGCCAAGCTGACCTTGGTAACCGCACAATCGAGACTGGAACAGGCCAAGGTAAATGCAGGGGATGTCAACATAAAAGCTACGATAAAAGGAGTTGTGAACAAACGTTATATCGAACCGGGTTCTGTTCTGGGAGCGGCAACGCCAATGTTCGAAATTGTCGATGTCTCGAAACTGAAACTAAGGGTTACGGTCAACGAGTCCCAAGTGACCAGTTTAAAAGTTGGCGACCCGGTAAATGTGAAAGCCAGTGTTTTACCTGACAGAACTTTCTTGGGGAAAATCACGTTTATAGCACCGAAATCGGATAGCAGTTTGAATTTTCCGGTGGAAATCGAGATATCGAACAATCCGGACAGCACCTTGAAGGCGGGCATGTACGGGACGGCAACGTTTACTTCCTGGGACCGGGAAAGCAAAATGATACTGTTAGCACCTAGAAATGCGTTCTTGGGAAGTGTAAGCAGCAACCAGGTTTTCGTGGCCGAGGATGGAGTTGCAAAACTGACCGACGTGACGGCCGGAAGAATATTCGGTGATAAGGTCGAAATATTGGATGGTCTGGACAGCAATGAACTCGTAGTAGTTACCGGGCAGATCAATCTACAGAACGGTTCCAAGATAGACATCATCGACTAGAGCCCGACAATAACCTCAAACATTTTATTCCATACTATACTATGAAATTAGCGGAAATTTCCATAAAACGGCCTTCATTGGTCATTGTGCTGTTTACCATACTTACACTCGGGGGCCTGTTCAGTTATAACCAACTGGGATATGAATTGATACCCAAATTCGACCGAAATGTCATAACCGTCGCCACTATCTACCCCGGTGCCTCGCCCAGCGAGATCGAAAATACCGTGACAAAAAAAATAGAGGATGCGGTTGCCTCCCTGGAGAACATCAAAAAAATAGAATCGCGTTCTTATGAAAGTCTTTCCACGGTTGCGATTACCTTGACGGATGATGCCAATGTTGATTTTTCCCTGAACGATGCACAACGGAAGATCAATGCCATTATCAGTGATCTGCCCGATGATGCCAAAACACCCTCTTTAAGCAAATTTTCATTGAGCGACCTTCCGATTATGACAATTGGTGCTAATGGCACGATGGATGAAATTAAGTTTTATGACCTGATAGATAAAAAAATTGCCCCTTTGCTTTCCCGGGTCAATGGTGTGGCACAGATAAATTTGATCGGGGGGCAAGAAAGGGAAATCCAGATAAATTTAGATGCCGACCGACTTCAGGGATATAACCTTTCCATACCTCAGGTCCAACAGACCATCCTGGCCTCGAATTTGGATTTCCCCACAGGAAATATTCAGACCAGACAGCAAAAAATATTGATCCGATTGGCCGGAAAATATATAAGCGTTGAAGAGCTGCGCAATCTAGTGGTCGCGGATCAAGATGGCATCCAAGTGAGGCTCGGTGATATTGCGGATGTTCAGGACAGTCAAAAAACACCCGAAAAAATTGCAAGGGTAAATCAAAAAAGTGCCATCCTATTGCAGGTAATCAAGCAGTCCGATGCCAATGCCGTGGCCGTAAGCGAGGATATATTGAAACGGAAAGCACAGCTCGAGACCGATTATAAAGCCATAGACCTCAAGCTCAATGTCGCCAATGACAGTACTGTTTTTACCTTGGAGGCGGCCGATTCGGTAATCCATGACCTATTGATCGCTGTGTTATTGGTAGCGATCGTAATGCTCTTCTTCTTGCACAGTGTAAGAAACTCGCTAATTGTAATGGTGTCCATACCCGCATCGTTGATTGCGACATTTATAGGGTTTTTGTTGTTGGACTATACTTTGAACCTAATGAGTTTATTGGGATTATCTTTGGTGGTAGGTATCTTGGTGGACGATGCCATCGTTGTACTCGAAAATATTTACCGGCATATGGAGATGGGCAAAAACCGTGTCCGTGCGGCCTATGACGGTACCGCTGAAATCGGGGGCACAGTAACATCCATAACGTTGGTAATTGTGGTCGTCTTTTTTCCAATTGCCATGAGCAGCGGTCTGGTGTCCAAAATTATTACCCAATTTTGTGTGACCATCATAATTTCCACTTTGTTGTCCCTCCTGGCATCGTTTACCATTATTCCTTGGTTATCGTCCCGTTTTGGAAAATTGGAGCATATCACTGGTAAAAACCTGTTCGGTAGACTTATCATCAAATTCGAAACACAATTAAAACGTTTTACGAATTGGATCTCGGGCTTATTGACCTGGTGCCTGGATCATTATAAAACAACCTTGTCTGTCGTCTTGGTTATATTCTTTGCTTCGATTGCCTTGGTAGGGGCAGGATTTATAGGAGGTGAATTCTTTGCGGCATCGGATAGGGGCGAGTTTTTGGTGCAGATAGAACTACCGAAAGATGCCTCATTGGAACAAAGTAATTTTATGGCCCAAAAAGCAGAGGCCTTTTTGAATACCCAGGAAGAGGTCAAGAGCCTTATCACTACTGTAGGCCAGACCAGCGAGGGATTAGGTGCTTCACAGGCTACCGCTTATAAGGCCGAAATCAACGTTCAAATGGTAGATGAAAAGGAACGGCTGGACGATTCTTATGTATTTGCCGCCAAAACAAAACGTCGTTTAGAGAAAATATTGGTAGGCGCCAAAGTGAAGACTGTACCTATAAGTCTTTTGGGAGTGGCGGAGGAAGCCCCGTTGGCCTTGGTCGTGACCGGGCCTAGTTTGGATAGTGCCATGGTCTTTGCCAGAAAGGCCGAGGCGGAACTATATAAAATTCCCGGGGCCACGGAAATCGAATTGTCCGTAGAAACGGGAAACCCTGAAATCAATGTTCAGGTAGATCGGGATAAGATGACCTCTCTAGGCTTATCGTTACAAACGGTAGGATTGACAATGCAGACCGCATTCAACGGGAATACCGATGGCAAATTCAGGGCGGGAGAATATGAATATGATATTAACATCCGCTACAATAGTTTTGATAGAAAAAGCATTGCCGACGTAGGGGATTTGATCCTTACAAACAATCAAGGGCAAGAAGTAAAACTCTCACAATTCGCCGAGATCGTGGAAGCTTCAGGCCCGAGCCAATTGGAACGTCGGGACAAGACCGCGTCAGTTACCGTAAAAGGGCAGTCCGTTGGCCGGCCGGCCGGTACGGTCGCCGATGAATGGGAAGCTGCCTTCCAAAATGTCGAACGGCCCACGGGAGTCGATTATGTATGGGGGGGCGATAAAGAAAGGCAGTCGGAAGGGTTTGGAACACTGGGAATTGCTATGTTGGCGGCGATCATATTGGTCTATTTAGTAATGGTTTCCCTGTACGACAGTTTTGTGCACCCCTTCGTAGTTCTTTTTTCCATTCCATTATCGTTCATCGGAGCTTTGCTGGCATTGGCGTTAACAAATAATTCCCTGAACATCTTTACCATTCTTGGTATAATTATGTTGATCGGGCTAGTGTGTAAAAACGCCATTATCCTGGTTGACTTTGCCAATGAAAGGGTCCGGTCGGGGGAAACGGTCAGGAACGCCTTGATACAGGCCAACCACGCACGTCTCCGCCCAATTCTGATGACCACCATTGCCATGGTTTTCGGGATGCTTCCCATTGCTTTGGCCTCAGGCCCGGGATCAGGATGGAAAAATGGTCTTGCCTGGGTTATTATCGGAGGTTTGATTAGTTCACTTTTCTTGACCTTGATAATAGTACCGGTAATATATAATTTAATGGAAAAATTGGTACATAAGTTTACCAAGGGAACAAAAACTGATTATGAGGGGCTCATGGTGGCCGATTACGAGCATAAAAAATTGGTAGATGGCTTTAACCCAGACCATACGCTCTGATATGCTGGCCCGTGTTCTGGTTGTTGCGCTTTATCGATTTCTAAAAGGATTTCTCTATGGTACCCCTTGGTAACCTCTTGTCCGAGCAAGACGAACAATGTTTAAGGAGCATCAAAACCAGTTTGCCCTGCGGGCCGCGAATCGAAACCGGCCCCTTTTTTAGATCCGCCAGATCAAAGGTATTGATCAGGGCATACCATCGGCATCAGCGGATTTTGGGCTGACGGCCTTAGCGTTTAACTTGAGAAGAATATTTAGTCGAGTCTTGGAAACAGTTCAAATAATTGATTATCAATATTTTGTGGTGTAAATATCGTAAAAAAATGCTTGCGTAAATGACCGGTTCTTAGTAACTTCTTATATAAAACCTTGTCAAATGCGTTCAAAAAAGAAGTCTGCCGGACAGCTTAATTTTCTTGCCCCGACCCTTAAGGAGCAGCTCAATCCCAAGAACGAACTATATCTTTTGGCACATGAGATCGATTGGGATTATTTCGAAAAAGAATTTGCCCCGTTGTATTCCGACAAGGTCCGTCCCGCCCACCCGATAAGGTTGATGGCATCGCTGTTGATCCTGAAGGCCGTCTAAAATCTGTCCCACGAGGTACTGGTCGAACAACTCTGGGAGATGAACGCCTATTTCCAATACTTCGGGGGCATGTCCTTACAACAATGGGTCCGGCCCTGTGCGGCCAGCGATCTGGTGCATTTCAGGCAGCGAATAGGGAAACAGGGAGTGGAGAAGATATCCAAACATTCGATAGACAAACATGACAGGGACGGCCAAGACCCGAACGTAAGTATCGACACTACGGCACAGGAGAAGAACATCACCTATCCCACGGATGCCAAGCTGCATAAAAAGATCATGGACAAATGCGTGAAAATGGCAAAGGGGCACGACATCATTCTGCGCAGGAGCTACAAACGCACCTCGAAGCAATTGGTCAGGAACACCTATAACGGCACTCACCCCAAAAGGAAGAAAAAGGCGGATGCCGCAAAGCGAAAACTGAACACCATCGCCGGGCGGTTGGTCAGGGAGCTCGAACGCAAGCTGCCCGACAGGGCCCGTGCCGGCGAACTGGAACTCTATAAAAAGGTGCTTTCCTAACACAAAAACAGTAAGAACAAGATATACAGCCTTCACGAACCCGAGGTCTTTTGTATGAGCAAGGGCAAGGCACATAAAAAATATGAATACGGCAACAAGGCCTCTGTGGCACTCACCCAAAAAACGGGGATCATTGTCGGGGCGAAGACCTTCAGAACCAATGTGAACGATGGCCATACCTTGGAAGAAGTACTGGCCCAGACTCGGGAGCTTACGGGAAAAGCGCCCAAGACCGACAGTGTAGACAGGGGCTATAAGGGAAAACAGACCGTTGGGGATAAACATATCAACATTCCCAAGCTCCCATTGAAAAGGGACAATGCCTATCAAAAACGCAAAAAGAGGAAACACTTTAGAAGAAGGGCGGCCATAGTACCCGTCATCGGACATCTAAAATTGGACCACCGTGCGGCAAGGAACTTCCTCAAAGGGCAAATGGGCGACAGTATCAACTTTATGATGGCAGCAGCAGGGTTCAACTTCAAAAAATTGATGATAAAACTTAAGGAAACGCTTCTTTGGATATATTAGTACCTCAAGAATATGTTCGGTCCAAAAATATTCGGGAATCAAATGGCATTCAGGCAAATAAAATTGACCATGAACACCTTTTTTAAGGCTCGACTATTTAACATCAAACAACCCTGAAAAGACCATTTTACCTTTACTCAAGGCTTTCAAGGGCTCTAAAGGCCATGGGTAGGGCTTTAAACGAACTTGGAAGATTTTTCAGGAATACCTACTAGATTCAATCATTTTATCCAAAACAGTACGATATCACACTACACGTTAATTGAATTGTCTTTTTCGGATTTATCGCCAAAGATTTTCTTTCTGTGATTAATGCCCCAATTCTGCAATTCCAAAATAACTTTTTTTAACGTTTTAGAATGTTCTGTAGGTGTATATTTTGTTCTGACAGGAAAACCATTTAAAACAGTTCTAATAATCAACTGGTTTTCTTCCATATCTTTCAATTCCTTTGACAAAACTTTGGTACTTAACTTTGGAATACTCCGTTCTATCTCTCTAAAGTGCTTGTTGCCTTCCCAAATTGAAATTAGGATCAAAAGTTTCCATTTCCCACCTATTACATCTAAAGTGTCCCTTACCGGTAACAAAGCGGACATACACTCTTTGTGTTCTTTTTTTTTCATCTCATTTAATTCAATGGTTACCTAAAGGTAACTGGTTACAAATAGGTAACTGATTACTAATAGTAATCAAAAATAATTAATTTTGCTGTATTACTAAAAAAAGCCATCGAAAAATGAAAAACAAGATTCTTACAGTTTTATGTATCCTATTCGGATTAATGATGATTAATTCAGGATTAAACAAATTCTTCAACTATATGCCTATGCCTGAAATGTCTGAAGAAATGATGCAAATTATGGGCAGCTTTATGGCAATAAAATGGATTTTTCCACTTGTAGCAATTATTGAAATCCTTGGAGGATCTTTAATAGCAATTCCGAAAACAAGAGCATTGGGAGCATTAGTAATTCTTCCTATATTGGTAGGGATAATTGTTCACCATTTAGTACACGATCTATCAGGTATTGGAATCGCGTTAATATTGTTCGCAATTAATATTTGGGTAATTGTTGCCAACTGGAATAAATACCAGCCAATCATAAAAATCGAAAAAAAGGAAAGCCTAAAAAAATAAATATTTAGTAGTTAAAAACACTATTGCCTAAAAGGATTTGAATGTTTTAGTCCAAATCAAAATAAGAATTGGAATAATTACTTGTAATTATTCCTTTCAAATTATAAATGACTAAGTGTTTAAATAATTGACACTATCCCGTAAACTGTGTAAGTTAAAAATAACCAGGGTTTGACTTTTATCTAAAGTCTGACCCTTTTTTCATAGATCGTAAGGAACTGATTTAAAATAATGCCCCAGTTCCTGATGGGCATGGACCACTTCTTGGTCGCCTCCCTTGTTGCCAAATATACGGATTTCATTACCGCATCATCCGTAGGGAACGAAAGTTTGTTCTTGGTGTACTTTCTAATTTTTCCATTGAGGTTCTCTATAAGATTGGTGGTATAGATGATCTTAAGGATCTCCAAAGGAAATTCGAAGAATACGGTTAGTTCCTGCCAGTTGTCCCTCCAACTTTTTATGGCGTAGGAATACTTGTTTTCCCATTGCCCTGCAAAGTCGTTCAGGGCCGCTTTGGCAGCCTCCTGGGTCGGGGCATTGTAAATATGTTTCATATCGGCGGTAAATGCTTTTTTGTCCTTCCAGACCACATACCTACAGGCATTTCTTATCTGGTGTACCACACATATCTGCGTCTTGGATTCCGGGAACACGTTCTTGATGGTGTCCGTAAACCCATTGAGATTGTCGGTGGCCGTAATAAGGATGTCCTCAGTACCTCGCGCCCTGATATCGGTCAGTACGCCCATCCAGAAAGCGGCCGATTCGTTCTTGCCCAACCAAAGTCCCATCACTTCTTTTTTACCGTCCCTGCGCAAGCCTACGGCAATATAAACGGTCTTGTTGATGACCTTGGAGCTCTCACGTACCTTAAATACAATGCCGTCCATCCAAACAATAAGGTAGACAGGTTCCAGCGGGCGGTTCTGCCAAGCTACGATATCGCCGGATACCTTGTCGGTAATCCTTGATATGGTCGAAGTGGAGACTTCAAAGTTGTAGACCTCCCGTATCTGCTCCTCGATATCGCTATTGCTCATCCCTTTGGCGTAGAGCGATACGATCACGTTCTCGAGCCCGTCGACCATGTTGCCGCGTTTGGGCACTATCATGGGATTGAACGAAGCTTCCCTGTCCCTTGGCACGGCTATTTCGGATTCCCCGAAAGAAGTGCGTACCTTCTTTTTGGAAAACCCGTTTCGCGAATTGCTCTGATTTGATTTTTGGTGTTTGTCATAATCCAAATGACCATCCAACTCTCCCTCGAGCATCTTCTCGATACCCCGTTTTTGGAGTTCCTTTAAAAAACCGTTGAGCTCATCTCCGGTCTTGAACTGTTTTAGAAATTCATCGTCGAATAATTCTTCTTTTTTCATAATGTGTAAATATTTAAAATTAAACAAAAAAATAGCTGGGGCATGCCCCAGCTATTTTCTATTTACACACTTTATGAGATAGTCCTAAATAATTCGGCTTTCCCGTAAGATTCAAATAAATTGTTCTTTTTAAACACCAGATTGTCAATTCTAAAAAAATAGATTTTCACTAGTATTTCTACATTAATATCTTCTTTTATATCTCCAGCTTCTTGTGCTTGCTTCAGTAATTTATAAACAATGCTATGTGATAATTCTTTTCTGCTTTAGTGATCATCTTTCAGTTATTTGTAACCTTTTATTTTTAAATATTAATCTATTGGAATTGACAATAATGGTATGTTTATTCCTGAGGCCATAACTCTAGTTTTACTTCTATGGACTATAGATTCCCAAAAACCATATTTTTTTGGCATCATCACTAATAAATCAAAACTTGATTTTTCAATCTCCTTCTCTATTGCTTTTATTACAGCATCTGAGTTCACTTTCTTATAAAAATACGTAACATTTTCCAGGCCTTTTTCTATATTCTCAAAAGCTATGTTTTCTGATTTTAGTTCATTTATTTTTTTTTCTACATAAAACACAGTTACTTCAGACTTAAGCTGAATGGCGGCTCTCCTTAATTTTGCCAAGGTTCGTAAAGGTATATTCTGCAGTATATCGCAGGCAAAAAGAATCTTGTGGATCCCAGAAAATTTAGCATTTACGGGTATAGCCAACACTGGAAAATTTTTCATACTGACCAAGGTTGTTGTTGGGTTTCCAAGCAAATTTTGTTCTAGTGATTTTGCCGACATTCCCATAACTAGAAATTTTGAGTTATGCGATTTCAATATAGAATCTATTTCAAGTTCAAAATCCAAATAACTACATTGATACTCAACTTCAATTTTAAATTTATTCGATAATTTTAAAGCTTGTGTGCTTAATTTCTCTTTGGTTTTTTCAATTAAGGCATCCATTGAAGTCGCCGATATTCGCGCATTTGAAGCGTGAATAGGCAACTTAAAAGCATTAAAAAGCACCAGTTTAGTATTTAATAATTGAGCTAATGATGCTGAATAAAGTACAGCATTATCAGAGGTTTTAGAAAAATTTGTTGCAACTAAAATTGAGTACATAGTTTTGGTTAAGAATGAATGTTTATTAGGTATTTAATATTATCTCCATCCGCCGCCAAGAGCTTCATATAAGTCTACAATAGATACTAATTGTTGTAACTTACTATCTATAATATTAAGCTCTGCACTCAAGGCCCGTTCTCTCGCTGTTAATAAGTCCAAATAATTGGCATATCCATTTATAAGTAATTCTTCAGAGTTTGTTTCTGCTGTACGCAAGGCTTCAACTTCATTTTTTCTAAACTCGAATTTATTAGTTTCAGATTCAAAGGTAAACAACGCGTTAGACACTTCGCTCCCTGCAACCAACAAGGTCTTTTTAAACTGAAGTAAAGACTGCTCTTGCTGTGCAATTGCAACTTCTTTTTGAGTTTTCAAGGCACGTTTATTAAATAATGGCTGAGTCAAACCTCCAATGATATTAGCAAATAACGAGTTGGCACTAAATAATTTATCTAACTCTAAACTTTGAAATCCACCTGAAGCTGTTAAGGTTAAAGATGGATACAGATTACTTTTAGTCACATTCGTTAATTCAAAAGATTGAATTAAACCATACTCAGCAGCCATAACATCTGGTCTATTATTAAGCAAAGTAGCAGGTACACCAAGAACAATATCTTGTTCTATATTTTGAAAATCTAAACTGCTTCTTTCAAAATGTTGTGGTGCTTTTCCTAATAAAATACTTAATGTATTTTCAGTTTTAAAAATAGCAGTTTCAATATCTACCTGTAAGGCTCTTGCACTATTGAATTGTGCTATATTTTGGTCTACCGCAACTTGTGTGACTTGACCAGCATCTTTTAATGCTTTAATTGTAGTTACACTACTATCTCTAGTTGCAATAGTCTCTTTAGTGATTTTTAACTGCTCATCTAAAGCTAATAAGTTATAATACGTATTGGCAATACTAGAAATCAACTGCGTTTTTACGGCTTGATGTCCAGCAACACTTTGCAAATATGCTGCTTGCGTTGCTCTTTTATTGCTTCGTATTTTTCCCCAAATATCTGCTTCCCAAGAAAGGTTTGCCGTAACATCATATTGGTCTGTAGAAGTATCACTTAAGAATGCACCAAACTGAGTGTTCTTGGATAATTCTTGATGTGTCCAGTTTACACCAACATTAACCGATGGTAAATAACCTGCCTTACCTTGCTTGGCATAAGCTTGGGCTGCTATAATTTGCTGAAGCGCAATGCGAACATCCATATTGTTTTGCAGACCTTCTTCTATATATTGTTGAAGATATTGGTCTGTAAATAAGGTTTTCCAAGATACATCTGCTATTGAAACACTGTCTGTTGGCAAATTTTCTGTTCGGTATAGAGCTTCAGTTTCTGTTTCAATATCTGGTCTCACATAATCTTTTGCTACAAAACAGCTTTGTAATGTTAATGCAACGATTAGTAATAGTGCTCCTTTATTAAAATTTCTATGTTTTATATTTAAATTCATTACGCTTAATCTTCAATAGTTTGTACTGCTGGTTTACTAGAAACTTTTTCTTGTAACCATTGGAAAAATATAAATAGGATTGGAATTATAAAAACTCCTAAAATGGTTCCGATGAGCATTCCTCCTGCAGCACCAGTACCAATAGAATTATTGCCTTTTGCGCCTACACCAGATGCCAACACTAATGGCATTAATCCTAAAATAAAGGCAAAAGAAGTCATCAAAATAGGTCGTAAACGTGCTTTTGCTCCGTGTATAGCAGCATCTACTATACTTTCCCCATTTCGTCTTCTTTGTACAGCGAACTCCACAATCAATATGGCATTTTTAGCGAGAAGACCAATAAGCATGATCAAAGCAATTTGAAAATAGATGTTGTTCTCCAATCCTAACATTTTGGTTGAGAAAAACGCTCCAAATACACCTAATGGCAAAGAAAGAATAACGGCTAATGGCAACAAATAACTTTCATATTGTGCAGCCAATAGGAAATACACAAACACAATACAAAGTATAAATATAATAGTGGTTTGATTACCTGCATTTACCTCTTCACGTGACAACCCGGAATAAGCTACCTCATAATTACTTGGTAATTTTGCTGCCTCAGCCTCAATGACTGCTAAAGCGTCACCTGTACTAAATCCAGGATTTGCTGCACCAGAAACCTTTGTGGAATTGTACAAGTTAAAACGGGTTACAGATTGTGGTCCATATACACGCTTTAAATTAACAAACTGTGTAATTGGTGTCATCTCACCATTTCCTGCTTTTATATATAATTCATTTAAATCACTTTTGTCTGCCCGATCTTCTGGTAATGCCTGCATATATACACGGTATTGTTTGCCAAAACGTGCAAAATCTGCGGCATACACTCCTCCAATATAACCTTGCATCGTGGAGAAAATACTACTAATAGGAACACCAGACTTTTTAGCCAGGGGGACGTTAATTTCCATTTCGTACTGTGGATACTTGGTATTAAATGACGACTGTCCGTATTTAATTTCAGGATGCTGCATTAAACTGCCGATAAACTGTTGCGTTGCTTGGTCTAAATCGCTAAAATCGCCACCTGTACGGTCTAATAAATTCACTTCGAAACCAGCTGATATTCCAAAACCAGGAATACTTGGTGGTGCGAAGAAAATTATGTTAGCTTCGGGAATTCCTGCGGCTATACCAAATAATTTTCCAGTAATGGCTTCACTACTCTCACTTTCATCACGTTCTGACCAATCTTTTAATTTTAAAAATCCTAATGCATAATTACTACCTGCACCACTGATTAAGCTTACACCGTTAATTAATGAAATTCCTTGCACACCTTCTAAATTTTTTGCCTTGGCGTAAATTTCTTCGGTTACTTCGTAGGTTCTATCAATAGATGCGCCTGCTGGTAATTCTACATTTACAAAAATCACACCTCTGTCTTCACTTGGAACAAATCCAGTAGGCGTTGTACTTGCTGACCACCAGATACCAACAAATGCTAATACTAAAATTACTACTGTAACAAATTTGTTCTTGTATAAAAAGGATAGCGATCTTCCGTAGCGTTGCGTGGTTGCATGAAACGCTTTGTTGAAAGCACTGTACAAACGTTGTAAAAAGCTTTTCTTCTCATGTTCATCTTCATCATGAGGCTTTAAAAACAATGCACATAACGCTGGGCTCAAGGTTAAGGCATTTACCGCTGAAATTAAAATGGCTATAATTAATGTTACCCCAAATTGCTCATAAAAAACACCTGTAGGTCCTTGTACAAAGGTAACAGGTACAAAAACCGCTGCCATAACCAAGGTAATGGAAATAATGGCTCCAGATATTTCGTGCATTGCATCCAATGTTGCCTTTTTGGCGCTTTTTGCTCCATCATCAATTTTTGCATGGACCGCTTCTACAACCACAATGGCATCATCTACAACAATACCAATGGCAAGCACCAAAGCAAATAAAGTGAGTAAATTAATGGAATAGCCAAATAAATTAAGAAAGAAAAATGTACCAATAATAGAAACCGGGACCGAAATGGCCGGAATTAATGTAGAACGAAAATCCTGTAAAAAGATAAATACAACTATAAAGACCAGAATAAAGGCTTCTATAAGTGTATTCCTAACCTTATTCATGGAAGCCGTTAAAAAATCATTAGTGTCGTAATTGATATAGACTTTAACACCTTCTGGGAAATCTTTTTCTAAACGTGCCAGTTCAGATTTAACTCCGGTAATAATTTGTTGCGCATTGGAACCGGCAGTTTGATAAATTGCCATATTAATACTTGGAAACCCATTGGTTTTTGAAGAAGCATCATAGCTTTGTGCATCTAATTCTATGCTTGCGACATCCTTTAAGTGTAAATATTCGCCATTGTCCAAGGCTTTAACAATAATGTCTTCATATTGTTTTTCAGTTTTAAATCGTCCGCTATACTTTATGTTGTATGAAAATGCTTCACCACTGTTTTGTCCTAAAGAACCTGCTGAAGCTTCTAAACTTTGCTCTCTTAATGCCGTTTGAATATCTGAAGGTATTAAACCATAAGCCGCTAATTTTTCAGGCTTTAACCATACACGCATCGCATAATCCTGTCTTGAAAACACGTTTACATCTCCCACACCATTAACACGTTGTAATGATGGAATGACGTTTATCTTTAAATAATTCTGAACGTATGTATCATTGTAATCAGGATTTTCTGAATACACAGACATAAACATTAAAGCAGATGTTTGTTGTTTTTGTGTAATGACTCCTGTTTGAACAACTTCCTGTGGTAATAACGGATTTGCTCTAGATACACGATTTTGAACATTTACCGCAGCAATATCTGGATCGGTCTCTTGGTCAAAATATACCGTAATATCTGCGGTACCATTATTGGTTGCAGAAGACGTGATATACGTCATGCCTTCTACACCGTTTATTTGTTCTTCAATAGGTATGATAACACTTTCCAATATGGTTTCTGCACTAGCTCCTGGATAGGTCGCTGTTACTTTAATCGTTGGCGGTGCAATATCTGGATACTGTTCTACGGCTAAGGTGGTATAACCTAAAACCCCTAGAATGACTATGATGATAGAAATAACCGTAGATAATACGGGTCTTTCAATAAATGTCTTTAACATGAATTAAGGATTATAAGATTATTATTGGAATAAAGGTTTTATTGGCTTTGTAATACTATCGAACGCTACTTCTTTTGGTGTTATATCCATATCGTTTCTTAACTTACCAACTCCAGAAACTACTATTTTATCCTTGGGCTCTAAACCAGACTCTACAACATATAAATTATCTATATTGGCTTTAATCTTTATCAATGTGGAAGCAACCATATTGTTTTTTCCTAATTTAAAAATCATAATATTTCCTTGTTGCTCAAAGGTTGCGTCTTGAGGCACTACTGTTGCATTTTCGTAAACCGTTGGTATTTGAATTTTACCACTGTTGCCATTAGTTAACAACTGATTTGGGTTACTAAAAACAGCCCTTAAACTTACTGTTCCTGTGTTTTGGTTAACTTGTCCAGAACTAGTCTGAATACTCCCTTTTTCAGAATACGTATTTCCGTTTGCTAGAATTAGGTTTACATCTGGATAATTGCCTAATTTTTCTTTTAAGTTTTTACCTTCAGCATTTTGTAAAAAGTCTAAATACTGGGTTTCATTTAAACTAAAAAATGCATACACTTTACTTATATTACTGACCGTAGTTAAAGGTGTTGCAGTATTTGGGCTAACTAATGCGCCTTCTCTAAAATTAATTGTACCTACATAACCATCTACCGGACTTTTGATTGTGGCATAGCCTATATTTGCATAAACACTACTGTAGGCTGCTTTGGCTTGTGCCAAATTAGCTTTAGCAGTTTCCAATTGTACTGGACTAATGATGTTTTTTTCTACAAGAGGAATAAGTTTATCTACCTCTACTTGTGCCACATTAATACGTGCTTTTGCTGCTGCAGCATCTTGACTTAAAGACTGTGTCTCTAACTTAAATAACACTTCGTCTTTACTTACTTTTTGACCTTCGTCCACCAATACTTTTTGAATATAACCAGATGCTTTAGCTCTAACATCACTATTTATTACACCTTCAATTCTAGCTGGATATTCTGTAAATCCTGTAACTGTTTTAGGTTGTATTTGTGTTATTGGAAAAGGAGCAGGTGGTCTTTGAGAGGTTTGTTGGCTTTCTTGTTTATCACCACAACTTACAATGGCTAAGAATATACTTAGCGACAAGATGGTATATAATTTATTGTATTTCATTTTTAATTTGACTTTAAATATTGAATGGGTTATCTGTTAATTTTTTTCTTAATTGTTCTATTGACATACTTGCTTCATCTAGAAATTTGATATAGTCATTATGAAAATTCAAATCGAATTTTTCTTCTTCATTTTTAGTTTTCTGTGTGTTAATTGTCTCTTTATATTTCTTTATTTCTAAATGTAACGCTTTAACCTCTTGCCATTCATTTATTATGGTATCGATGTGCTGAACAATCATATCCTTATTTATAATGAAATATCTTTTGCGATCTCCAGTTTTTGTGAAATACACTATTTTTTTTAAATCTTGTAAATGATTGAGGTGTGTAGAAATAGTACTCTTACTTGCGCGAAGGATAGTTACCATATCTTCAAAGGTGGCTCCTTTTTTACCTGTAAGAATGATGTAAGCTAAAATACGTGATGCAACAGGTGCTAACTGTTCTCTATTCTCTAAATGCACACCTAGTTTTTCAACTAAGTCCATTTTTTCTTTGCAGATTTTTTCTTTCATTTTGGATTTTATTCTTGCTTTATGTAAAGTGATTTAGATAAATAAAACAAAATTAGCTGCAAATATACAATTTAGTTCTGAATAAAACGAACATAACGAATAAAACGAAGTTAAATTATTTCAGCTTAAAAAACCATCTCCTTTTCGGGGTGGTCATGTTCTTATTCTTATGGTTTTGCCTAGATCCTCTAAGTGACTCCGAATTTCTTTGAGATTTTTTTGGCAACCCTTAGTTTGACCGGGTTTGATACCAGTAATCCCCGCCCCCTATGGGGCGGCCTTTAAAGCCTCCTTCTAAACAAGTGAATGTTTACTGTTAATAGAATATCCTTTTTGAATCGTACTTCATTCTTAGGCCTGCACCCTTTCCATTTATCCGTGGGGACTTCCGCTTCCCACTGTTGTTGATAAAGATTTATGGCAGTGACCTGTTCAAAAAATTTCTATGCTCGTGGAGTGATCCGGTTATTTTTTACTGGACACCAGTGTTTTTTTTGTTAAAAAAAATCAGATATTATTAATCGAACTCAGGTTTCTATAATAATCAATGGCCATATTCACAGCAATTTTTCTAATCCAACTTTTAAGAATTTGTTTTTCATCAAACTTGTTAATGGAGCTAAAAATCTTCATAAAAGAATCATGGGTGATTTCTTGGGCCACATCACGATTTGCACAATACGATAAGCTAACGGCCATGACATATCCATAGTACCACTTATACTGAAGTTCTTGGTATTTTTCCGATTCTATTGCACAGCCAGCAATTATTTCTCTCTCCTCCTTTTCAGAGTACTTCTTCAAATTAAGTTAGTATTTTTGCACACGAATTATCTATGCCCAATGATTTTTAAATTCAAATATAACGCATGGTATTCCATGCTATTAAAACCATAATTTCTCCCAATACGTAAAATTATTTACAAACACTACAGTTTTCATTAGAAAGAAAATATAATAGGATATTAAAACGGAAAGATGTGTCACTAATGATATAGTTTTAATTCTAAAAGTTATCTGGTAAAATTATTCCGGTTTGCGTCTTTAAAATAGCATAAATGAAACCCTGAACAGCCTAAATTGGTTACATTATCAGAAAATACTGGGCATAAGATGTAAATTCACAACCATGCTTTGATAACATATTGATCCTTATTTAATGGCTTTGGTCTATTTCTATTAAAAAATAATATTTAACAGTTTCGTCCGGTTTCAAAGTGACAAGGTGGTGCTTTTTCTCGATATCTTTTGGAGAATCTTCAAAATCGTGATGTGAGGCCATAGGTTCAATACAGACAAACGGATATCCCGGAGGGCTCCAAATATTGACATTCGGAAAATTACCCAGAATCAAACTTATATAAGGCTTTTTGCCAGATCTGGCCAGACCAATTTTATTGATAATTGAGTCTTTGATGAAAATTCCAGTATTGGGAATCCTGGCATCATCAAGTCCAAGATTTGTCTCATTTTGTAAAAAAGGTGCTGCTGAATCTTTTAAAAGACTATTCTTAATAAGTCCTCTTTTGGCAGAAAGTGATTTAAAAAAAAATAACTCATGTCTTTCTCTATCATTTGATTGACCGAGTGACAGATTGAACCCTGGATGCCCTCCCAGTGCAAAATACATGCTTTGGGTGTCGTTGTTAGTGACGATATATTCGTTCAAAATGGTATTGCCAATCAATTTATAGCGAACAAGAAGGTTAAACAAAAATGGGTAGTTTTCGTGCAAAACCTCTTCATCGGGGACATAACTTAATGTTACCTCATTTTTAGATTTGTGCTTTAGGGTCATAAGACTCTGTTTTATGATTCCCATTTTTGGCATCTCGTATTTCACATTACGAAAATAAAACTCATCATCTCTGAACCTGACATTGACCGGAAACATTATGGGAGACCTATCTGGCCAATATTTACTATTTCCTTGCCATAGGTACTCAAACTTGCTAACCTTGCCTTGTATGCTTTGCAACTCAGCTCCTTTTTTGTTTATTGAGATTTTAATGGAATCATTTTCGATCCAAAATACTTCAGAGCTTTGCCCAATGGCTGTAAAGCACAATGTTAAAAATGAACATAAAAAACCCACCTTCGAATTTGTTAAACTACAACTATACTTAATTGTCTTGTTTGAATTTGTTCTTCTCATGTTCAATGGATTGATTTACGATCTGAATTTCACCATAAGGGTTGACCTTAGAAGTAAAATGAAGAAAAGCGCAGACCGGCTGCGCTCTCCCAACAAACTAACTAACGCAAATCAACTTCAGTATCTTATGATTGTTTAAAATGATTGCTTATACAATTGAGGAGCTCAATGACAATTCAAAAGTCAACCCCGGGCTTTCAACTGATCTTCCCCTTTGACCAAATCTGAATTATGTTTCTTTACCAAGGCTTGAATTTGTTCGATGATATCAAGATTGCTATCGGCAACATTAAATTTTTCAGACGGGTCCACTTCAAGATTGAAGAGAAGCGGGGGGTTATGTTCTTCTCGTGCCGGTGGGCCATAAGCGCCTTCAGTAATGAAATGTGCCTTGAATGCTCCCAATCTAACAGCATAGAGCTCATCTCCCCTATAATAGAATACTTCTTTTCTTTTGCTCGGCTTTTTTTCGAAAAGCGTTGGGCCCAGGTCTGTTCCGTCCATTTTTCGATCATCGGGTAGGGGTACATTTGCCAATTTACTGAAGGTGGTAAATAAATCCATGGTGGTGCCAATTTGGTTCACCAAACCAGGTTGTATTCGGCCAGGACTCCAAAAAATACAGGGTTCACGCATACCTCCTTCCCAAGTTGAGCCTTTTCCTTCTCGCAATAGCCCGGCACTTCCACCTTCTTGTTTCATGATGAGCCATGGTCCATTGTCAGAGGTGAAGACCACAATGGTATTTTCGTCGAGGCCGTTATTTTTCAGTTCGGCCAATATCTGCCCGACCCCGTGATCAATCTCTTCCACGACATCTCCATAGATGCCCCTATTGCTGGTACCCAAAAAATCTTTCGAGGCAAAAAGAGGTACATGTGGAAGGCTATGGGCCAAATAGAGAAAAAATGCATTTTCTTTGTTTTGTCGGATGAACTGAACAGCCTCTTCATTATAACGTTTTGTCAATGTGTTCTGATCAGCTGGCCGTTCCACTATCTCGGTATTGCGCATGAGGGGAACGTTGAAAGTGTTTATATCCTTTTTTTCTTCTGACTTCCAAAAATCAATATATCCCTGAGCAGACCTAAATGGTATGATATTGTCCATGTCATTGCTGTAAGGAATTCCAAAATAGTAATCGAACCCTTGACTTGTTGGTAGATATTCTTCTTTATGGCCTAAATGCCATTTCCCTATACAGGCCGTTGCGTAATCGACTTTTTTTAATTGTTCCGCAAGGGTTACCTCATTCTGCGGCAATCCATTGTGGGAATCGGGAAAAAGGACGCGGTTTACCTTGCTTGTCATTCCATTTCTGATGGGCAACCTCCCTGTCATCAGTGCCGCCCTACTGGGGGTACATACGCTGGATCCCACATAGAAGTTCGTCCATTTTTGGCCTTCAACCGCCATTTGATCCAAATTTCGTGTATGTATGGTTGGATGACCGTAGGAACTCAAATCACCGTACCCTAGGTCATCGGCAAAAATGACCACGAAGTTCAAGGGTTTATTTTGCCCTTTAGGTTCTCGATCCGTCTCAGTTCGTTGTTCGGAACATGCGATTGTGAACGAAAAGACTAAAAGTATTAAAACCATGTTTTTGCTCATGAATCTAATTGTATCTATTTTCATTTGAATTGATTTTATTATTTTCAATATTCAGGCCTAGAGTTTGGTGAATACGCTAGGATTTACAAAGAAGCCTTTCTGTTGATCGTTAAAGTTGGAAGAAAGCTTAGTAGGCGGACCATTCAAGTCGGCCCACACATCTGCTCTTCCCTTTTTATGGTTATTTGCATACCCAAAAGAACTTTTAATGGTTAATATCCAGGATTTTGTTCCAGATTGGAATTAGCATCTAGTTCTCTTTGCGGAATCGGATAAAGCACATGAAAATCTTGGGCATTTTTCCCCCTTGCCCGGGCCCTAGAAATCATGACCCCGTGCCTAATCTGGTCTTCCCTGGCATTTCCTTCAAAATAAAATTCCCATTCCCTTTCACGCAAGATGGCATCCCGCAACGAGTCTTTATTGAAACTTCCCAAAATCAAGGGAATGACTCCGGCCCGGTTTCTGATCTCATTAACTAAGTCAATAGCTTCTTGGGTGGGCCCGTTCAGTTCATTCAGCGCTTCAGCCCTTGTCAACAATATGTCAGCATACCTGATGACCACGATATCATTGCCAGCGGAAGGTCCTACCGCATTTGGATCAAAAGGCAACTTATAGGGGTGTGATTGGTCCTTGCCCAACCCTAATACAAGTTGACCCGTTGATGTACTTTCCCATTCCGTTATTATGCGACTGGTTCGTGCATCTGTTGCCTCAAAGGAGTTGACAAAATCATCGAAGATGTATGTGCGTGCCGCAAACACCGAATTGTTGGGAAAAGGCCGGGGATAATCAGGAGGAAATATCAACGCATTTAAGTTCTGGCCTGCTCCGGCGGCGTTCTTGGGAAGTGCCCAAATAACTTCGGCATTGCCCTCGTTCGATATATCAAAGACATCAGAGTAATTGGGCAATAAACTATAAAGTCCTAGATTCATGACTTCTAGAGACATATCGACCGCCTTTTGCCATTGTTTTGTATTTAGATAAAATTTTGCCAAGACTGACATGGCCACTCCCTGAGATGCCCGACCAAAAGCTAAAGGTTCAGTCGGCAAAGTTGCAATCGCCTTTAGAAGTTCTTGTTCTATAAAAGCCCGTGTTTCTTCATCGCTAGAGCGTGGCAACAAAGGATCGTCATTAGAAGACTGATAGAGCGGCAACCTGCCGAAAAGCTTGTACAGCTCAGAATAGGCCCAGCCCCTTAGAAAATGCACTTCGGCCTCAGTTCTTTGCTTGTAATCATTTGAGAAAGAATCATTGTCCAGATTGTCTAGGACTAAATTCGCATCACGAATGGAGCTAAAGTACACTATCCACACTGGAATCAATTGACCATGGTTACTGTCCCAAGTGTAATCGATCAATGATTGCCATGCACTTTCAATTGATCCACCGGCACCCCAAACTTCCCCAGCCGGCATGGTTCCCAAATAATAGGGGGACCAAGATTCATCATCCCCTGATCTATGTGCAAAACTATATGATGCATTCAACAAAGAATTAAGTCCCTTTTCAGAAGTAAAAAGTGTTGAGGGTGAGAGCTCAGAGAATACATCTTCTTCCAACTGATCTTCACAGCCTGGCGATATCGTCAACATTAAAATAAACATTATTTTATAATGATAAGTTTTCATCTATTTAAGTTTTTGTTATGTTGTTGTTTTTCAATAATTTAATTATGTCGTTTGGTATATTTACCTATTTGTGGGCTTTCATAATTGTAAATATTTCATTTGTTGGATTTAAAAGTTGGCTGTAAGTCCCACCATATAGGTTCTTGCCAAGGGATAACTACTATAATCTATCCTTACGTTACTTCCACCGAAGGAATTTGCCTCTGGATCAAAACCTATGTAATCGGTAATTGTAAATAGGTTCTGGCCAGTCACATAGACTTGAAGTGAATTCAAAAAATCAATATTTTGAACTGGTACGTTGTACGATAGCCGAACATTTTTCAATCGTAGATAAGAAGCATCTTGAATAGTCAAGGTATTTACTTTTCCTGCACCGTACGCATTAGGATTTACCCCTGAAGGCCATTTTGTATTTGCATTTTGCGGAGTCCATCGATCCAACATATGATACGCCAGTCGGTTTCTTCTGAAATTTGCAGGATAAAGAGACTCTATTACATTAATGTTCAATAGGTCGACCCCGGCCTGGCCCTGAAAAAAGAAATCCAACTTCAAATTCTTGTAAGAAATTGAATTTTGTATGCCATAGGTGAAATCAGGATAAGGCGTACCTATAATTGTTTGGTCTGCAGGTGTGATGGCGCCATCTCCATTTCTGTCTTCAAAAATTGGAAAACCTGGCTGGGCTGTTGGTTGTGGCGAATTTGTAATGTCGTCGGTTTCTTGAAAAATGCCAGTGACCACGTACCCATAATAGGAGGCAAGGGGGGCACCTTCTTGGATAATCGCCGTATTGCCCACTGCCTGAACACCTCCTGTAACGATACTTTCAATACGCCCCAAATCAACCACTTCATTCTTAATGGCAGAAAAATTCAAAGAAGTGTCCCATTTGAAATTATCGGTTACTATATTGGTCGAGTTGAAAAGAAACTCGAACCCACTATTCTTGACCTCGCCTACATTTGTCAATATCGAAGCATAACCAGATGCAAATGGCAGGGGAAGATCGAACAACAGGTCTTTTGATTCTTTTGAGAAATAATCCAGGCTGCCACTGAACCGGCCACCAGAAATGCCGAAATCAAGCCCGACATTTAACTGTTCGGTGGTTTCCCACTTAAGGTCAGGATTTGCAATACGCTGCGGGATGACACTACCAGAAATGGTGCCATCATACACTACGTTGGGTCCTGTTCCAAAGGTTAATTGTGAAGCGTAATTGCCAATTTCTTGGTTACCTGTCTGGCCCCAACTCGCTCGCAGTTTGAGCTGGCTGAAACTATCTGGGATAAATTCTTCTTGGTCTAACTTATAGCCCAAGGCAAAGGATGGAAAATAGCCCCATTGGTTGTTCTCTCCAAATCTTGATGATCCATCTGCCCTTATTGAGGCGGTAAACAAAAATTTGTCGAAAAGGTTATAGTTCACCCTGCCCAAATATGATAACAAAGTATTTTCTTCCTTTCCACTGGAGAGTACATCCGTATTGGTGTCACCTAGGGCCAAATTGTTCGTTTTGATGTCATCCGTAGGAAAACCACTGATATTGCCAGATAGGAACCTTGAACTGAATTTTTGATACGTAATACCCCCTAATACCGTAAGCCCATGATCTTCGTTAAAAGTTTTGTCATAGGTCATCGTATACTCGAACAGGTAGTTTGAACGTTCCAATACATTGACGTTAGCAATACCACCAGCGGCTCCCCCCCGTATGGTCTGTGTGGTATTGTAAATGTCACGTCTTGTTGTTTGCCTATCGGTTCCGAAATTGAACTTTCCGGAAAGGTCTTCTGTGAAATCGTAGTTCAAAAAAGCACTACCGAAAGTTCTATTAGTCTCGCTCTCACTGATAATGGCGTTTATCAAGGTAACGGGATTGTTCACAGTAAGATTCGAGGATTGACCAAAAGTACCATCTTCATTGAATATAGTTTCGGTAGGGTCGTATAACAACGAAGAGTAAATAGGGCCTGCTTGCTCATTGGTATTGACACCATCGACATTGTTGTTATCCTTGATCAAGCTTGTATTGAAGTTAAGACCTATCTGTGCCTTGTCACCCACTTTGGTTTCCAAGTTGATCCTTCCAGTATATCTTTTTATACCAGAATTTTTGACAACACCTTCTTGGTCAAAATAGTTGAAAGAAGCATAATAGCTTGTATATTCACTACCTCCACTGACGGCCAAATTATGGTTGGTCAATGGGGCCGAGCGATAAACCTCGTCTTGCCAATCTGTTCCCCTGCCGATTCTAGAAATGTCTTCCTCATTAAAAACCGCACCATTCCCTTGTGCAATTGAGAGATCGTTTATAACATCAATATATTCGGAAGTAGATAGGACATCAATTTTTTCGGCGACCGATTGAATACCAGTATATACATCATAACTAACTTTGACTTTGCCCTTTCTCCCCTTTTTAGTAGTAATCAAGATTACCCCATTCGCACCTCTTGATCCATAAATTGCTGTTGCCGAGGCGTCCTTTAATATCTCAATGGATTCTACATCTGCTGGGTTCAAGGCATTCAATGGGTTTCTTGGGCTCAAGTTTTGACCTACTTCAGCTACTCCGCCAGAACCAAGGTTGGGACTGTTGTCTATCGGGAACCCATCAATTACGTATAGAGGCTCGTTGCTGGCATTCAAAGAGTTAGAACCCCTTATCCTAATTGCCAGCCCCCCACCGGGGGCTGAACTGGTCTGATTTATCTGTACTCCGGCCGCCCTACCCAGCATCATCTGGTCAACCGAAACATTTGCTCCGGGGTTAAGGTCATCCTGGCTCAATGATGCCACAGATCCCGTTAAATCACTTTTCTTTTGCGTTCCATAGCCAACGACCACGATTTCATCAAGTGCCGCAGCGCTTTCTTGTAAGACAATGTTCAGGTTAGATTGTCCATTGACAGGGATTTCCCTGGTAGTAAATCCGATATACGACACAGTCAATACGGCATCACTGTCATTGACCTTAATTGAGAAATTACCGTCAAAATCAGTCTGAGTGCCATTTGTGGTCCCTTTTTCGATAATATTGGCTCCCGCCAAAAATACTCCTGAATCATCCGCTACAATTCCGTTGACTGTAAAATCTTGCATTGCAACGTCACTGCTGTCCAATGACACATTGGTCGGGTCTTTAAATATAGTTACCTGTCTACCTTTGATATTGTAGCCTAGACCGTATTCTACCAGTAAAGAATCCAGAATATCCGGCAACGTTGCATTGTTCCGCTTAAGGGTAATCGAATTTTCGTTGGGCAAAATGCTATCTTTATAAAAAAAGATGTACTCGCTAGCTTCTTGTATGTCGTCAAAAAGTGTTTCTAAATTTACTTTTTTCAGATTAAGGTTAAGTTTTGTCTGTGCATGGGTGCCATTTGCATTAAGGGCAGTTAATCCTATCAAGATGTAGCAAAGAAATGTCCTCATGACGTTTGATGAAATGGACTGGTCATTAAATTTTTCCAGTGCGTTTGCAATTCTTCGGTAATTATTCATAATTTTATAGTTCAGTTATTTATTACTTAGGTAATACTTTTAAACCGGCAGATGCTCCAACATCTGTCGGTTCTTATTTAGTTGGTTTTAATTCATTGGCTTGGCATTTTATTAATTTGTTGAGGGGTTAATATGATTTTATCCGCTTGGCGTTCCATAGAAAAGTGACATACCTTGCCTAAAGTTTGAATAACAATATTTACCTCCTCTTTTAGGTCAATTCTTCCTGAATAAGTTTCCTTTCCCATTTGTTCGCCCCTAACACTTATTTCAACACCATAGTATCTAGACAATTTTGTTGCTATATACTTAAGATCATTATTTTTGAAGCTAAAGAACCCTTCCCTCCATCCAAAATATTCATCCATATTTACTGCATGCTGTATCTCAATTTCCTTGGTCGTGCTATTATAACTTGAACGTGTGCCAGGAGTTATCTTAAAAGATTTCCCTTCATTTTTGGGATATGTAATCAATACACTGCCGCTCTTGAGCACAGTACTAGTCTTTTCATCCACATCATAGTTATTTATGCTAAACACAGTACCCAAAACCTTGACCTCTTGATTTGAGCAGAGCACTTTAAATGGTCTTTGGCTGTTGTGAGTTACATCAAATATTGCCTCGCCTTCTAAGTAAACCTCTCTATTATCACCTTTAAAGACTGCAGGATAAACAAATCTTGAACCTGAGTTGATCCATACTTTTGTGCCATCTGAAAGGGTCAGATCCGTGCGCTTTCCATACGGCACCAGGATAGTATTGAAAACGGGCTTGTCTTCATCTTTTAGGGTTTGTCTATATTTTTCACCAGTTCCCACTTGTACATCGTCTCCTGTCGGGGAATATTTTAATGTGTTGTTCTTTTCTTTTAGTTGTATTTTCTTTCCCTCGCCCAGCACCACGGTCACATGACTGCCGCTGCTAACGTCAACAAATGGTGAATCCTCAGCAACAAAATCTTGTAAAGATTGTTCACTGGATCTGTCGAAAACGCTGAAAACACCAAATAATATCACTATCGAAGCCGCTACACCGTACAATAACTTTGCCCTTTGTTTCCTCTTTCGATCTTTTCTTACAATCCCGGCCGACTTTAATATACGGCCCTTGAGTTCTTGCCGCTCTATATCAGAAAGTGGTTTTTTATCACTAAAATTCATACTTAATTGCTTAATTGGGGTGGAATATTTATTTTACTGTCCTTAATATAAGAGAACAGTCTTCTGCATTTATAGACAAAAAAACATCTCTTTTTTAAAAAAATGTTATGACAGTTTAAAAAAACAATGTCAAGGCAGTTTTACGAATTGATTTAAGCGTTCGATAGATAAGCGTTCTGGTAGAAGCCACGGACAGTCCTAAATCATCCGAGATTTGCTCATATGACTTTCCTTTGGTGAAGCGAAGGTGAAGTATCTTTTGTTGATGATCGGTCAAATTGGCCATTATTCTTTGTAATCTAACCAGCAGTTCATTCTCATTTTCGTCTTCAATAATCTCTTCTTCGTATGAATCAACTGTCAGGCCATTATCGGCATTTACATCAAGTAAGGTTTCCAATTCGTCCTCAATACTCCTGATATTATAGTTAATGCTTTTGTAAAGTTTTCTTTTAAGAGATATGATCAAATAGCCTTCTATATTCTTCACATCCGATAATTTTTTATGGTACGTATAAAGGTCTAGAAATAGATTGTGAATCTCATCTTGAATTACTTCCCTATCCCCACTGATTTTACATCCATATACGAACAGTCTGTCAACATGGAGTTCATATAGAGACCCCAAAGCCGATAAGTTGCCTTTTTTAAGATCTTTCCATAATAATTCCTCTATGGTGACTTTTAGTTGATCCAATTCTTGTTCTTTTTTCATTGATGTATTAAAACCAAGGCACGGCCAAATGATAAAAGCCTTTTTTTTTGCATATAGAATTAATTTGCGGGCCTATGATTCATAAAAAGATAAAACAAGATACAAAAAATTAATGAATTCTTAATATCTAGGAATTTTTATACAAAAATAAGCTAAATACTGCTAAAACAACTGCTGTTCACATAGCAGAAAGACCAGAATGTGAAGAAACTAGAAAAAGATGTCTATGAAACCAGATTGTTATTCTCTTCCTAATAATAGGAACTTGCACAATAGCATAATAAAGTAAAAGTCTATAACAATGAAAATATGCTGGTTGGGAATGAATCGATACTTGCTTCTTGCTATAATAATAGTACCATTTTGCTTGAACACAGTATTTGGCCAAAAAAAGCCAAGTGTGGTTTGGATAGTCTGTGAAGATATTTCTCCGTTTTTGAAGTCATACGGTGATTCAATTGCCAAAACCCCGAATCTAGATAGTTTGGCGCGTGATGCGGTTCTTTTTACAAAAGCATATTCCACTGCTGGGGTCTGTGCCCCCAGTCGATCATCTATTATCACGGGCATGCATGCCATTTCAATAGGGACTCAACACATGCGTACACTTTCAAGTTCCGCCTTTTTTATGCCACAAGGCCTGCCCAGCTATTCAGCCGTTTTGCCGGAATATGTAAAAGCTTTCCCGGAATATTTAAGGGCCAAGGGCTATTATACAACAAACAACCACAAAGAAGATTATCAATTTGAGGAGCCTGTCACGGTTTGGGATGACAGTAGCCCTGCAGCATCCTACAAATATCGGCCCAAAAACTCTCCGTTCTTCAGCGTGTTCAATTTGGCGATCACACACGAATCAAAGTTAATGGTCCCGCCCGATAGTATTGGTTTTGACCCCAATGATATGAAATTGCCACCTTACTATTTAGATACCGAAACCATTCGAAAAGACATGGCAGTCCTTTATACCCGTATCGAACAAATGGATCGAGCTGTTGGCGAGATTGTTGGTGGGCTAAAAAAAGATAAAGTATACGACGACTCTTATGTGATATTTTTTAGCGACCATGGTGGATGTTTGCCCTGGACAAAGCGAGAAATACTCGAAAGGGGCACGCACATACCTTTGATCGTGAAATATCCCAAAAACCGTTTTCCAGGCACTAAAGATGATAGGTTGGTCAGCGCGGTGGACCTGGCGCCAACCATGCTTTCCATAGCGGGCATCGAGCCACCCGACCATCTTCAGGGAACCGCTTTTCTGGGACCTTTTAAAAAAAAGGAAGAAAGAAAATATGTTTTTGCCGCTAGGGATCGAATGGCAAATAAATATGACCGAGTACGATCTGTAAGCGACGGGGATTTCAGATATGTGTACAACTTTATGCCCGAACTGCCAAAATACCAAGACTTACAATACAGAAAGGGCATTCCTACAATGAAAGAAATATTGGAATTGCACGAAATGGGACGTTTGGATAACCCACATCTACTGGACTGGTTTGCAAAAAACAAGCCCACAGAAGAACTCTACCACACCAAAATGGACCCCAATGAGGTGCGCAATCTTTCGGATGAGCCCCAATATGCGGCAAAAAAGAAAGAACTGAAAGAAGCACTTTTTGACTGGATAGCAGAAGTTGGCGACTTATCCTCGATACCAGAGAAAGAAATGGTATTCAACAATTGGTGGAAAAATAATAAAGGACCACCTAAAACATCTCCCCCTAAAGTAATAAGGAACAAAAAAGGGTACACAATAGAATGTGGCACAAAAGGTGCCTCTATCGGTTATCGCATCGTTGACCAAAATTATCAAGTTTTAAATTCAAAACGTAAGACCGAAAGCTGGGATTTTGATTATACGATCGACCAAAATAAAACTGTTGATTCCGTTGATGTATCCCAACCCTGGAAAGTCTACCAAGGGGAAACCATAAAATTGGAAAAGGGACAGACACTTTTAATCAATGCCCATAGAATAGGCTATTTACCAAGTGAAGCAATATGTACCCAATAGAATTCAAACAATATTTTATATAAATAAATCAGTTTAATCATGAAGAAAACAAATCGATTATTTTTTGGAATGGCATTTTTGTCATGGCTATTGTTCACCTCTTGCTCAGACACTTCTTTTGAAGAAGAAACGTTACATACGCAAGAAAGTCTGTCTGAATCGGATAAAGTACGGTTGTTGTTCGGCAAGTCTGAAGACATTCAATTTGATGGTTACTATGTTGGGGCGGACACCTTGCTGTTTGACCACCTGACCACCAGTATCTTAGATGTTCCCCCAGTATATCCTGAAATCATTTTAAATGATGAGCCTATATGGTTTGTCAACGGTGCTGGTAATGATGTGACAAGACAATACAAAAGCATGGAGGAAATAGCAGAATTTACCGGCCGACCGGTCGTGGGCATACACAATGGCACAAAAGGAGGAAAGCTGGATGCTCTTGAAATCATCTTACCCATCAATTCAATTGTCGAAACCGCAATCAAAAAAAGCGTGCTCGAAATCATTGATACCGACACTGAGGTACTTTTGTTGGGCCACAGTCAAGGGGCTTTTCATTTGGCAAGATCGCTAAGATCACTGGAAAACCAGCTTTCCAATAACCAATTGGGTCAACTTATGGTAGAGACTTCGGGCGGTGCAGGTATGTGGTTCCCCAGAGGGCCACAATATGTCCATTATGCCAACGAAGGCGACCAAGCCCCAAAATTGCATGGGGTGCTCACACCAGGTGCTATACCGGGCAATCGAAGCGTTATTTTGACTTTTGACGACGAATGGTATGACATTCCACCTGAAATAGATACACCTTTTACACGGGTACATGCCCAAATCGTTTATTTGCGAAATCGAATGACGTTTGCTGAGGCCAGGACGTATGCACCTCCATTCGGCAGTAAAAAAATTAATTTAAATAACCTTTAATTATCTAAAAATGACAAAAACAAAATACTTAGTATTGCACGTTGTAACAGTTATTCTTTCTTTTTACCCGATATTTTGTGTTGGGCAGGGAAAAGTATTGGAAGCTCAATCGATAAAGAGCGCCATTTTGGGCAAAGAAATTGATTATACCGTTTATTTGCCGGCCGGTTATGATGAGTCAAAAAGAAGTTACCCTGTAATCTATCTGTTGCACGGTTATGGAGGGGATGAAAATGTTTGGTTACAATATGGTCTCATAGACCATTTTATGGATTCTGCCATTGAAAATGCCGAAATCCCCCCATCAATTGTAATAATGCCTGATGGGGGGCAGCATTTCTACATTAATGATTTTAAGGGAAATTCAAAATTTGAGGATATGTTTTTTCAAGAATTTATTCCTATGGTCGAGCAAGAATATAGAATTAAAAAATCAAAAGAGCAGAGAGCTGTAGTTGGCAATTCAATGGGTGGCTATGGTGCCTTTCTTTATGGGGTGAAACACCATGATATGTTCGGTTACTGTGTTCCACTCAGTGCAGCCATCATCTCATTGGATAATCCCATGACCAATAATCTCATTTGGAAAGGAATCGCGAAAAACCTTTATGGAATGGATATTGATTCTCAAAACCCTGACACCGGTCATTGGGATGCCAACGACCCCATGAAATTGATCCAAGCAATACCAAAAGATATACTGAAAACAAGGTTTTATTTTGATATCGGAGATGACGATTTTCTCTATTCTGGCAATGCAAAAGCGTACGTGGAATTACGAAATATGAAAGTTGAACATGAGTTCCGCATCCATGACGGTGGCCATGATTGGATATTTTGGCAGGCATCAATACCGCGTTTTTTAAAATTTATTGGGAAGGGATTTATGAGACAGTAAAGCTGTATAATTGAGAGAGAATCAATCTCCAATTGGGCAGCCTATTATTATCACCAAGAACAGTACCTTGGGTCATCTAGGGGCCATACCTAGCACCGTGGACGATAAGGATGCCATTATATTGGACCACCAGGTGCATTGGAGCGTTCAGAATGCCTGCAAGCTGCTAAAGAACAGAAGTATTCCCGTGGACATGGTCCAACACAACCATTTGGATATGCTCAAGGACAAAATATAATACCATTCCCGAAAACGGAACCATTCTTGGGACGTTATCAATTTGCTTAACCTGCTTCTTTTAAATGCTGTTTTATGGTACTAAATTTTCTTTAAAATCATGAAAAATTAATTAATCTCTTGAGTTTTGAAATAAGATGTTTCGTAGATTTGATGTGCTTAAATCCTAATTTTATGCAGAAAATGACCTTTTTTAGTGTCGATGGTACCTCAACATCCACATGGGTCATCGGAAGAACTATGGACAGTGAAAGTCCTTATGACTCTAAAGGTGCCGATAATGAACTTGCAGCTTACACCTTTCTAGAACGTGGGCTGGTAATTGATTTTGCAGTTATCGATAATATTATGGATAAAGGGCGAAACTTCGTAAAATGAGGCGTTTAATAATTCTATTGTTCATCCTTTCGGCAAGCTGCAGTACGGAAGATGATGCGATTTGTTCAACTTTCACTCCGAAAGCATCGGATCAATATGTGTTTCCCGTAAGACCGGGCATGCCGGAATGGGCAGAATTTACCAGCGGGCAGGAAATGACTGATGCCCTTCAGGTTCCTGAGGGCGTACTTAAAAGCATGAGTTCATATGGCCTGGTGGAAACGTGCTTTGACTATCCATTGCTGGCCAATATGATGGCTTTTGATACTATCCAATATGGTGTGGAAAGGCAAATGGAAAACTTTAATGGTTTTCACGAACTTGTGACTAGGCCAGACGCAGGGAGAATAATGCTGGCACGTTTCAAACAAACAAATGTGGAGTGTATCCCCGAAGGCGATGAAATAATAGTGGGCAAATACACCTTGACTTTCGCTTATACAGGTATGGTACAAGCTCAGGCCATTTTTATAGAACAGTTGACTTCTAGTGAACGGCGTGAACTATTGGACGAGGCTGTGATAAAATATAATCAGATGGTGCTGATTGGCGATCCGTACAGCATTTTTAATCTAAAAATTGAAGCCGTGTTAATGGCTAGAGTAATGATTACCGAAGAATACGAACCTTTTTTGAAAGAAATCGCGAAGAATACTAACATGGAAATTTTTGTAGAACATGTTGAATTAAACAATGAACTAGAAACCTTAAATACAATACTGGATTATGCGAACCAATTTTAAATCCCTTAAATATTTCACCAACTTATCGCTGGTTTTAAGATTGAAAATATGGTTCATTCCTAGGACCCGTATCAATTTTTAATTGGACGCAACCAACCGTGATAATTCGTATCTTAAGTAGTAAGTAGCAACATATGAAAGCAATATTTTCGATTATGATATTTCTAATAGTGATCGGTATTTCAGGTTGTGAAAATGATAATAGCACTATAATTCTGGAGAATGGCACGTATGAAGGCACATTCACTTTGGGCTACGCCGATGGACAGACCTTTTCAAATCCCGTCACAATCAGTTTTGAAGGCAATAACTATTCCAGCTCTGCAGGGCCAAACCGTTATCCCGCAGGTGGAAATGGGACGTTTGAATTAAGTGGTGACTTGGTCGAATTCTCGGATGTTAACATATGGACCGCAGATTTTGACTGGGGCCTAATTTTATCTGGCACCTATGTCATAACTGAAACCAATACCTATATTGAGTTCTTAAAGAACCAGAATTTAGGAGAGGGATTTTACAGGTATCGATTAAAGAAGAAATAATTTCTCGCCTTTAAACTACTGGCTCTATCTTCCTTTTGATTAGAAGTAAAACACAATTTGGGTACTTTTACATATAGATTTAAGGTTATAGAAATGTTCATTAAAACGAAACATTTTTTGTTCTACACCCACTCTATTAATTCGCACTTTTTATTGGCCATTGCATGGGACTAAAAATGAATAGCTATATAAGCATACCCAGCTTGAACATTGTGGATATATTTTTATGTCAAATAATTGTTTGCCATATGCCTAGCGTAAGTCTAATTTCAACAAAATGGAGGCGACTTTGTTATAAACTTGTTTAAATTTGCTACCGCTACAATCGAAATATATGTACCGATGCATAATCCATACGCTGTACAACATATTGTCTATTTAAAACCAAAAAACATTATTCATATAAATGAGTTTCAATTTTCCCTTAGCATTTTTTTCTATGTTGATAGGCTCAATTGTATTAATTTTTGGATTAATCCTAAAAAAGAAATCAACAAAAATTAGGTATGTAAATGGATTTCGAAATAAACATTCTATGAAAAACCAAGAGCAATGGAATTTTTCGCAAAAAGTGTTTGCCGAAAATTTGATAAAACATTCATGGATTCCTTTTCTGACATCAGTTCTCGGATTTTTTGTCAATGAACAAAACACTCCTTGGGGATTATGGGGCGTAATGACAAGTTTTCTTGTGTGCATGGCATCGGCCTCCTTTAAAACAAGAAATAGAATAAATTCGGAATTTGATAAAAGAGAAAGCAATTAAATATAAAATATGTTGCACAACACATCCTCCCATGAAATGCACTAGTCCAGTTCACTAAAGTTAATAAACACCTAATTTTTAATAGTTCCTTAAAAAGAACCATTTTTGGGACACTACCCATACTTCAAACCAGTTCCGCAACAGCCATGAACGTTTTTTGGGACACCGCTCAATTCAACATCGTGTAATTATTCCCACCTTTTAATATACTTCACAAGGGCGTAATACTAAAGTTCAATTTCCCATACCTATCTCTAAATATTCCGAAATTTTACAGAATATTCATTTTTAAACAGGTTTATGGGTCGTTTCAATGAACTACAAGTGTCACGTCAAAGAGTATTTACCGATACTATTAAAAAGGACCTTAAATGGCACACTTTCACTGAGGATTTTTCACTTTATCAAAGTAGTCGTAAAACGGCCGTGGCTGTTGCAGAACTCCTATAAATATCAGTTTTTGCTTTTACCAATGTGCTGAAATCCGTAAATTATAGGTATGTAAGGCAGAAAGAATTATACCGAAAACACTTCCTCAGCTTCCAGCTGTCGGACTGGATTCCAGAGGAAAACCTTTACAGTTTACTTAACCCCAACGTTTAACTATACTTTACAAATAAAAGAATAACTACAGCTTTTTGACTACGGCTCAGTGTGGCTTAAATTTACTTTGCTAGTTCTTTAAAATGTTGCTTCGGAACTATTAAAAAAGACGGGGATAACACTTTGATTGTATAGATACATTTTTTACTAATTCCGCACCGTAAAATGCTCGTGACTGTTGCAGAACTCCAATAAACATGAATTTTTGCTTTTAC
>TARA_R100000935_G_scaffold8302_1_pt1 | contig 37420 bp, 31 predicted proteins | sample TARA_R100000935 | Tara Oceans TARA_R100000935 (sample SAMEA2621502) | marine metagenome | biome: marine biome (ENVO:00000447); feature: surface water layer (ENVO:00002042); material: "saline water (ENVO:00002010), including plankton (ENVO:xxxxxxxx)" | depth 5 m
AAATGTGGGTTATGCTTATGATTTATTTTTTTTAGAACGAATCATTTGTTCCAGCATATCCCACATTTGCTCAGGGACTTCTTCTAGCAGGTTCATTTGCCCTGCTCCTTTTAACCATTCGCCACCGTCAATAACGATCACTTCCCCATTGAGGTAGGCAGAAAAATCTGAAACTAAATATGCGGCAAGATTCGCCAGTTCCTGATGGTCTCCCACACGTTTGAGAGGGACTTTTTTTGCTAAATCAAACTTCTCTTTTAGATCTCCCGGAAGCAACCTATCCCAGGCACCTTTGGTAGGGAAGGGGCCAGGGGCAATGGCGTTAAAGCGTATACCATATTTAGCCCATTCTACAGCAAGGGAGCGTGTTAATGCCAAGACACCCGCTTTGGCAGTAGCACTGGGCACTACATAGGCCGAACCTGTAAAAGCATAGGTAGTTACAATATTTAAAACGGTTTTATTGGTTTCCTTTTTGTCAATCCAATGCTTCCCAAAGGCAAGCGTACAGTTTTTTGTCCCTTTTAAAACAATATCAATTATTGTGTCAAATGCATTTGCTGAAAGGCGCTCCGTAGGAGAAATAAAATTTCCAGCAGCATTGTTAAGCAGCACATCAACGGTTCCAAATTCTTTTACCGATGCTTGTACCATGGCCTCAACTTCATCATAATTTCTTACATCGCATTGTACGGGGAGAACCTTACTGCCGGTCTGAGCTTCCAATTCTTTTTTTACGGTTTGAAGCTTTTCAATATTTCTGGAGGTAATGACCACATTGGCACCTAATTCCAGAAAATAGGTCACCATGGACTTTCCTAAGCCGCTACCACCACCTGTTACTACTATTGTTTTTCCTTTTAGTGCGTCGTCACGCAACATTTTTGCTTTAAGATCCATCGTTTTTTGTTTTTCTGAACTGTAAAAATATACTATTCTCGTAAAGTACTATGCTTGCATAGTAAAAGTTTGAAAAATATTTGAAGTTTAAATATCTATTCTTAGTACTGCTCCTTATTATTAGGGAAGTCCCCGGACTTTACATCTTTGCTGTAGTCTTCAAAAGCTTTTGTCATTTGAGCATCTAGATCTAAATACCTTCGCAGAAATCTTGGATTGAACTCTTTTGTCATTCCAATCATATCATGCGTAACCAATACCTGGCCATCAACGCCGTTTCCGGCACCAATGCCTATGATAGGAATGGTTAGACTTTCGGCAACCTCCTTAGCCAGTTTTGCAGGGACTTTTTCAAGAACTATAGCAAAGCAGCCTGCTTTTTCAAGTAAAAGAGCATCGGCCTTCAGTTTTTCTGCTTCTTCCTCTTCCTTGGCGCGCACGGTATACGTTCCAAATTTGTAGATTGACTGTGGGGTTAACCCTAAATGTCCCATCACGGGTATTCCTGCATTTAAAATCCGTTTTACCGACTCTTTAATTTCTTTTCCACCTTCAACCTTTACAGCGTGTCCCCCGCTTTCTTTCATAATTCTAATCGCAGAACGGAGCGCTTCTTTTGGGTCACTTTGGTAGCTTCCAAAGGGAATATCCACCACAACCAGACTTCGGGTAATGCCCCTAACTACAGAGGAGGCGTGGTAAATCATCTGGTCCAGTGTGATAGGCAGTGTAGTTTCGTGCCCGGCCATCACATTGGAAGCTGAGTCTCCTACCAAAATAACATCTATCCCAGCTCCATCCACGATCTTGGCCATGGTAAAATCGTATGCTGTAAGCATCGATATTTTTTCACCTTTCTTCTTCATGTCTACCAGAGTCTTGGTGGTAATTCTTTTGTATTCTTTTTTAGCGACGCTCATAAAATTTCTTTAATACCTGTAAAAGTACTAAATTTGAAACAGACCTATTAAATTTTCAAAGTATGAAATCACTTATTTTAACTTGTTTCTTAGTAACTACATTTCATGCATTTTCACAATCAGGCTTGTCTGAAGATAATGCCAAAACCATTGTCAATGTTTTTTTTGATGGATTCCATAAAGGAGACACCACACTTATGCGAAGCGTCATGGTTAAGAATATGAGAATGCAATCTGTATATACATCAAAATCGGAAGGGAACAAAATGTCCCTGGTACGGGATACCGATTTTTTGGCTAGTGTTGCTGTAAACGCAAAAGCAAACCAATGGAAGGAGGATATCTTAGAGTATAGAGTTTCCATAGATGGAAATTTAGCCCATGTCTGGACACCTTATATGTTTTATATAGGAGGTGAATTATCACACTGTGGTGCAAATTCAATTACTTTGGTGGAAACTAATGATGGGTGGAAAATTTACTATATTATAGATTCAAGACGTATTACCTGCCAGCCATAAGTTAGCAATCGCTCATATTTACTTGTACTGCCAGGCCTCCCTCGCTGGTTTCCTTATATTTTGAAGTCATATCTTTTGCTGTTTCCCACATAGTAGCAATTACCTTGTCTAAAGGAATTTTAGCTTGACTTGGGTCTCCATCTAGTGCCATTTCGCAGGCATTTATCGCTTTAATGGCTCCCATAGCATTACGTTCAATACAAGGAATTTGTACCAGTCCAGCAATAGGGTCGCAGGTAAGGCCTAAGTGATGTTCCATGGCAATTTCGGCAGCCATAAGAACCTGAGCGGGAGATCCTCCCATAAGTTCAGTAAGAGCTCCGGCAGCCATTGCGGAGGAGACACCAATTTCTGCCTGACACCCACCCATAGCAGCAGATATTGTTGCATTTTTTTTAAAGAGACTACCCAATTCACCTGCAGTCATCAGGAATTTTTTTACATCTTCAAAGTTACCATCATGGTTTTCTATGACCAGATAGTACATTAAAACCGCTGGAATAACTCCGGCACTTCCGTTGGTAGGTGCAGTAACAACACGTCCTAACGAAGCGTTCACTTCATTAACAGCAAGTGCAAAGCAGGTAACCCACTTTAGGATCTGTCGAAATTTAACCTCTGTGTTTCTAATAGAATGTATCCATTCTTCAGCATTGGAATAGGGGGTGTCGCCTTTCAATTTTTCATGAGAATCATATGCGCGACGTCTCACGTTAAGACCACCAGGTAAGATACCTTCGGTGTGGCAACCTACATACATACTGTCTAACATGACCTCCCAAATGGCTTTGAGCTTCTCGTCAATTCGATCGGGGTCGCGTAGCGATAATTCATTCTGATATACCATTTCGCTGATGGAAAGGTCTGCTTCGGTACAAAATTTCAGAATTTGGGCCGCATTTTCAGTGGGATAAGGGAAGCTACTAAACTTTTCTTTTTGTCGCTTCGCTCTATTACGCTCTTTCTGAACTACAAATCCGCCGCCTATAGAATAATACGTAGCAGTGCGTTTGGCTCCATTACGCAGGGTCGCTTCAAAAGTGATTCCATTAGGATGGAATTCCAGGAACTTTCGATTAAACTTAATGTCTTCGCTAAAAGAGAAAGGAATTTTCTTTTCAGAATTTAATAAAAGAGTTCCGGTTTCCTTTAGTTTGTCAATTTCACCTTGAATGTTTTCGATAGGATAGAGGACAGGGTCGGTACCCATCAACCCCATGACTACAGCAATATCGGTTGCGTGTCCTTTTCCCGTTAGGGAAAGCGAGCCATACAATTGTACACGAACACTGGCAACACTTGTAAACTGCTCGAGACGTTGTAAACGTTTTATCCAAAGATTTGCGGCACGCCAGGGTCCAAGTGTGTGTGAGCTGGAGGGACCAACGCCTATTTTTAACATGTCGAAAACACTTATGCTTTCCATAGCTTTTTAATTATGAGTTTTCACTTTTGTGAGGTTAAAAATAAGGATTTAAAGTGACAGAGCTAGATGCGAAGTGATTAATTTTAACGCTTTTATTTTTACTGAAACTCATGATAAATTGAAGCTTTAAAAAAAATGTAGAATACTGTTTTTCAAATGTTTAGTTGGTTTCAGGTGAATACTTATTTTAACGAACCACTTCTGCAGTAATGTACACATTTTGCAAAGGCCATTCTCCTTCATCTGAATCCAATTCTGAAATTTTCTCTACCGTGTCCATGCCTTTTGTTACAGTTCCGAAGACTGTGTAATTTCCGTTTAAATGCGCAGTAGATGAGACGGGTCCAAGAAATATAAAAAACTCAAAGGGTGCCGATTTCTTATCTGGGTTCTCCCGGTATTCTTTAGCGCCTACGAGACTTCCATACGAGACGTTGCGTCCATTAATTTCAGCAGGCAGGAGGTAGGTAGGGCCAATATTAGCACGCTTTTCGTTGGTACTGGGTAGATCGCTGTTACCGCCTTGAATGATAAAATCCGGAACCACCCGATGAAAAAAGGTGTCACTGAAATATCCTCGTTTCACTAAATAGATAAAATTGGCTCTGTGTAGCGGCGTATCTTCATTTAGCTCTAAGTAAATATCGCCAAGGTGTGTGCTTATCTTTACTGTTGTTTCAGGATTTTTATTCCCGTACTGCGTGAAAAAGGCTACAGCATTTTCATTGGTTAGTACTGGAAAACCTGGTTCTGTTTCGTCTGTTTCTTCTGTTTCTTTTTTTTCTGAAGCGGTACTAGAGGTTGTTTCATTACTTATTGTGTCCCTTGTCTGGGGAATGCTGGTTGATTTTTCTTTTTCTGCGGAAGCGTTTTTGGTATCTTCACAGCCGTAAATAAAAGAAATAAAAAGTAGTGCAAACAGTACTCTCATAAATGGATTTTTCAGAATTTAAAGATAAGATTGTAAAAGTAAAAAAAATGGAGTTGCCTGGTGAGGAGTTTCACTTAAAAATGGCGCCCTTGGAACGCTTATTAGAACTAAAAAGGCAGGCCCGTGAAGCAAAAACAGCCAGAAAAGCAGCTGTACTTGTTTTGTTTTACCCTTCTGAAAACAACGAGACATACTTTGTTCTTATCTTACGAAAAACATACAAAGGAGTTCATTCTGCGCAAGTAGGATTTCCTGGCGGTAAGTGGGAAGAAGGAGACGAAGACTATCAGGCTACTGCCTTGCGGGAGACCCGGGAAGAACTAGGTGTGACGGAAGAAAGCATAAAAGTACATAGAAAATTGACCGAAATCTATATCCCACCCAGTAACTTTTTTGTGCAACCCTATCTTGGCACTACGCACCAAATGCCGCTTTTTGTTCCTCAGGAAGAAGAAGTGGAAGCTATTATTGAAGTTCCTCTTGCTGAGTTCATGGACGATGCTATTAAAATCACCAAAACTCTTACAACATCTTATGCAAAAGAGATCGATGTTCCAGCCTTTTTATTGCAAAATAACGTGGTCTGGGGAGCTACTGCAATGATGCTCAACGAAGTTAGGGAAATGCTAAAACAGCTGCTATAATGCCATATTTTAGTATCTTTACATTTCGGTTTAAGCAGAATCCCTGCTTGCTGATAACTGAAAAATGATCACTTATTTATGGGGCTTTTTAAAAAGAATCCATTTGGACATATATTATTCCTGAAACGTTGGCTTATCCGTATTTTAGGAGCGCTTACACACCGTCGCTTTAAAGGTTTTAATAAACTTGAAATAGAGGGAAGTGAAATTCTAAAAACACTTCCTGATACCAATGTTCTTTTTGTATCCAACCACCAGACCTATTTTGCTGATGTAGTGGCCATGTTTCACGTTTTTAATGCTAGTTTAAGCGGTCGTGAAGACAGTATTAAAAATATTGGCTACCTATGGAACCCCAAGCTTAACATCTACTTTGTAGCAGCCAAAGAAACCATGCAATCTGGGCTATTGCCAAAAATTTTAGCCTATGCCGGCTCTGTAAGTATTGAGCGTACCTGGCGTGCTGAAGGAAAAGATGTGAACCGTCAGGTAAAAATGAGTGACGTAAGCAATATTAAAACTGCACTGGATGATGGGTGGGTAATTACGTTCCCCCAAGGAACTACAAAACCCTGGAAGCCTATTAGGCGTGGTACTGCGCACATCATTAAAAAGAACAAGCCGCTTGTAGTTCCTATTGTTATTGATGGATTTAGGCGTTCTTTTGACCGGAAAGGGATTCGTATTAAAAAGCGGGGAATACTTCAGTCTATGGAAATTAAACAACCTCTGGAAATAGATTACGAAAATGAATCGGTTCAGGAGATTGTAGAAAAACTGGAATATGCCATCGAGCAACATCCTTCTTTTTTAAAGGTAATTCCGCAGGAAGAGCTAAAAAAAGAAGAGGAAATGAACAAGGAGCGACAGTGGCGCTATTAAACCGGTTAAATTCATCTGCTAACAAGGTTGCGAAAATTTTTGAATACAAGTATCTTTACCTTCTATTCAAAACCTACGCATGAAAATATTCTCAGCCAAACAACTTCACGAAGCCGATAAAGTAACTACCAAAAAACACGACATCACCAAACTGGAATTGATGGAGCGTGCCGGTAGCCAAATATTTAATTGGTTGCATAGCCGAATGCAAGGCGCTCAGGTTCCTGTTCATATTTTCTGTGGCATTGGTAACAATGGCGGTGACGGATTGGTATTGGGCAGATTGTTACACGAACATGGCTACAACGTGCATGTGTATGTTGCTAATTTTACGGACAAACGTTCAAAATGTTTTTTGGTGAATTATGATCGTATCAAGGACGTAACTAAGAACTGGCCAAAATTAATGACTTCGGAAGAAGACTTTCCCGAAATTAACCCTGAAGATATTATTATTGATGCGCTCTTCGGAATAGGATTAAACCGTCCTCCTGAAGGTTGGGTGAAAGTGTTAATCAAGTATTTGAATAGTAAAAAATCGTTTAAGCTTGCTATAGATATTCCCAGTGGTATGTATGCAGACCAAGCTTTAGGTGATGCCGATGCAGTACTTAAAGCAAGCCATACCCTTACGTTCCAAGCTCCAAAACTGAGTTTCTTTTTACCCGAAACAGGAAAATTTGTCCCTTATTTTGAAGTGTTGGAAATAGGCCTGGATCCTGAATACTTACACGAGACCGAACCTCTGGCTCAGGTAATCGCAAAACCAGAGGCGCAACAATTTTATAAGCAACGCGAAAAGTATGCTCACAAAGGAGATTATGGACATACTTTAATAATAGCAGGAAGCTATGGAAAGATGGGAGCAGCGGTACTTTCGACTAAAGCAGCCTATAAAACAGGTGCTGGATTGGTAACTGCTTTTGTTCCGGAATGTGGCTATGATATTTTGCAGGTAAGCATTCCCGAAGCCATGACGGTAACTGACAAAGAAGACGATTTAATTACAGCTATTAAAGTAGATTTTGAACCCACCGCTATTGCCGTAGGAATGGGAATAGGAACAAGTGGGGAAACTGTTTTGGCTTTGGACAGCTTATTCAGTACTACAAAAAGTCCGCTGGTACTGGATGCCGATGCCTTGAATTGCATTTCAGAAAATGAGTCGTTGTTGAAAAAACTTCCGGAACTGTCGGTTTTAACCCCGCATCCCGGGGAACTAAAACGTTTGATTGGAGACTGGGAAGACGATTTTGAAAAACTGGAGAAGACGAAGAACTTTGCCAAAAAGTACAATGTGATTGTTGTTGTAAAAGGAGCGAATACTATTGTAGCCGTTGAAAACAGATTGTATATAAACACAACCGGAAACCCGGGAATGGCAACAGGAGGAAGTGGAGACGTCCTTTCCGGGATGATTGCAGGGTTACTTTCCCAAGGGTATGACCCGCTGATAGCTTCGGTATTTGGAGCATATTTGCATGGGAGTGCTGGAAATATTGCCACACAGGACATTGGTTTTGAAGCGTTAACTGCCAGCGATATTATCGCTCACATAGGACCCGCATTTTTAGAGTTATTTGCTCCGGAAGCTAGCGAGCAGGAAACCAAAAATGCTTAATTCATAAAAACGCTTTAAACTTTTTTCAACTAATGTTAGAATAACTTCGCAAACATAGCTCTTAACTCAGGATCTGAGGGTCTTGGAGCGTTTGGGGTTACTACATTTCCATCGGGATCTATTAAAATAAATCGTGGAATACCGTTTATTTTATAATCCTGAACAAACTGAGACTTCCAGCCTTTAGGAGCCATAATTTGTACGCCACTTAGTTGTTTATCGGCTACCATAGCCTTCCAGTCTTCTTTTGCCTGATCCCAGGATCCTTTGTGTGACCGGTCATCATCAATACTCATGCTTACAAAAGCGATGTCTTTGTCGTGCATGTCCGTTTCCAGTTTTTTCAGGTAAGGAATCTCAGCTTTACATGGGGCACACCACGTAGCCCAAACATCTACATACACATACTTTCCTTTTAGATCGGACAGGGAAGTGGTTCCTCCTTTAAAATTTTCATAGTCTTCAAAGGTAGGGGAAGGGGTGCCTTCTGGGAAGGCTTCATGCAATGCAATGATGCCTCCGTAATAATTTGTCATGCCTTTAATAGTTCCCTCCAGCATTTTGTGACTTTCAGTAATAAGAATAGAATCTAACTCCGTCTGGCTATTTATATACGAACTAATTTCAGCAGAAGCATCTACCATTGCCTTATCCAGTTCTGCACGGTTCAAGGTATCAAAATCCCTATCAAATAGTTTTTCTTCTTTTAGTGCTTTTTGAGCTAAGAAGTTATTGTTTTGCGCACCTTCGCCGGTATATTTTATAGACTCATCAAATTCTTTTGTGTCCAGGGTAAGGGTAAGATCGTACCCGTTTTTCAGAAAAATACTGGAACTTTCAGAGCCATCATAAATATAATACATTCCGGGCTCCACTTTTAGAGTATCGCTAAAAGTTCCATCTGCTTTAACAGCAATTACTTTTTTAAATCCTCGCTTCTCCACAAGCAATGAATCACTGCTGGGATTCGTTATGGTTCCTGAAAAAGTAACATACTCTTTTTTAGGTTGTTCTTCCTGACACGCAACCATTGCAATAGCAGCAAAAAGTATAAGCATTCGTTTCATAAACATCTATTTAGTATAAAATACTTCCTGTATTTCGTATTTGTGAAATTAGTATAAATATTCCTACTTAGAATTGTATTTTTGTAAAAACACCTAAAACAATGCAAGAAACTCATTATATAAGTGCTGAAAATCTTGACCTTCCCGTACTTAGTACAATCCTTGAACAAAATATGCTTTTGGCGCTTTCAGAAGAAGCCATTCTTAACATAAAGAAATCTCACCAATACCTACACGAAAAAATTGAAAACGACAAAAGACCTGTCTACGGAATAAACACAGGTTTTGGCTCGCTTTGCAACGTAAAGATCGCAGATGAAAATCTGAGCAAGCTTCAGGAAAACCTAGTGAAATCTCATGCCTGTGGTACTGGGGAATATGTCCCAAAACAAATTATAAAACTGATGCTTTTGCTGAAAATTCAATCGTTGAGTTATGGCTATAGCGGCGTGCAATTGCAAACGGTAGAACGATTGGTAGATTTTTATAATAACGATATCTTACCTGTAATTTACAATCAAGGAAGTTTAGGCGCATCGGGCGATTTAGCCCCATTGGCACATCTGGCATTGCCATTACTGGGAATGGGAGATGTCTGGATAGATGACAACATAGTTCCTTCAGAAAAAATACTAAAAAAACACAACTGGGAACCTATTGCACTCCAAGCAAAAGAAGGGCTGGCCTTACTTAACGGAACCCAATTTATGAGTGCGTACGGTACGTACGTGTTACTGAAATCACACAAACTATCATACCTGGCCGATTTAATTGGAGCCGTTTCGATAGATGCTTTCGACTGTAATATGAGTCCGTTTAATGCTTTAGTGCATTTAGTAAGACCACATCGCGGACAGGTAAAAACAGCAGAGCGTATCCGTGAGTTTTTAGAGGAAAGTGAAATAGGAGCGAGTGAGAAGGAAAGTGTGCAGGATCCGTATTCATTTAGATGTATTCCACAGGTTCACGGAGCGACCAAAGACACTATCTTATTTGCACATAAAACCTTTAAAACTGAAATTAATAGCGTAACCGATAATCCGAATATTTTTATAGAAGCGGACACCATTATCTCTGGTGGAAACTTCCATGGCCAACCTTTGGCATTGGCATTGGATTATTTAGGGATAGCCTTGGCCGAGCTGGCTAATATTTCAGAAAGAAGAACGTATCAGCTAGTTTCAGGACTGCGTGGATTGCCTGCATTTTTGGTAAATAACCCGGGCTTAAATAGTGGATTTATGATTCCGCAATACACGGCAGCCAGTATTGTAAGTCAAAATAAACAACTGGCGACTCCTGCGTCTGTTGATAGCATTGTGTCCAGCAACGGACAAGAGGATCACGTCAGTATGGGGGCTAATGGAGCAACGAAGTGTTTGCGTATTGTAGACAACCTGGAGACAGTGCTTGCTATTGAATTAATGAACGCCTCGCAGGCTTTAGCTTTTAGAAGTCCGAAAAAATCTTCTCCTTTGATCGAGAGCTTTGTAGGGTCCTTCAAAAATGTTGTTTCTTTTGTAGAGGATGACAGAGTACTGGCAGACGATATTCATGCGGCAGTTGCTTTTATACAGAGCTTCAGTATCGATTCTGATGTGTTATTTGGATAGATTTGCATTGAACTAACGAATGAAATTACATTTATGAAGACAAAATTGGTAATCGTGGCTTTAATCCTGTTGGGTATTTTAAATGGTACAGCGCAAGACTATGTCCCCATGCTGGACACCCTAAATGAATGGAAATTTACTACGTGTAATTCCGGTTGTATTACCGATACCTATTATACCAACGGCGATACTATAGTAGATGGAACTAATTATAAGGTCTTGGATGGCTTTCATTATATTTCAAGAACGTTTTTAATCCGGGAAGACGTTTCTGAAAAAAAAGTATATATAAAAATATTTCTTCCCAACCGGGAGATAAACCATCTGTTATATGATTTCTCTCTGGAAGTAGGTGACTCTTTCGAGATGTTTAACCCCATTACACCTTTTCCTGATGAAGGAGGTATGTTTGACCTAGTTTCTATTGAAAGTTTACCCTTGGCAGATGGCAACGCGTACAGACACTTTTACTTTTCACCATCGGCTGGAAATACCGCGAGTACTCAAGATGCTGTTTGGGTGGAAGGAGTGGGGTCTTTATCTATTGTAACAGCTCCAGGCGGGCATCCGGATATTAATGATGTTGGACATTTAAGCTGCTCGTTTAGGAATGGAGAACGTGTTTATGAAAACTTAGAATCCATTACTGAGTGTACGCCAAGTATTTTGAGTGCTCAAGAGGTAAGTGAAGCAGTCTGGAATGTTCAGTTTTATAGTGATGAGGGGGGTGTAAGAATTACAAATGCCAGCGAAATTCAGAACGTGACGGTATTCTCTAGTACCGGAAGTAAAGTTTCTGAAGTAAGTAACCAATCAGACGAAAGCGAACTTAGTGTTGCAACTAACACCCTTTCACCTGGTCTGTACATCCTTAAAGCGAGTGACGTAAAAGGTCGTGTAAAGAATTTTAAGTTTATTGCAAATTAAGATTACTACCTATGTTGCATTTTTACTACTTCTGTAACCCAGGTAATAGCACTGTCCAGTTCTGAAAAGAGCTGGAATGGCTTGTCAAGAAATATTTTTTCTACCGCAACTGTTTGTTCAGCGATAGGGTTCTTTGAGACCACAGCAAATGCAGCCAGGTTTTCAATTTCAGAAGTTTTATAATAAACACTTGGATCTACCGCATAAGAGTTTTTACGATGAGTGATGTATCCAAAGTATTTTCCGGCAAAATGAGAATTTGCCAGTTTCACTAATTCATGATTGTATTCTGGGATTACCGTTATCCCTTGTTTCATGGTTGTGATAAGATAGGTGTCGTATAGTTCTATCTCACCAAATTCGTAAAAAAGTGTTTTTATTGGTTGCATTTGCTGGTTTGTTATAGTTAAAGATACACTTTTTTAAGAATACGTGACAGTAAAGATCAATTCTAAAATTCTACCCCAGGGGGAGCTTCGTTTTATAACGTATACCGCTATGAAAATCTTCTGAATTTCTGATGGGCACATTTACCGTATTTATATTTTTTTTTGCGTTGCTTACTAGTACAGATGTAACCCAACTAATAGTATTAGCCTCTGAGCTATGTTACAAAAAGCGCTTGAACTGTTAGGTGAACTACTTCCAAATTCACACTAGTATAGGGTAAATTCACATTACTAAAGACCAAATTCTCATTCTCTCCTGTTAAAAAATGCCTGATCCTTAATTTTAGTTAAACTTAAACTGTAAGATTATGAAAACAACTACAACTCTTGTGCTTCTTGGGTTCTTGGTGCTTGGCCATGTAACTGTTGCACAAAACACAGCAAGACTTGATGAATTATTAGACAGGCTACACGGCAATCACATGGGAAGTATCCACGATGTTTTTTCCAATGATGAAATTGCACAACTAAGAGCGCATTTCGATGAGCAAACTAGTAGTGAACCAATTCGGTATAGTGGAGGCGAAATGCTTATACGCACTACTGAAAACACGCAAGCAAATTTAGCGAATATTGACCCTAGTAACCTTTCAATGGTTGAAATAATAGCCCCGTCCCCGTTAGCAGAATTTGAAGGTGCAGGTGCTACTATACCAGACTCGAATAATGCCGTTATTGTGGATAACAACAATAATTTTTACTTGGTATCGCCGTCTGGTGACTATGAACCCATTGACCAGATTCAACCAGCGGCTGGGCAATCGTTTACCGGGCTTGAATTCACCTCAGATGGTGCCTTGTACGGAATAGCTACAGACGGAATGGGAAGTTCTGCATTGTATGTTATAGATATAGGCGCTGGCACTGCAACCCAGGTGGGTACAGACAATGGTCTGGTTGTAGGCATTGCCTTGGGTCGTGATATGAATAATAACCTTTATAGCTACGATATAGATACCGATATGGTACATAGAATAGATAGAGTTACAGGTATTGCTACATTGCTGGGGCCTATTGGTTTTGATGCCGAATTTGGACAGGGCATGAGCTATGATGGCATGGGGGATAATCTGGTTGCTTCGGTATTTAATTCCGATACATTTAAACCTGAACTGAGAACCATTGACATTACAACAGGTGCTTCAACTTTAATAGGAACAATTGTGCCCGCACAGACATTTCAATTTGCCTGGATGAGCTTTTTGGATCCCACGCTTGGGGTAAACAATCTGGAAACAACGCCTTTTTTAGTGTATCCCAATCCAGCAAACAACGTGCTGCATATTTCTACGGAACTAGCTATAGACTCTATAAAAATTTATAATATGCTGGGACAACTTATGCTAAGCCAGACTGAGGGCGAAGCTGCTACAGCAATAGCTATTGCAGACTTATCCAGGGGCGTTTATAGTATACACATAACTTCAGGTACTGTAGAAAGCTCACTGAAATTTATAAAAAAGTGATCACATAAAAAATGTCCTTAGCAAACCTAAGGGCATTTTTCATAGTGTTTCAGAACATCAAGAATTAACTGGGAGGAAGGTGTGGGGTATCCTTTGGTAAAATCTCAACAAAATAGTAAACAATATTCCCAATCCCACCGGCAAAACCAGGACCAATATCCAGAGAAGCTTTTGGTTACTGTCAAACTTAGGATTGTTGTTAGCGTGTATGAGGTAATAGATCATCAAGCCAATGGCTGAAATAATGATAAAAAACATCATTACAAACATAATCCCAAAAAACGCAAAAAACGGACTAGGATCTGTGACATTAGAATCTCCCATTTCTGAATCCAGTACGTCTACAAAAGTTATCATATAAAGTGCAAAGCATATTATATAGATAATAATAAAGGCAATGGGAAGAAATGTGAGTATGCCGAGCCAGATCTTTTTGGATTTAGTCATTTGTAAAGTTCTTTAGTTTTTTTAAAAGATAGTAACTGGCTATATATAAAAACCCCCTCACCATTCAGCTGTTGAAAGGGGAGAGGGCTGTTATTATAATGCCAGATGTATAGTAGTAGAAACTACTACCTCCTTATTTAGCGCCAGAATCTTTAGATTTTGTTTCTTCAGATTTCGCTTCTTTCTTTGCTTTCTTAATTTTTATTTTAAGTTCATTGCTCTTTTCATCCAGATCCATAGTAATGGTGTCACCCTCTTGCAGTTTAGAGTTAATAATCTCTTCTGCCAGGGCGTCTTCCACATACTTCTGGATAGCGCGGTTAAGCGGTCTTGCTCCGTAGTCTTTGTCAAAGCCTTTGTCTGCTATAAAGTCTTTCGCTTTATCAGTCATTTTTAAGGTATATCCAATGTCCTCAATACGGGCAAATAGCTTTGCCAGTTCAATATCTATAATCTTATGGATATGCTCTCGTTCTAACGCATTAAATACCATCACATCATCCACACGGTTCAAGAATTCAGGGGCAAAAGCTTTCTTTAAGGCATTTTCAATAATACTTTTTGCATTGGCGTCTGCCTGGCTGGTTTGCGCAGCAGTTCCAAAACCAACTCCGGTACCAAAGTCCTTTAACTTACGGGCTCCAATATTGGAGGTCATAATAATTATGGTATTTCTAAAGTCAATTTTACGACCCAGACTGTCTGTTAAATAGCCATCGTCCAACACCTGCAGTAACATATTGAATACATCCGGGTGGGCTTTTTCAATTTCATCAAGCAACACAACAGCATACGGTTTGCGACGTATTTTTTCGGTTAATTGTCCACCTTCTTCATAGCCTACATAGCCTGGAGGTGCTCCAATTAAACGAGATACAGCAAATTTTTCCATATACTCGCTCATATCTATACGTACAAGGGCGTTATCGTTATCAAACAACTCACGCGCAAGTACCTTTGCTAATTGCGTTTTACCAACTCCGGTTTGCCCAAGGAAGATAAACGACCCTATAGGCTTGTTAGGATCTTTAAGACCCGCACGGTTACGTTGTATCGCTTTTACCACTTTGGCAACGGCTTCATCCTGCCCAATAACTTTTCCTTTAATACGGTCTGGTAGGGCAGCAAGTTTGTTGCTTTCGGTTTGTGCAATACGATTTACGGGAATACCGGTCATCATGGAAACAACTTCAGCAACTTGCTCTTCATCTACAGTTTCTTTGTGAAGGGCACTGTCTTTTTCCCAGGCTTCCTGTTCTTCAGCTAATTGTTTCTCTAAATTCTTCTCGTCATCACGTAGCTTGGCTGCTTCTTCATATTTCTGCTTTTTTACGACAGAATTTTTATTCTCACGCACTTCTTCCAGATCTGCTTCCAGTTTCAGAATTTTCTCCGGCACGTGAATGTTAGTAATATGTACACGAGATCCTGCCTCGTCCAAAGCATCAATTGCTTTGTCTGGAAGGAACCGTTCGGTCATATACCTGTTCGTTAATTTTACACACGCTTGTAAGGCAGCTTCTGTGTACTGCACATTATGGTGACTTTCGTACTTTTCTTTAATATTCTGTAAAATTTCAACGGTTTCCTCTACCGTAGTAGGTTCTACCAATACCTTTTGAAACCTACGCTCCAACGCTCCATCTTTTTCAATGTACTGTCGGTACTCGTCTAATGTTGTTGCACCTACACATTGTATTTCACCACGAGCCAGGGCCGGTTTAAACATGTTACTGGCATCTAAAGAGCCTGTAGCGCCACCCGCACCTACAATGGTGTGAATTTCGTCAATAAACAATATTATGTCGTCGTTCTTTTCAAGCTCGTTCATCACGGCTTTCATACGTTCTTCAAACTGTCCACGGTATTTGGTTCCTGCCACAAGACTTGCCAGATCTAAGGTTACAACACGTTTGTCGTATAAAATACGGCTTACTTTGCGTTGTACAATTCTAAGTGCTAGCCCTTCAGCAATGGCACTTTTACCAACACCGGGTTCCCCTATTAATAATGGGTTGTTCTTTTTTCTTCGGCTTAAAACCTGAGAAACACGTTGAATTTCGTTTTCACGGCCTACAACTGGGTCTAATTTGCCTTCTTCGGCTTGTGCAGTAAGATCTCTTCCGAAGTTGTCCAACACAGGAGTCTTCGATTTTTTACTGGATTTTGCTCCGCCACCTGTAGTGCCAAATAAGTTTTCCTTGTTAGTATCGTCATTAGATGTATCGTCATCGTTAGGGAAACTTTCTGCAGTAGGTTCTATATAATCGTCGTCGTTTGTAATCATAAGTTTAAATTGATCTTTTACACCGTCATAGTCTACTTTCATTTTATTCAACAACTTGGTCGTTGGATCGTTTTCATTCCTCAAAATACACAAAAGCAAATGTGCGGTATTGATAGACGAACTTTGAAAGAGTTTTGCTTCCAAAAAGGTAGTCTTTAGCGCACGCTCTGCCTGGCGTGTAAGGTGTAGGTTTTTTTTATCGTTGGGATTGGTACCTGCGTTTGGATTTGCAGGACTCAATATTTCAACTTTTCGGCGTAAATGATTAAGATCGATAGCCAGCTGGTTGAGGATTGTTACTGCTTTACCGCTACCGTCACGTAAAAGCCCTAACATTAAATGTTCGGTACCAATAAAATCGTGACCTAAGCGCAGTGCTTCCTCTTTGCTGTACGCAATTACATCTTTTACTCTGGGGGAAAAATTATCATCCATATTGTGTGTTCCTGTACGTCTAAAATTACTGAATTCTGAAGGTATTTCAGAATAAATAAGTCAAAAATCATGCCCTTTCATTACAGGTTGAAGTAAAAGGACAAAAAATTGAACGATTTAACAAGTATAAAATAGGATAGTTATTAACGAAACGCTACTAAATATTTGTTAATAAAATCGTGAATAATGCTACTGTTTTGCCCTGTTGAAACCTTCAAAAATAAGTATATTGCTTTCTTGATTAACTCAAATAAAAAACAACCTTTGTTATAATGTCTATCAATCATCCTATCTGTCTTTTTTCAGTTTTAAAAGGCTGATTTAAAAGGAAAAGGAAGTGCGGTATTGGGGATGCTCCAATGCTCATGTGTGTATTAAAATTAATTGATAAACAACTAACAATATGATTAACTCAAATAACTAAAGAATTAGTATATGACTGAAGGCGAAAAATTAATCCCAATTAATATTGAAGATGAAATGAAGTCGGCTTTCATCGATTATTCGATGTCGGTCATCGTGTCACGTGCACTGCCAGATGTGCGCGATGGTATGAAACCTGTACACAGACGTGTACTTTTCGGGATGCACGAATTGGGAGTGCGTTCTACCGGGTCCCATAAAAAATCAGCTAGAATTGTCGGGGAAGTATTGGGTAAGTATCACCCACACGGAGATACTTCAGTATACGACGCCATGGTGCGTATGGCTCAACAATGGAGCTTGCGGTATATGCTGGTAGATGGACAAGGTAACTTTGGGAGTATAGATGGGGATAGTCCGGCAGCTATGCGTTATACAGAAGCACGTATGCAGAAGATATCTGAAGACATGCTAGCCGATATTGATAAAGATACCGTAGACCACCAGTTAAACTTTGATGATACCTTAAAAGAGCCAACGGTGCTGCCTACCAAGGTCCCGGGATTGTTAATTAACGGAGCCTCTGGTATTGCCGTGGGGATGGCAACCAATATGCCACCACATAATCTTACAGAAGTAATTGATGGTACCGTAGCTTATATTGACGATAATGATATAGACATTGACGGCTTAATGCAGCATATTAAAGCGCCCGATTTCCCTACCGGAGGGACTATTTATGGGTACGAAGGTGTGCGTGATGCTTTTCATACAGGTCGTGGCCGTGTGGTTATGAGAGCCAAAGCACGATTTGATGAAGTAAACGGTCGTGAATGCATTATTGTGAGTGAAATTCCTTATCAGGTGAACAAGGCAAACATGATTAAAAAGACTGCCGACCTTGTTAATGATAAAAAGATTGAGGGAATTTCCAACATTCGTGATGAGAGTGACCGTAATGGGATGCGTATTGTATACATCCTGAAAAGAGATGCTATTCCAAATATTGTTCTTAATACCTTATATAAATACACCGAACTGCAATCCAGCTTTAGTGTAAACAATATTGCATTGGTAAAAGGGCGCCCACGTTTGCTGAATCTTAAGGAAATGATTCACTATTTCGTAGAACACCGTCACGAAGTAGTAACCCGACGAACTGAATACTTGCTTAAAAAAGCCGAAGAGCGTGCCCATATCTTAGAAGGGTTGATTATTGCTTCAGATAATATAGACGAAGTAATTGCACTTATTAGAGCTTCTGCAAATGCCGATGAAGCACGCCAAAAGTTAATTGATACATTTGAGCTTTCAGAAATACAAGCTAAAGCAATTGTTGAAATGCGTCTCCGCCAGTTAACGGGTCTGGAGCAAGACAAACTGCGAAGTGAGTACGATGAGTTAATGAAAACGATTGATGACTATAAAGACATCCTTGCTAAAAAGGAGCGTAGAATGGCCATTATTAAGGAAGAGCTTGCTGAAATAAGAGAAAAGTATGGTGATGAGCGTCGTTCGGTTATTGAATATGCAGGAGGCGATGTAAGTATTACAGACCTTATTCCGGATGAGCAAGTGGTTATTACTATTTCCCATGCTGGCTATATAAAAAGAACATCGCTTACCGAATATAAAGAACAGAACAGAGGAGGAGTGGGACAAAAGGCATCTTCTACCCGTAACGAAGACTTCCTGGAAGACATGTTTGTTGGAACCAACCACCAGTATATGTTGTTCTTTACGCAAAAAGGAAAATGTTTCTGGATGCGTGTATTCGAAATTCCTGAAGGAAGCCGCCAATCGAAAGGTAGAGCAATTCAGAATTTAATAAATATTGAGCCAGACGATGCTATAAAAGCATTTATCTGTACACAAGACCTGAAAGACGAAGAGTACATTAACAGTCGCTTTGTAATTATGGCAACCAAGAAGGGACAGGTAAAGAAAACTCCTTTAGAACAATACTCCAGACCAAGAACCAATGGTATTAACGCCATTACAATTAAGGAAGGAGATGAGTTGCTGGAAGCTAAGCTAACAAGAGGTGATAGCCAGGTAATGCTTGCAGTGAAGTCTGGTAAAGCCATCCGCTTTGAAGAAGAGAAAACACGCCCCATGGGAAGAAATGCTTCCGGAGTTCGTGGAATTACCCTGGGTAATAAGAATGATGAGGTAATTGGAATGGTGGCCATAAATGACCAGGAAAGTGATATTCTGGTAGTTTCTGAAAATGGCTACGGAAAACGTTCCAGCATTGACGAATACCGAATCACCAACCGTGGTGGAAAAGGAGTGAAGACCATAAGTGTTACCGAAAAAACAGGTAACTTAGTGGCCATCAAGAATGTAAACGATAACGATGGGTTAATGATTATTAACAAATCTGGAATCGCTATACGTATGGCCGTAGAAGATTTACGTGTTATGGGCCGTGCCACACAAGGGGTACGCCTCATAAAAGTACGTGAAGACGACTCTATAGCTGCCGTTGCCAAAGTAATGAACGAAGATGAAGATCCGCAGTTAGACGAAGATGGAAATGTAATTCCAACTGCTGAAGGCGCAGAGAATTCTTCAGAAGACACAGAGACTGGCACGACTCTTGACAATGATGAAACACAAACCGAAAATAACGAATAACGTAAAACGTAACACATGAAAAAGTATGTAGTATTGGCAGGAATCCTCCTAGTTACTGCCGCTTCCTTTGGACAGAAAAAGGAAATAAAAAAAGCTGAAAGAGCCCTAAAAAATAGCGATGTAGCCGAAGCAATAGGTTATATTAATGAAGCTGAAGCAACAATCGCAAGTGCAGACGCAGACATGAAAACCGATTTTTATGTATTAAAAGGGCAGATCTATCTGGCAGACGCCGGGAATAATGGTTTCGAAAAAATGAAGCAATCTGCAGACGCTTTTAAGAAAGCAATGGAAATGGATGCTGATAATAAAGACGCGAAAATAGGGGTACAACAATTAAGAGCAGCCCTAGTAAATAGTGCGGTAACTGACCAAAGAGCAAAAAATTATGACTTGGCCACAGAGAAATTATACACCAGCTATACGGTAGCTAATGAAGAACTAGACTTATACAATGCTGCAGAAAGTGCTATTCTGGCAAAAGATTACGATACAGCACTAAAACACTATGAGAAGTTGCTAGAACTTGATTACACCGGTATCACCAAAGAATGGATTGCTACAGATCTGGAGTCTGGAGAAATCGTAACCTTTGCAGACGAAGCTGCCAGAACAACAGGAATGTTATCTGGAAAGTATACCAATCCGGATGAGCGTATGGCAGCATCAGTAAAAGGAGACATTCTTAAAAATATTGCTATTATTTATACCAGTAAAGGAGAGAAAGATAAGGCGATGAAAGTTATGGCCGATGCCAGAAAAGAAAATCCTGATGATGTTTCTTTAATGCGTGCTGAAGCAGATATGGCATATCAGAACAACGATATGCAGACGTACAATATGCTTATGGACAAAATTATCGCTACAGACCCTACAAATGCAGAACTTAGATACAACCTTGGTGTTGGTTTTGCTAAAAATGGAGAAGAAGATAAAGCAATTGAGCAATATAAAAAAGCATTAGAACTGGATCCAGATTATGCTGCAGCACAAATTAACATCGCTGCAACCATGTTAGGGCAGGAAGGTGCTATTGTAGAGGAAATGAATAACCTTGGAACTTCTTCTGCAGACAACAAGCGCTACGATGTTTTAAAACAAAAGCGTAAAGACTTGTATTTAGAAGTAATCCCTTACTTAGAGTCTGCTGTAAAATTGCGTCCGGATAATATTGAGCTGGTACGTACCCTTATGAACATTTATAGCCAAACAAGCCAGGATGCTAAGTTTAAAGAAATGAAAGCTAAATTAGATGAAATGGAAGGCGGGCAGTAAGTCCAAGCTCCTTTATAAATTTGAAAAACCTCTTGAGAAATTAAGAGGTTTTTTTATATAATACGTTTAATGACTCGAAGTTTATGGGTATGCTGGCGTTGTTCGTAATTAAAAATGCCTGTGTGGTCTATTCGGTCTATCCGTACTTTGCCGTGGGCGTGGATGATGTAGTTATCCTCCATAATAATCCCAACGTGAATGATTGCGCCTTCAGCATTGTCGAAAAAAGCAAGATCTCCTGGCTCACTTTCTTCAATAAAACTTAAAGCTTCCCCCTGGCTGGCCTGCTGGCTGGCATCGCGCAGCAGTTTGTAGCCGTTTAATTTATAACTCATTTGGGTAAAACCGCTACAATCGATCCCAAACGGAGTTTTTCCACCCCAGAGGTAGGGAGCATTTAGATAAAGCAAGGCTGTATCTACAATATGATGCTTCGGAAATTTTTTAGAAACAACACCGCTCTCCGCAGTATGTTTTAAAAACGAAGCAGCTGCCACGTTGCACCCCATAGGAAGCGCTAACAACTGATTTTCTTCCGTAGTACCCATGCCAACCAGATCTGAAACTAATTTTGGGGTGCTCTTATTCAATGTATGATAGTCTTCTTCTGAAGTACTCACAAACTGTTTATTATCTATCCACCCTTCATAGTTGTCGAACTGTAAACGGATGCGACTCCATTTTTTACGCTCTTCCAGTACTTTAAACGTTTCGCCATAGAGTACCTGCGTAACCATTTCACTTGCATCTGAAGCTTCCAGACGCAACGGAACAATACTAAGATGACATAAGCCGTATTTCATTTAAAAGAAGTAGGAGCGGGGATTAATTTCTCTCTAAAACCATAGCACTGGCACCACCACCGCCATTACAGATGGCTGCAGCACCAATTTTTGCGTCGTTTTGTTCCAACACATTTAAGAGAGTGATTAAGATTCTTACACCACTGCAACCTAGCGGATGGCCTAAAGAAACGGCACCTCCATTAACGTTTACATTGCTGTCGTTTAAACCAAGAATTTTCATATTGGCCAGTCCTACTACAGAAAATGCTTCGTTAAGCTCAAAGAAGTCAACATCGTCTTGAGATACGCCCGCTTTGGCTAGTGCTTTTGGAAGTGCTTTGGCAGGAGCTGTTGTAAACCATTTAGGCTCCTGTGCTGCATCTGCATAACTTTTAATAGTCGCTAATGGGGTTAATCCTAGTTCCTTTGCTTTTTCCTCGCTCATTAAGATCATGGCTCCGGCACCATCGTTAATGGTAGAAGCGTTGGCAGCAGTTACGGTTCCGTCTCTGGTAAAAGCAGCGCGTAACGCTGGGATTTTTTCCATTTTTACGTTCTTGTACTCTTCATCTTCTGAAACGATCACAGGTTCGCCTCTTCGTTGTGGCACAGAAACCGGCACCACTTCCTTGGCAAACTTTCCATCGCTCCAGGCCTTTGCTGAACGCTTATACGATTGTACTGCAAACGCATCCTGGTCTTCACGAGAAAATTTGTATTCTGTTGCACAGGCATCTGCACATACCCCCATGGCATTCTGGTCGTAAGCATCTACGAGACCGTCTTTTTGCATCCCGTCGATTAATGTGGCAGTACCAAATTTGGTTCCGTTACGCATATGCACATAATGGGGAATGTTACTCATACTTTCCATACCACCGGCAACTATTACGTCTGCATCTCCCAGAGCGATAGCCTGGGCAGCATTCATGACAGCTTTCATTCCGGAAGCGCATACTTTATTTACTGTAGTACACGGTACGGTGTCTGGTATTCCGGCATTTAAAGCAGCTTGTCTGGCAGGGGCTTGTCCCACACCAGCTTGCACCACGTTACCCATATATACTTCCTGCACTGCTGAAGGGTCTAGTTGTATCCTGTCCAACGCCCCTTTAATAGCGGCACTTCCTAATTGAACTGCGGTTAACGAAGATAAACTCCCCATAAAACTTCCAATGGGAGTTCGTACGGCTGATACAATAACTACTTTCTTGCTCATATGATCTGTTTTAGTATGTGTGTTTTACGCTAATTTTAATATACATTTCAGCTTTTTTGTACTATTTTTTTGTACTATTTTGAAAGCTGCAATGAGGAATGCAAAATTACATATTTTATACCGAACATTCAATCTTATTGGCATCTCGGTTTTGTACTAATGAATGCTAAACAGTACCTTTACTTCACGTATCCCGCTTATGAAACATTTTTTTTCATTTTTATCTAAGAACCAATCCAATATTTACAGGGTCTTCCTGTTTGTAATATGCACGTTTTTAGTTATTTACTTATTGCCAAAAGGAGGGCAGTTTAAGTATACGTTTCAGAAAGGAAAGCCCTGGCAGTACGAGAATTTGTATGCCCCTTTCAGTTTTACCATTAAAAAATCTGAAGAAGACCTTACCACAGAGCGTACTACCATTCGGGAAAATGCGATTCCTTATTTTGATTATAATGGTTCCGTTGTAACGGAAAGTTTTAATCAGTTTGAGCAGCTGTTAAATACTACGTATGTAGATAGTTTATTTACTGTTCCTAAGAGTAGTGTAAAATCTTTAGGGGTACAGTTTCTTGAAGATGTGTACCGTTTTGGGGTGTTGTCTGAAGTGAATACACAAGACGATGATGATTTGGTTTATTTGAAAAAAGGAAACGAAATTGATGAAATTGCCTATTCGCAAATCATAAAGAAAGAGGAAATTCCTGAAAAAATTGCCAGATTTATACAACAGCAAAATGCTGAAGCGTATTCAGATTTGCTGAAAATACTTCTTAACAGATCAAGCATACCTAATGTTACTGCTAACAATAAACTTACCGAAGCAGCCATAGCTTCAGAATTAGACGCCATAAATCCCAACCAGGGTATTATTGAAAAAGGGGGGAGGATTATTGCAAAAGGTGAAGTGGTAGAAGGGAATACCTATCAGATTCTAAGTTCTTTACGAGATGAATTCCAATCACAGGTCTGGAGTAAAAGCAATCGGTTCTGGCTAATTTTTGGCTATGCGATGCTCGTATCCCTGGTGTTTTTAATGCTCTTTTTATTTTTACGCAAGTACCGGTTGGAAATATTTAATAACAGCACGAAGGTTACCTTTATTTTTTTCAACGTGGTTTTGATGGTGTTTCTTACTACCATTGTTGTAAAACTGGATGCTAAGTATGTCTATGTAGTACCGCTGTGTATCTTACCCCTTATAGTAAAAGCCTTTTTTGATCCCAGACTTGGTTTGTATGTACACGTATTGACGCTATTATTATTGGGCTTTGTTGTGCCTAATAGCTTTGAATTTCTATTCCTACAAATAATTGCTGGAATTGTTACCATACTTACCGTCTCTGAATTATACCGAAGGGCAAATCTGTTTATATCGGTAGGGCAAATAACGTTGGTATACATCATTGGTTATTTTGCTTTTTTCATCATTCAGGAAGGAAACCTTGAATTGATCCAATGGGAAAATTTTGGCTATTTTGTACTGGCTGGACTGGCTACCTTATTTGCGCACCCACTTATTTATTTATATGAGAAAGTGTTTGGTTTGGTCTCAGACGTATCGTTACTTGAGTTAAGTGATACCAACAGTAAACTGTTAAAAGAATTGAGTAATAAAGCACCAGGAACGTTTCACCATTCCTTAAATGTAGCAAACCTGGCCGAAGCCGCAGCAAACGAAATTGGGGCAAACGCCATGTTGGTACGGGTAGGAGCTTTGTACCATGATATCGGGAAAATGGAGAACCCCACCAATTTTACTGAAAATCAGTTAAGTGGTTACAATGCCCACGATGAGCTTGACCCCAAAGAAAGTGCTAACATAATTATAGACCACGTAATAAAAGGGATTGAAATAGCCAGAAGACGAAACCTTCCGGATAGAGTGATAGATTTTATACGTACCCATCACGGGACGAGTGTGGTATATTATTTTTATAAAAAAGAAGAACAGCAAAACGGAACTGCCAATATTAAAGATTTTCAATACCCCGGACCTATTCCATTTTCCAAGGAGACCGCAATTTTAATGATGGCAGACAGTGTAGAGGCTGCTAGTAAAAGTTTGAAAGACCCTACGTCATCCAAAATTGATACGTTTGTAGAAAAGATTGTAGACGGACAAACAGAGCAGGGGCAATTTTTAAATGCGAATATTACGTTTAAAGAGATACAGGTTATCAAAAAAGTGCTTAAAAAGAAGCTCAATAACATCTATCACCTGCGGGTAGAGTATCCAGAATAAGAAAACTCCGTCTTTTTAAAGGACGGAGCACTGTTGTATAGGATAATTACTACTTAACTCGTTTCCCTTCCGTTACAAAGGAAATACCCTGCTGTCCGTAGGTTGAGATCATCACAGCTTCAAACAAGGGCTCGCGTGAGTTAGGTTTTATTTGCCAGTCGAATATAAAATTGGCTCCTGTACCCCCTTCGTTGTCTACACCGTCAATAACAATCTGTACGGTTTCCATAGGACGTACAAAAATAGGTTTGTCAAAATAGGTTCTAATGGCAGTTCCTGTCGTGTTGTAATAAACAGCTTTAGCAATATAAATGGTATCGGTAATGTTTGGGTTATGTAAACTTACCGTAGCAGTTAAATCTGCCTCATCCTGATCGGTCCGTAAGAATATTTGTGAATAAATAGAGAGAAAGGTACTTCCTGTTTCTAGTGAATCGTACGGGATATTCTTTACCATTTTTTTCTCCCAGTTAACAGGATCTGTAGAGCTTAGCTTCCTTGGTTTTTCACAGGAGTATAGCAGTGCAGCAAATAAGAATAGCGATAGGATGTATTTCATTGTATTTCTACTTTAGAATTGAAACATAAATATACAACAAGTTCCAGTCGATTTAAAAATATCCTGTGGCAGATAAATAAAAGGAATGTTTTTTATTAAAAACAAAAAACCCCGCTACAAAGCGGGGAGTTAAGTGAGCCCTGCAGGATTCGAACCTGCGACCGCCTCCTTAGAAGGGAGGTGCTCTATCCAGCTGAGCTAAGAGCCCTCATAATAATATTTTCAATGGTCTTACAACCTTCCCGCTTATGAGCGGGATGCTCTACGAAGCTGAACAAAAAGCTTGAAGTTGTACCCTATGCTATCTTGATAACTTCGAATGCAAGACATTAAAATTAAAAAACCGAACAATTAAGTATTGTCCGGTTTTTGTCGGGGTGGCAGGATTCGAACCTGCGACCTCCTGCTCCCAAAGCAGGCGCGATGACCGGGCTACGCTACACCCCGAGGTGTGTTATTGTTGCGGAGAGACCGGGACTCGAACCCGGGCAGCACTTACGCGCTGACAGATTAGCAATCTGCTCCGTTACCACTCCGGCACCTCTCCAATAAGAATAAAGAACTAGTTGTTTTTTTATTCGGATGCAAATGTATACTTATTCACTGTATCAAACAAAGAAATTTTAGGTTTTTTACTCTAAACATTTCAAGTTATTCATAAAGAACTCTTTAGGGTATATGGGTATTGGAATTTGATTATTACTTAGTACATTTTGGAAGGTAATATCGAAATCTGTTCGCATGGTTGTGATGCGCATTGAGACTATTTTTGACGTTTTTAGTCGTTCTATACTACCTTCGTCTAACAAAAAAGCAGCTTCAGATGTGCTGTTGTTTAAAGTTTCTTCATTTTCTGTCTGGCGACCGCAATTCTCCACACCTAAATAACGTAAAGATGCAAAACTACCATCTTCAAGTTTAAACGAAACCCTGCTATCTTTATTAAAGCACATTAAAGGGGGCATTTCCTTTGCATTTACCGAAACCTGAATTACGAGTGACTTAATGGCGTCCTCCTGCATTAAGCTGAAATAAATAAAAATATTACGCTCTCTACCCACTAGAAACTCAGTTAGCTGTTCGTTCGTGAGTTTGAATACTTCCTCTTCGGTTTCTACCTGTACTTTAAAATTACAATCCTGATCTTGGGCAACACCAAGTACTGGCGTGGCAAAAACTAGGAATAAGAATAATAGTTGTTTCATTTTTAAACTTTTGCGCAAATTAACATGATTTTGTCTTCATTTTCAAGCGTTGTGAAGAACAAGTACTTTGAACCACCGTCTTTTATCTTCCATTTTTTACGAAGTGTCGCTACACTCTCAGGAAAATTACGGGTGGTGATGTTGGCTTTTGCAAAAGTAATGCCACGCATTTCCTTTTTGGTATATGGGACTACTTTTTCTATTGAAAACCTTCTTCCAGGAAAATCCCGTAGTGCTTCGCTGGTAAATAAGTGACTGTGCTGATGGAGTTTTTTAAGTTTAAATGCTTCTGAAATGTACTGGAATCCCCCAGCTTTTAAAATTGCTGCGTTAGGCTCGTATAAAAATCGCAGGGGGTCTGAAAACACTGTTTCGATAGGGCCTGATGGTAAAAAAGAAAAGGCTTGTGTCCCTTTTGAGGTAAGATTAACTGTTTGGATCTGTATGCTTTCAGAGGTTTCTTTTTTTAAGATCCATAGCAGTTCTTTGACTTCGTTGTTTACAGCAACTACATGAACTTCAGTCACGTGTTTTAATTCCTGTAATCCAATTGAAATATCCAGCATTGGAGATGTTTTTACTAGCAGGGTAGTGCAGCTGCTAAGTAAATACTCTAAATTTTCGGGTACATTAGGCTCACAGTCGTTTAAAAAGAAAACTTTTCCCTTACGTTCATTGCGTCTGGATGGGTCTACATATAGTACGTCAAACGTATTGCTTTTAATTCCCTGCAGACCATCTTCAGCTTTACAAAAGATATTCTTTTTACTAAATACTTCAAGGTTATGGGCTGCTAGTTCTGAAAGTGTTTTGTTTTTTTCAAAGTGGGTCACCGTGTCAAATACTTCAGCAAAATAAAAAGTATCGATACCAAAACCCCCTGTGAGGTCTGCTAATGATTTCCCTGTAACCAGGCTAGCTTTGTATCTGGCCGTAGCCTCTGAAGAAGTTTGCTCGAGATTGAGCTTTGGGGGATATACTGTATTTTTTTCAGCAAACCACGTTGGTAGTTTTTTTTCAATAGCACGTCTGCTTTCAATTTGTTGTAATAATTCAGCGGTAGAAACTTCGGGGAAAGGACTTCCTGCAAAAGCTAATTTTGAAGTATCTTCAGCATACGTAAAGATATATTCTTGTATTTCGGTCTTTAAAAGAGCTGTGTTCAAACCAACTATAAATTTTTGGTAAGGCGTTTTACAATTTTATATTCAGATAAAAACTCCTTGGAAATTACCTTTACGCTCGTATAAACGGGAACGGCCAGGATCATTCCGGGAATCCCAAACAGATAACCACCAATAAGAATGACGATAAATATTTCTAGCGGATGAGAGCGTACACTCTTACCAAATATCACAGGCTGACTAATAATATTATCAAAGATTTGTGCAATCCCGTACCCAAGTGTAACATACCCTAAGGTTGGTAAAAGTTCTGAAGAAAAGTCGGCTCCCAGATTATTAGAAACCACTACCAGCAATAATAAGACCCAGCCAATAAGGGGTCCCAGATAGGGAACGATGTTTAAAAAAGCACAAATAATAGCGATGGCCAATGCGTTTCTAATGTCAAATATGAGTAGCAACAGGGTGTAAAATAACGCTAGAATAAGTATTTGAAACGCTAAGCCAATGAAATAGCGCGAGAGTAGCTCCTTAATTTTATTTAAAACAAGTAAAAAGCGCTTTTCACGTCCTTCTTTGGCAAAAACAGTAACTGCGTTGGGGATAAGATTCTGGTCTTTAAGTAAGAAGAAAGCTATGAATAATACTGCAAAAAGGCCAATAAAGAAATCTGCAAAATTTTTAAAGAATATATCCACAAAGCTGGGCACTAACTCCAGTTCAAAATTCTCTACAGCAGAAGTATTTTTTATGGCTTCAACTATATTAATCTTTTCTACACCCAGATAATCACTGGCTTGTATGTTCAATTCGTTTAGGTCACGTTTTACCAAATCAAAATCTATTTCGGCTATACTTTTACTTTGCTCTACAATGATTGGAACAAAAATGTAAAGTAATAAACATACAAATGCGATCACGGCCAGTAAGGTTGTAAATGCTGCCAGCGTATTATGAAACTTACATTTCCTTCTTAAAAAAAGCACCAATGGCCTTCCAATTAATGAGATAACCGCAGCAATACCTATGTAAAGGATAAGTACTTTAATGTTGAAAACAAACCATAGAAAAATCACGATTAAGCCAAGAACGGCCAGCGTGCGTAGCAACCCGAAGGAGATTATTTTAGAGGTTAGTTTCATAAGATTTGCGTAAAGATACTATATTCCTGTTGCTAAAATCTCAATGTTTTGTTAACTCATACAGGGCAATAGCAGTGGCCTGAGCTACATTCATACTGCTATTTGTGCCAAACATAGAAATGTGTGTAACATGCTGTACTTTTTTTAAAATTTTTTCTGAAATTCCTATACGCTCATTCCCGATAACGAGCGCTAGTGCACTCACTTCTGACTTTGAAAACTTAGAAAGAGGTATACTGGTTGAAGAAATTTCTAATGCCACCGTTGTATAGTTTTTTTGTTGAAACTCGTGAAGTGTTACCGCAAGATCTTCCACTATAGTATGTTTTACCAATGTTTCCGTAGTTCTGGCGGTACGTTTTAATCTGTTGGATGAAAGGTCTATAGGGCTGTTAAAGGTAACTTCAGCAACCCCGAAAGCATCACACAGTCTAAAGATAGCACCAATATTTGCCGGGCTTTGTAAGCCATCACACAATAAGATTATGTTGTTCTTTTTTGCTGAAAAAGGGGTGGATTCGTGATTGTGCTGCAACATTTAGTATTGTTGATTTGTTGAACAGGAGACTAGTTAATTAATACAATTAAGAGCGCTACTTACGTGTTCTTGACTTCTGCCCCTCTAGTGTTCAAAAGCGTAGGTAATAATATTCGCTCCCATTTGTAATGCCTTTAGACGTACTTCCTGTGGGTCGTTATGTATTTCTGGATTTTCCCAGCCATCGCCTAAATCACTTTCATAGGTGTAGAGCAGAAGTAACCTGCCCTCGTATGTAATGCCAAAGGCTTGCGGACGTGCATTGTCATGTTCATGGATCTTTGGCAATCCCTGTGGAAATTTATACCGGTAATTAAAAATAGGGTGGTTTCCCGGGAGTTCCTTTAATTCTATGTCAGGAAAGATCTTTACCAGTTCTTTTCTAAGGTATTCATCCATTCCGTAGTTATCGTCTATGTGAAGAAATCCGCCGCTAAGCAAGTAGTTTCTTAAGTTTTCAGCTTCTTCAAGAGTAAAAAATACATTTCCGTGTCCAGTCATGTGTAGAAAAGCATAGTTGAAAATATCGATGCTTCCCGGATCGACTGTTTCGGTTTTACGGTTAATGCTGGTATTGGCTTGTTCATTACAAAACTGAACCAGATTTGGCAGGGCGGTAGGATTTCCATACCAATCACCACCACCACCATATTTTAAAACAGCCACCTCTTGGGCAACCGCAAATGAAATTGTGAATATAAAGAGTAAGCAGAGTAGGTTTTTCATAGCGTTTAAAAATACAATTTTTAAGAAGGTAACAGAACAAAAGTTATACCTCATTTACAAAAGCTACGCTATGGCAAGCAACCAGAGCAGCAGTTTCGGTACGTAATCTTGAAGTGCCTAAGCTTACAGGCTCAAAACCATTGGTTAAAGCAGCTTCTATTTCTACAGGAGAAAAATCGCCTTCGGGGCCTATGCAAATCAAAACATTGCTTTTCGCCTTGAGTACATCTTTTAACGACTGCTTTCTGGTCTCTTCACAATGGGCAATACAGGTTAAGCCGTCGAAGTTTTTTTGCTGCGCTATAAATTCTGAATAGGAAACAGCCTCGTTTAATCTGGGAAGATATGCTTTTAACGATTGCTTCATGGCACTTTGTAAAATCCTTTCATAGCGTTCGGGTTTTATTACGTTGCGCTCACTGTGATCACAGATAATAGGGGTGATTTCAGTAATGCCTATTTCAGTTGCTTTTTCAAGAAACCATTCGTAGCGGTCGTTAAGTTTCGTGGGAGCTACAGCCAGATGCAATCTGTAGGGGAGTGGCTTTTGTTCTTCAACAGTTAAAATGCTTGCAGTGCACTTTTTAGGTGTAACCAATTGAAGTTTTACTTTAAAAAAATATCCTTTGCCATTTGTAGTGTATAGTTCGTCACCTGTTTGCTTTCTAAGTACTTTTCCAATGTGCCTGCTTTCTTCTTTATCAAAAAAGATCTCCGTGTCGGTTTCCGTACTATTTGGATGGTAAAATAAATTCATATTATTGGCTCAATTTCCATTCGGCATGGGCGATTCCTAATTCTATAAAGTGTTGAAGTTGTTCTTCGGTTTTAAAACCTTCTCTGGCAACAAACACAAACTCCTTCATAGGCTTGCCGGTAAAATCCATGGGTGTCACATGGGGTAATGCCAGGGTTTCTTCCATTTGTTCAGGCTTTACACGTACCATTAAACGTTCTTTAGTTTCCCCTACACACATGTTACCTTTGAAGAGCATACAGTAACCGCCAAACATCTTTTTTTCGGTCATGTGCGATGTCCAGGGAAGGGTGGCTACTTTCAGGCGCTTTACTATTTCTTCAGAATGTGACATAGGCTTACAATTTCAACCGCGCACTGGCAACTACGTTTGTTTCAGCAAAGATACCTTGTTTGTATTTCAGTTCCCCTACTATAGCGATCATCGCTGCATTATCTGTACAGTATTCAAATTTTGGGATATGAGTCTTCCAACCGTATTTTCCTTCAGCATCCTGTAATGCTTTTCTAATGCCACTATTTGCCGAAACACCACCCCCAATAGCAATTTCTTTAATCCCCGTTTTCTTTACGGCATTTTTCAGTTTGTCCATTAAATAACTCACAATGGTATACTGAATACTTGCACAGATGTCTTCAATATGTTCGGAAATGAAATCTGGGTTTTTTGCTGTTTCCCTTTCTATAAAGTACAAGACCGAAGTTTTTAATCCGCTAAAACTAAAATCCAGCGGACTTACTTTCGGTTTTGGGAATGGGTATGCTTTTGGGTTACCCTGTTGGGCGTACTTGTCAATCAAGGGACCACCAGGGTAGGGAAGTCCCAGTATTTTGGCAGATTTGTCGAACGCTTCTCCAACTGCGTCGTCGATAGTCTGGCCTATCACTTCCATGTCAAAATAGTTAGTCACTTTTACGATTTGGGTGTGCCCCCCACTTATGGTTAACGCCAGAAATGGAAACTTAGGCGGGGTTTGCCCTTCAGCTTTAATAAAATGTGCTAGAATATGTGCCTGCATGTGGTTTACATCTATCAGTGGAATACCCAATCCAAGTGACAAAGACTTTGAAAATGAGGTCCCTACCAACAAAGAACCCATAAGCCCAGGACCACTTGTAAATGCTATGGCATGTAATTGTTTTTTGTCGATATTTGCTTTGCGTAATGCTTGGTGTACAACGGGGACAATGTTTTGTTGATGGGCACGTGAGGCAAGCTCTGGAACCACGCCGCCATATTCGGTATGTATTTCCTGGGTTGCCACAACATTGCTAAGCACAACGCCGTTGTTAATTACAGCAGCTGCCGTGTCGTCGCAAGAGGATTCAATTCCTAGTATATAACAAGTTGAGGTGTTCAAAATAAGTGTGGCATATCTATTGAAGTGTCAAAATTAAAACATTACAGTCGTATCAAAAAATTAAGGAAAATAATAATCAGAGGATTTGTAATTTTAGTATTACTCCTCATCACAATTGTGATTATTTTTTCTATTCCTTCCGTACAGACCTATGTTGCAAAAAAGGTAACCGACAACCTGAATGAAACCTACGGGACCGATATTACTATAGACCGTCTTGGCCTTAACTGGCGTGGTGAAGTAGACATTAGAGGCGTTTTAATTAATGATCATCATGCAGATACACTTATTTATGCAAAAGAACTTCAAACCAATGTGCTGAGCTTTAGAAATTTAATTGCTGGGGATCTTGGGTTTGGGAATATAAACCTTGACAATGCAAAGCTATTTGTAACTACTTATAAAGGTGAAGAGACAGACAATCTTTATATTTTTTCAGAAAAATTCAACACCAATTCTACCCAAGAGGTGAAGCCGTTTTCCATGTTCAGTAACGATTTGAGCCTTAGTAATAGCACGGTTAAAATTGTAGATCAAAACCTGGAAACACCAACAGTTCTGTTTTTAAAAGAGGTGAATCTGGTAGCAGACGATTTTAAAATTACAGGTCCAGACGTTGCAGCAAACATTGAATCTCTCTCATTAGAAGCCGAAAGAGGGTTTAGCATTAAAGATGCTGAAGGTGTTTTTTCCTATACCTCTGAAGCGATGACCCTTAAGAAATTAAACTTACAAACTGAAAAGTCTACCATTAAAGGCGATCTTGTATTTGCGTATGGAGAAAAAGGGCTGGGAGATTTTATAGATGGCGTTACTATAGATGCCACGTTTGATGAAACCAAATTAAATACAGACGACATCAATGCCTGGTACAATGAATTTGGCCCGGATCAACTTATAAACGTAGATGGTAAGTTCGATGGAACGATGAACGATTTTACGTTTTCTGAAACTGAAATTACTTCAGAAGGCAATCAGGTGTATGGAACCTATACGATTCAGAATTTATTAAATGAGGAAGACTTTACAATTACTGCAGAAAACCATAGCATCCGCACCAGTTATTACGAATTACGCCGCCTTATGCCTAGAGTACTGGGAGATGTGTTACCATCACAACTAAAAGATCTTGGAGCGGTATCGTTTCAGGGAAACACTACCATAACGCAAACCCAACTCATCACTAAAAGTGGTATTACTACGGGGGTAGGAACTGCAGACCTTGACCTAGAAATGAACAACTATACAGATCCTAACAGCGCTTCGTATGTGGGAAATGCTGTTTTAAATAAATTCAACTTAGGAAAACTGGCAGGGACAACGTCATTAGGTAAAATGACCGCAGATTTAACTTTTGATGGTAGCGGATTTTCCCAGGAAACAGTGAATACCAAAGTGGAAGGATCCGTAAGCTCTTTTACTTTTGAAGAATATACGTATAAAAATATTACAGTTGAAGGACGGTTAAAAAACCCGATTTTTGATGGTGACCTCATTATAAATGATCCAAATCTTAAAATGGAATTTAAGGGCCTGGTAGATGTTTCAAAGGAATACAACCAGTTTGATTTTGAGGCAGATATTGAATATGCTGAATTGAACAAGTTAAATTTGTTTAAACGTGATAGTATATCGGTTTTTTCAGGTAGGGTAGAAATGGATATGCAGGGTACCACTGTTAATGATGCAGAGGGAACCATAGAGTTTTTACAAACCTTTTATCAAACTGCAGATAGAGATTTCTATTTCAACGATTTCCTGGTGACCTCTTCTTTTGAAGGCCCTGTTCGAACCATCCAGATACAATCGCCAGATATTATAAATGGTGAAATATCCGGTGAATTTTTACTGGAGGATATACCGAATTTGTTTCAGAATAGTATTGCCAGCATTTATACCAACTATATTCCTGCCGAAGTTACTACCAACCAGTATTTAAATTATGAGTTTGAGGTCTACAATAAAATTATAGATGTTTTTATACCAGAACTGCAACTTGGGGACAATACCAAAATTAAAGGCTCGGTAGCTTCAGACGAGTCCAAGTTTCAGCTGGACTTTAGATCGCCGGAGTTAATCGCTTTTAAAAATTACATGGGTAACGTGAATATTCAGGTAGATAACGACAACCCGTTATTTAATACGTATGTTTCGGTAGACTCTGTTTATACTGGAGTGTACAATGTAACTGAGCTCAGTTTAATCAACAAAACCATAAAGGACACCTTATTTATCCGTTCAGAATTTAAAGGAGGGGAAGCGAAAGAAGACTTGTTTAACCTGTCGCTATACCACACCATTAATCCCGAAGGGAAATCGGTCGTTGGGGTAAAGAAATCTGATATTACCTATAAAGACAACGTATGGTTTCTGAATGAAGATAATAATGATTTGAACAAAGTTACGTTTGACGATAACTTTTCAACCATAAAAATTGATTCACTCGTATTGAATCACGAGAACGAGTACATTCAACTTGCGGGGGTGCTTCGCGATTCAACGTATAAAGATATAAAGGCAGAATTTCGGGATGTAAATATCGGAAATATTGTGCCGCCTGTTGATAGCCTCAGGCTAAAAGGAAATGTAAACGGAACACTTAATTTTCTTCAGAAAAACGGGGCGTATTACCCTAATTCTACTGTTACTATTGACGGAATAGATATTAACGACATTGCGTTTGGAGATTTAGTGTTAGACATTAGAGGGAATGAAAACCTTTCAAAATATACTGTAAATACCACGCTTACCAATGATGGTGTAAAGTCTATTAATGCGCGAGGCGATATTGATGTGTCGAAAGTTAACCCCATGATTAATTTGCTTGTAGATTTAAATGAATTCAATATGCAGGCTTTTAGCCCCTTTGGAGGCGATGTGGTTACAGACATACGAGGGCTCATCTCAGGGAATGCCCGGGTAAGCGGTAATTATAAGTCGCCGGACATCCTGGGCCGATTTAATCTGGAAGGTAGTGGTTTAAAAATTCCATATTTAAATACAGATTTTGATATAGACGATGGCACACAGATAGTTGTAACAAAAAATAAATTTGATATTAACACTACAGGCATAACAGACACTAAGTACAATACCGAAGGTACTTTAAGTGGTTTTGCGAGCCATACCAATTTTGGTGATTGGGAACTGGGATTAACTATTGAAACAGATAATCTACTTGCATTGGATACCCCAAAAACCGAAGATGCTCTTTATTACGGGACGGCTTTTATTAGTGGTACAGCAGACATTCAAGGCCCCGTAGACGAGCTTACCATAGATGTGGTGGCAACTACAGAACCCAATACTTCTTTTAAAATACCCATTAGCGACACACAATCCCTGGGCGAAGATACTTTTATAACGTTTTTATCTCCGGCCGAAAAAGAAGCATTAATGAGAGGGGAAGCCCTGGTTGAAAAAGATGTAAAAGGCCTATCCTTAAACTTTGATTTGGACATTACTAATGATGCAGAAGTTGAAGTAGTTGTAGACCAGGAAAATAATAGCAAGCTTACAGGGAAAGGAGTGGGGACCTTATTGATACGTATAAACACCCTTGGGAAATTTAAAATGTGGGGGGAATATACCGTGCTGGATGGGATCTTTGATTTCAGATACGGGGGATTGATACAACGAAAAATAGATATTGTACCTGGAGGTTTTATTGTATGGGAGGGAAATCCCGAACGGGGTAGAATTGATCTGACGGCTAAATATGAAACCGATGCAAACCCTTCAGTATTGTTAGATAACCCAGCAGCAAACCGAAAGATACCCGTAAATGTACTGGTAGATTTAAAAGGGGAGTTGATACAGCCTGAGATTGATTTTAGAATTGAATTTCCAAAAACTACTTCTACGGTAAGAAGTGAGCTGGAATATAAGTTGCAAAACAGAGAACAACGAGAACGCCAGGCCTTATTCCTTGTAGCATCGGATGCTTTTGTTAACGATGATTTTGGTGGGGCTGGAGCGTTTACCGGTACGTTAGTAGATAGAGTTTCAGGATTGGTGAATCAATTATTTTCAGATAAGAATGATAAATATAGTATTGGCTTAGATTACTCTCCCGCTTCAGGGTTGCCCAACCAGCAGGCTGCGGGTCAGGTGGGACTTACCTTTTCGGCAGATGTAACGGAACGTATCTTAATTAATGGAAAAGTAGGGGTTCCTGTAGGTGGGGCTACTGAAAGTGCCATTGCCGGGGATTTAGAAGTTCAGTGGCTCGTAAACGAAGACGGTAGTTTGCGTATCAACTTTTTTAACCGCCAGGCGAATATTCAGTTTATCGGAGAATCACAAATATTTGAACAGGGGGCCGGGGTTTCCTATTCGGTAGATTTTGATACCTTTAAAGAGCTTATGGATAAACTTTTTAATAAAAAAGTAACCATTGAGCCTGATACCGATCCTCCTGTAACTCCAGACGACAGCGATTATATGCCCGTAGATTTTAACGATAAGGGCACCAATGAGGAAAATGATAACTTGTAAAATTACAGGCTGGCTATCATCGAAATTTCAACATTCACGTATTTAGGTAGGTTGGCAACTTCAACTGTTTCGCGGGCTGGGGCGGTGGCTTCGTTAAAGTAAAGACTATAAACCTCATTAATAGCCCCAAAGTTTTCCATATCACTGATGAAGATAGAGGTTTTAAGCACGTTTTCGAACGTCATGCCCGCTTCTGCTAATACGGCCTTCATATTTTCCATTACCTGTTTGGTTTCGGTTTTAATATCTTCCATCACGAGTTTTCCTGTTTCAGGATGCAACGCAATTTGCCCAGAGGTGTACAACATCGTTCCTTTTAAAACAGCTTGATTGTAAGGCCCAATAGGAGCAGGGGCGTGCGAGGTGTTTATTATTTTTTTCATAAAATATATTTTTAAACTTTACAGACAACAGACAACAGACAACAGACAACAGACAACAGACAACA
>TARA_R100000935_G_scaffold56912_1_pt1 | contig 36711 bp, 39 predicted proteins | sample TARA_R100000935 | Tara Oceans TARA_R100000935 (sample SAMEA2621502) | marine metagenome | biome: marine biome (ENVO:00000447); feature: surface water layer (ENVO:00002042); material: "saline water (ENVO:00002010), including plankton (ENVO:xxxxxxxx)" | depth 5 m
CCCGGGTCGCCCCGGCCGGATCGGCAGACGCCTGGGCCGCGGTGCTCACCGCGCTCACCTTGCCGTCAGTGATCACCACCACCGGGTCGGCCAGCATGCGGCCGCTGGCGGGGTCGAGCAGCTGGGCGGCGCGGACGACGACGGTCTGCGCCTGGGCGGCGCTGGCGACGAGGCTGAGCGCCAGGGCGCCCAGAAGACGGTTGCGAAGACTGTTCTGACCCATGGACGTGTCCCCCGACTCTCGAGCCCCTGTTGGCCCTTTCCCCGGCATAGGCGTGCGGCGGGCCGCCGTCGATGCGGGATTCTTGCCCCGCGTGCGAGAAGACCGGCGGCGCCGAAGGGACGGGCGCCGGGTGACACGGGGGCCGCCGTCGGCTATCGGGGCGCTCCAGGATCAGGGAGCCGCCGCTAAGTGACCGACACCCCCGAAGAGGAAGGCTGGGCCACCGCCCGCACGCTGGCCGAGGCCCTGCCCTTCATCCAGCACTACGACCGCGAAACCGTGGTCATCAAGTACGGCGGCCACGCCATGGGCGAGGAGTCGGTCGCCAAGCTGTTCGCCGCCGACGCGGTGCTGCTGAAGATGCTGGGCGTCCATCCGGTGGTGGTCCATGGGGGCGGCCCGCAGATCTCACGGATGCTGGACAAGGCCGGCGTGAAGTCGAGCTTCGTGGACGGCCTGCGGGTGACCGATGCGGCCACCATGGAGGTCGCCGAGATGGTGCTGTCAGGCGCCATCAACAAGGAGATCGCCAACTGGATCACCCTGGCCGGCGCCGAGGCCGATGTGCGCGGGGTGGGCCTGTCGGGCAAGGACGCGCGGCTGATCACGGTGGAAAAGGCCGTGCGGACCCGCAAGGACCCCGGCAGCCAGATCGAGCAGGCCGTGGACCTGGGCTTTGTGGGCGAGCCCACCAAGGTCGATCCCAAGCTGATCGAAGCCCTGATCTACGCCGATGAGGACTATGTCCCGGTGATCGCCCCCATCGGTGTGTCCAAGGACGGCGAGACCTATAACATCAACGCCGACACCGTGGCCGGCGCCCTGGCCGGCGCCCTGCGGGCCAAGCGCATGCTGCTGCTGACCGACGTGCGCGGGGTGCTCGACGCCAAGGGCGAGCTGATCCGCGAGATGAACCTGGCCCAGGCCCGGGAGGCCATCGCCTCAGGCGTGGCCACCGGCGGCATGATCCCCAAGCTGGAGACCGCCATCAATGCGGTGGAGTCCGGCGTGCAGGCGGTGGTCATCCTCGACGGCCGTCGGCCCCACGCCATGCTGGTGGAGCTGTTCTCCGAGCACGGCGCCGGCACGCTGATCTCGGCCTGACCCGCAGCATGAGCGCCGACCTCGCCCATATCGACACCTGGCTCTTCGACCTCGACAACACCCTCTATCCGGCCGAGTCCGGCTTCATGGGCGAGGTCGAGGGCCGCATGACCACCTTTGTGGCCAAGGTCACAGGCCTGCCAACGGATCAAGCCTACGCCCTGCAGAAGCGCTATCTGGAAGAACATGGCCTGACCCTCCGCGGGCTGATGCTCGACCATGGGGTGGACCCGGCCGACTTCCACGCCCTGTTCCACGATCTGTCCCTGCAGGTGCTGGCCCACGACGCCGACCTGCTGGCCGCCCTGGAGCGCCTGCCCGGCCGGCGGCTGATCTTCACCAACGCCGACGCCTTCCACGCCGAACGGGTGCTATCGCACCTGGGCCTGCATCACCTGTTCGACGATGTGTTTCACATCGATTCCTTCGGGTTCAGGCCCAAGCCCGATCCGGCCGCCTTCACCGCCATGCTGGACGCCCACGGCATGGCCCCGGACGCCACGGCCTTCTTCGAGGATTCCGAGCGCAACCTCGCCCCGGCTGCAGCGCTCGGCATGACCACCGTGCTGGTGGGCGCCCATGCGGCCGCCTCGCCTGCCCCCTTCGTCCACCATCGCACCGAAAAGCTGGCGCCGTTCCTGGCGACCGCGCGCCTCAGGGAGACCCGCCGATGACCGCTCTGACCTTTGACGACCTGAAGACCGAGATCGAAGCCGCCTGGGAGGCCCGCGACGGGATCTCCACGGCCACCACCGGTCCGGTCCGCACGGCGGTGGACGAGACCCTGCGCCTGCTGGACGAGGGCCGCCTGCGGGTGGCCGAGCGCGCCGAGGGCGGCCAGTGGGAGGTCCGCCAGTGGGCCAAGCAGGCGATCCTGCTGTCCTTCCGCCTGAACCCAAACAGCGTCATGCACGCGGGCGCCCCGGGCCCCTACTGGGACAAGGTCCCCACCAAGTTCGACAGCTGGGACGCGCCCCAGTTCCAGGAGGCCGGCTTCCGCGCCGTTCCCGGCGCCGTGGTCCGCCGCGGCTCCTATATCGGCAAGAATGTGGTGCTGATGCCGTCCTTTGTGAACATCGGCGCCTATGTGGGCGACGGGACCATGGTCGACACCTGGGCCACGGTCGGCTCCTGCGCCCAGATCGGTAAGGGCGTCCACATCTCCGGCGGCGCCGGCATCGGCGGCGTGCTTGAGCCCCTGCAGGCCAATCCCACCATCGTCGAGGACGGCTGCTTCATCGGCGCCCGCTCGGAAGTGGCCGAGGGCGTGATCGTCCGTGAGGGCGCGGTGCTGTCCATGGGTGTTTTCATCACCGCCTCCACCAAGATCATCGACCGCAAGACCGGCCAGACCTATCGCGGCGAAGTGCCGGCCTATTCGGTGGTGGTGCCGGGCTCCCTGCCCGATCCGCACGGGGTCGGGCCCTCGCTCTATTGCGCGGTGATCGTTAAGACCGTCGACGCTCAGACCCGGTCCAAGACCAGCGTCAACGAGCTGCTGCGCGACTAGCGACCACGTTCATTGTTGTTGGCGAGCGCCGTACATCCCCAGACTGAGATGATCGCTCGCCATTAATCACCCCAGGCTGGGCTTGGCTGTGTCTGGACCGGCCATTGCCGAGGGCGGCCACGAGGGCTAACTGCTTGCCCATGAGCAGCCTCGACCCCGTCCGCCTGACCCAGGACCTGATCCGCCGCCCCTCCGTCACCCCGGCCGACGCCGGCGCCATGGACGTGCTGGAGGCCGAACTGGCCAAGCTGGGGTTCGTCTGCCGCCGGATGCGGTTCGGCGAGATCGAGAACCTGTACGCCCGCTGGGGGACCGCCCGACCGAACCTCTGCTTTGCGGGCCACACCGATGTGGTGCCGGTGGGGGACGCCGGCGCCTGGAGCCATGACGCCTTCGCCGCCAAGATCGTCGATGACATCCTGATCGGCCGCGGCGCGGTGGACATGAAGAGCGCGCTGGCCGCCTTCGCCGCCGCCGCCGCCGCCGCCCTAGCCCGCGGCGACGTCACCGGCTCCCTGTCCTTCCTGATCACCGGGGACGAGGAAGGGATCGCCGTCGACGGCACCAAGAAGGTCGTCGAGGCCCTGATGGCCGAGGGCGAGCTCGTCGACCATTGCGTGGTGGGCGAGCCCACCAGCGCCGAGACCTTCGGCGACATGGTCAAGATTGGCCGCCGCGGCTCGATCAACGCCGAGATCGTCGTGGAAGGCCGTCAGGGCCACGTGGCCTATCCCCACCGGGCGGCCAATCCCGTCCCGGTGCTGGTGCGCATCCTGGCGGCCCTGGACGCCCATGTGCTGGACGAGGGCTATACGGGCTTCCAGCCCTCCAACCTCGAGATCACCACGGTGGACGTCGGCAACGCCGCCACCAATGTGATTCCCGCCCAGGCCAAGGCCCGGGTGAACATCCGCTTCAATCCTGGCCACCGGGGCGCCGACCTCGCCGCCTGGATCGAAGGCGTGGCCCAGGCCAAGGCCGAAGGCTTCGATGGCGCCGTACGGGTGACGCCCTCGATCAGCGGCGAGGCCTTCCTGACCGAGCCCGGGGACTTCACCGACGTGGTCGCCGCCGCCGTGCGCGACGTGGCCGGCCGCGATCCGGAGCTGTCCACCACCGGCGGCACGTCGGACGCCCGCTTCATCCGCGCCCTATGCCCGGTTGTGGAGCTGGGGCTGGTGGGCAAGACCATGCATGCGGTGGACGAACGCGCGCCGGTGGCCGAGATTCGCGATCTGCAGGCGGTCTATGAGCGGCTGATCGCCCGCTATTTCGCGCGGTTCGGTTCGCCCTCGTAGCGCACGCCGACCAGATAGAGGCCCGTGGACGGCGCCACGGGGCCGCAGGCGCGGCGATCGCGGGCGGCCAAGGCGTCAACCACATCAGCCGCGCTCCAGCGCCCCAGCCCCACCTCCGCCAGGGTGCCGGTCATGGAGCGGACCTGCCGGTGGAGGAAGGAGCGGGAGGCGAACTCCAGCACCACCTCGTCCCCCTCGCGGCGCACGCCGGCCACGTCCAGGGTCTTCATCGGCGACTTGGCCTGACACTGCAGGTCCCGGAAGGTGGTGAAGTCGTGATGGCCCACCAGGGCCTGGGCGGCGGCATGCATGGCGGCCGCATCCAGGGGCTTCTTCACATGCCAGACCCGCCCCCAGTCCAGGGCCGGCGGCGCTGTGCGATTGAGGATGCGATAGATGTAGCGCCGCTCGGTGGCCGAGAAGCGGGCGTGCCAGCGGGGGTCCTCCACCAGCTCGGCCGACAGGATGGCGATGGGCTGGGGCACGAGATGGGCGTTCAGGGCGTCGCGGACCACCTCGGGCTTCCAGGCCTTGTCCAGGTCCACATGCACCACCTGGCCGGTGGCGTGGACGCCGGTGTCGGTCCGGCCCGCCGCCTGCAGCCGCAGGTCCTGGCCGCAGAAGCCCTTGACCGCCGCCTCGATAGCCCCCTGCACCGAGGCCAGCCCCGCCTGGGCCTGGAAGCCGCGATAGGGTCGTCCGTCATACTCGACGGTGAGCTTGTAGCGGGGCATCAGCTGAGCTTCGTCCCCGCCGGCAGGGGGAAGCCGCGCAGGAAGACGTCGACCTCCTGCGGACCGCGGCCTTCCCGCTGCAGGCGCAGCAGGCGCACCGCGCCGTCGCCGCACGCCACGAGCAGATTATCGTCGAGCACCGCGCCGGGCGCGCCCGTCCCCTCCTCGCGGACACAGGCCAAAACCTTGACGCGCACCGGCCCCTTCTCGCCCGGCGCCTCGAACCAGGCGCCGGGAAAGGGCGACAGCCCCCGGATCTGGCCATCGACGCGGGCGGCCGGCTTGGTCCAATCGATACGGGCGGTCTTGGGGCGGATCTTCTTGGCGTAGGTGACGCCCTCGGTCCCTTGCGGGATTTCTTCGGCGATGCCGGCCTCGATCTTCGGCAGGGTTTCCGCCAGCAGGTCGGCGCCCAGCTCGGCCAGGCGGTCATGGATGTCGCCGGCGGTGTCCCGGGGCCCGATGCGCACGGTGGCTGTGGCCAGCACCGGGCCCTCGTCCAGGCCCTCGGTCATCCGCATGACCTGGACGCCGCTGATCTCGTCGCCGGCCATCACCGCCCGCTGGATGGGGGCCGCGCCCCGCCAGCGGGGCAGAAGCGAGCCATGCAGGTTGAAGGCGCCGAGCCGCGGCGCCTCCAACACCTCCCGGGTGAGGATCTGGCCGTAGGCGACCACGCAGGCGGCGTCGAGGTCGAGGGCCCGGAAGGCCGCGATCTCGTCAGGATCCCGCATGGAGGCGGGGGTCCTCACCGGCAGGCCATGCTCCAGCGCGAAAGTGTGCACCGGCGAGGGTTTGAGCGTCTGCCCCCGGCCCCGGGGCGCCGGCGGCTGCGAATAGACACAGGCGATATCGTGGCCGGCCGCCACCAGGCGGGCCAGGGCGACGACGGCGAAGTCAGGGGTACCAAGAAAAGCCAGACGCATGGACGCCGTTTACCTCGCCCCGTAGGGTGCGCAAAGCCGGGGGGAATGAACTGGCACGCAGGACCATTCTCCGACGGCCTCGAGAGAAGAGGAGATACCCATGCGCAAGACCCTGACCATCACCGCCGCGGCCGCCCTGGCCCTGGTCCTGGCCGCCTGCACCCAGGCCGAACAGAACGAAGCCGAAGCCAATATGGACGAGGCCGCCGCCGAGGCCGGCGAAGCCGCCAACGACGTGGCCGATGCGGCCGGCGAAGCCGCCTCCGACGTCGCGGCCATGGCCGAAGGCGCCGCCGAGGAAGTCGGTGAGGCCATGGAGAACGCCGGCGACGAGATGAGCGAAGCGGCCGACGACGCCAGCAACTGACCTAGAGTACGAAACGAGCTTTTTGGGGGGCGGTCCGCAGGTCGGGCCGTCCTCCGTCGATTGAGGAACCCCTCAGGCGGCGCGGGCCTGCTTCTTGACCTTGGCCACCGCACGGTCGCGCTTCAGCCGCGACAGATGGTCGATGAACAGCACCCCTTCGAGGTGGTCCATCTCGTGCTGGATGCAGACGGCGAACAGCCCCTCGGCGTCTTCCTCGATCTGCTCGCCCTGATAATTCAGGTAGCGCAGCTTGACCTGGGCCGGGCGCTCAACCTCGTCATAGATGTCGGGGATCGACAGGCAGCCTTCCTCATAGGGGGCGGTGTCGTCCGACGACCAGAGGATTTCCGGGTTCACGTAATAGCGGGGCTGCCGCTCTTCGTCGGGACCGGCGATGTCCATGACGATGACGCGCTTGGGCACGCCGATCTGGATGGCGGCCAAGCCGATGCCCGGCGCGGCGTACATGGTCTCGAGCATGTCGTCCATGAGGGCGCGCAGATCCTCGTCCACGGTCTCCACCGGCTGGGAGACCTGCTTGAGGATCGGGTTCGGGACCGTGAGAATTTCGCGAATGGCCATGACTGCGAGGTAAGCGCGCCAAACCCGAGCGTCAAGGTCGGCCTTTGTCGCGGCCTCAGCCGTCCTCGCCGACGGCCCGGATTCGCGGCGCCGGGCCTGGCTCGCCGTCGGCCGCCAGCTTGGCCAGGGGGCGGACGGCGGTCTCGATGGGAGCAAGCTCCGGAATATCGCGCCCCTCGTGATCGACCTTCAGATCCTCGAAGCGCCGGGCCTGGGTCAGCACCTGGGTCTCAAGGGAGCCGACCATCTGATTGTACTTGCCCACCGCCTCTTCCAGCTTCTTGCCGACAGCGGCGGCATGGCCGCCCATCACCGACAGGCGCTTGTAAAGCTCACGGCCGAGCTTGGAGATTTCCTGGGCGTTGGCCGCCTGCTCCTCCACCCGCCAGCCATAGACCACGGCCTTGCACAGGGCGAACAGGGTGGTGGGCGTCACCACCAGCACCCGGCGGTCCATGGCCTCGCTCATCAGGTCCGGCGCCCGGTCAAGGGCGGCGGCCAGGAAGCTGTCACCGGGGATGAACATGGCCACGAAATCGGGCGAAGCGGAAAACTGGTCCCAATAGGCCTTGGCCGACAGGCTCTGCATATGGGCTCGGACGCTCTGGGCATGGCGCACGAAACAGGCCTCCCGGGCGGCGTCGTCTGTGGCCTCCTGGGCGTCCAGAAACGCGTTCAGCGAGCACTTGGCGTCGATGACGAACAGCGCCCCGCCGGGCAGGCGCACGGTCACGTCGGGGCGGCGGCGGCCCTCCTCGGTGTCGGTGGCCACCTGTTCCTCGAAATCATAGCGATGCGAGAGCCCTGCGGCCTCCAGCACATTGCGCAGGGTCTGCTCTCCCCAGCGCCCCTGGACGCCTGCCCCGCGGCGCAGGGCGGCCGAGAGCTTGCGCGCCTCTTCCTGGGTGGCGGTGGACGCGGTCAGCAGCTGGGCGATCTGGGCCTTCAGCCCACCGGTCTCCTCGGCGCGGGTCTTCTCCACCGCCGTGACCTGTTCCTGGAATTTGGCCAGGGTCTCAGCGACGGGCTTCAACTGCGCCTCGAGCCTGGCCTGGGCCAACTGCTCGCGGTTGCGGAAGGTTTCTTCGGTGCGCTTGAGCAGGGCCTCGGCCACCACATTGGCCGACTGGGCGGCCTGATTGCGCAAGATTTCGGCCTGGGCTTCGGACTGGGCCTTGAAGCTGCGCAGCTCGGCCTCGGCGTCAGCGCTCTGGTCGCGCAGGCTCCAGTAGTCGGCCTGCAGCCGGTCGGCGCGGCGCCGCTCCATCAGGGCCCAAGCGAAACCGGCGACCGCAGCCAGGGCGCAGGCCAGGATGGCGACGAGGGAGGCTTCCAGGTTCATGCTCCGTTCCTAGCCGGAGTCGGCGGCCGGGGCCAGGGGCGGGCGAAGGCCCTGGCCCGAACCCTTATCCGCCGTCACCCTCGGACTTGATCCGAGGGGCCATGAACACCTTGGCCAACCCCGTGTTCATGGATGGTCGGGTCAAGCCCGACCATGACGGTGAAAGGGGGGGCGAGACCGTCCGGTCATAGCCCTCACCCACCTCCCTCATCCTGAGGTGCGAGCGTAGGCGAGCCTCGAAGGACGCAAGGCCCCGCCGCCTCAAGCCGGGCGGCGGGCCCGCAGGGCCTGGGCGATGGTGCCGTCGTCCAGCCAGTCCAGTTCGCCGCCCACAGGCACGCCGCGGGCGATCATGGAGATGGTCACGCCGCAGGGCGCCAGGCGTTCGGCCAGATAGTGTGCCGTGGTCTGGCCATCCACCGTGGCCGGCAGGGCGAGGATCACCTCGGTCACCTCGGGCGCGCTGGCCCGGGCCACCAGCGAGCCCACCCGAAGGGCGTCGGGGCCGACCCCGTCGAGGGCTGACAGGAGGCCGCCCATGACGTGGTAGCGGCCCCGGAACGAACCGCCCCGCTCCATGGCCCAGAGCGCGCCGACCTCTTCCACCACGCAGATCATCCCTGAGTCCCGCTCGGGATCGGCGCAGACGGCGCAGGGGTCGCGGGTGTCCAGGGCGCCGCAGGTCGAACAGGTCTTCACCCGCTCAGCCGCGTCGGCCAGGGCCTGGGCGAGCGGCGTCAGCAGCTGTTCGCGGCGCTTGAGCAGGGCCAGAGTCGCCCGCCTGGCCGAGCGCGGCCCCATTCCGGGCAGCTTGGCCAGCAGCGCGATCAGGCGCTCGATCTCGGGTCCTGAGGATGCGGCCAAGGGGCGGCGATCAGAACTTGGGCATGCCGGGCAGGCCCATGCCGGCCAGGGGGCCGGCGGCCTCGCGCATCACCTCAGCCTGCATGGCGTCGAGCTTGCGCTTGGCGTCCGCATGGGCCGCCACCATCAGGTCCGAGAGCACCTCGCCTTCGCCGGGCGCCAGCAGGCTCTCATCCATGACCACGCCGGCCAGCTCGCCCGAGCCGCGCAGGGTCAGCTTGACCATGCCGCCACCCGACGTGCCCTCCACCGTGGTCTCGGCCAGTCGAGCCTGGGCGTCGGCGAGCTTCTGCTGCATGGCCTGGGCCTGCTTCATCAGGGCGCCAATATCCTTCATGGGCTCTAGTCCTCTTCGGTTTCGGTCTCGTCCTCGCCGCTCGGCTGGACGTCAGGTTGCGGCTGGGCGCGGATGCTGAGGATCTCCGCGCCTGGGAAAGCCTCCATCACCGAACGGATGAAGGGGTCCTGCTCGATCCGCTCACGGGCCTCGCGCTCTTCGCGCTTCTGCGCCTCCCAGCGGCTCTCGGCCCCGCCGCCGCCCTGAGCGACGATGAGCCAGGGCGTGCCGGTCCATTCCTTGAGCCGTCCGGCCAGGCGCTGGATCAGGGTGTTGGGCGAGCCCGGAGCCGGTTCGAATTCGATGACGCCAGGGCGGAAGGCGATGGGGCGAACGAACCGCTCCACGTCCAGACGCAGGGAGATGTCGCGCTTCTGCTCGATCAGCGCGATGACGTCCTCGAACCGGCGCAGGGTGATCTCAGGGGCGGCCTGGGCCTGGGGCTCGGCCATCTGGCGGGCCACCGCGCTGGCGCCTCCGCCTCCGACGCCGCCGCCCGAACCACCGCCGCCGCCCGAGGGAGAGCCGCCGGGTAGCGGCTCACCGGCCTGCAGCTTCTTCAGCGCCTCTTCCGGCCCAGGCAGATCGGCCGCATAGGCCAGGCGGATCAGGGCCATGTCGACGGCGGCCGCCGGATCAGGGGCGCGGCGCACCTCCTCATGGGCCCGCAGCAGGATCTGCCAGACCCGCGACAGGGTGCCGGCCGACAGGGCCGCGCCGATGCCGGTCAGGCGGGCGGCCTGTTCCTTGGGCATGATCAGGGCCTGGGGGCCGACCGCCTTGGCCACCGAGGCCGAATGGCAGTGCTCCAGCATGTCGCCCATCACCTGGGCGGGATCGGCGCCGTAGCCATAGAGGCCGCGGAAGGTCTCGATGGCGGGGCCGGCCTCGCCCTTCATGGCCTGTTCGAACAGAGTGATGGTCTGGGCCCGGTCGGCCAGGCCCAGCATGTCGCGGATCGAGGCCGCGCTCACCGTCTGGCCGGACTCCGCCTGGACAATGGCCTGGTCGAGCATGGACTGGGCGTCGCGCACCGATCCTTCGGCCGCCCGGGCGATCAGGGTCAGGCCCTCGGCCTCCACCCGGGCGCCTTCGCGCTCGCAGATCATCTCCAGGTTCTTGACGATCACCTCCGGCTCCACCCGGCGTAGGTCGAAGCGTTGGGTCCGCGACAGGATGGTCACCGGCACCTTGCGGATCTCGGTGGTGGCGAAGATGAACTTGGCGTGGGGCGGCGGCTCCTCCAGCGTCTTGAGCAGGGCGTTGAACGCCCCGGTCGAGAGCATGTGGACCTCGTCGATGATGTAGACCTTGTAGCGCGCCTCCACCGGCGCATAGCGCACCCCGTCCAGCAGCTCGCGCATGTCGCCGACGCCTGTGCGGCTGGCGGCGTCCAGCTCCAGCACGTCCATGTGGCGACCCTCGACGATGGCCCGGCAGTGACGGCCGTCCTGGGTCAGGTCCAGGGTCGGGGCGTGGATGGTGTCGGTCTCGTAGTTCAGGGCCCGGGCCAGCAGTCGGGCGGTGGTCGTCTTGCCGACCCCCCGGACGCCGGTGAGCATGAAGGCGTGGGCGATCCGTCCCGAGGCGAAGGCGTTGCGCAGGGTGCGCACCATCGCCTCCTGGCCGAACAGGTCCTCGAAGGTCCGGGGCCGGTACTTGCGCGCGATGACCGTATAGGCCGCACTCTCCCCCACAGGCGGCGCGGGCGCCGGCTCGGGGTTTCCAAACATGTCCGTCGTATTCGGATCACGCTCGGGCAGATCGGAATCGAGCGTGATGTCTTCGTCGGCCATAGGGAGAATGTCAGAGGAAGCGGGTGGAGACCGGACGACGACCCGAAGCGAAACTCGTTACGGCTGCTTCCTTCCGGACCTGACCGGGTTGGCGAGGACTCCGCCCGTCGCCGATCTCCGCCCCCAATATCGCGATCGAAAGAGGTGCGCGCAAGCTCGGGCGCAGATAGAACGCAAATCATGCCCCTGACCGCCTTCCAGAACACCTTCGCCGGCAACCCCCTCGACCGCTGCAGCGAGCGCCGCGGCGACACCGCCTGGCTGGGCGAGATGCAGACCTCGCCCGACTCCCTGACCATCGTCCTGTGGAACGGCAAGCCGCTGATCGAGAAATCCCCTGAGGGCGGGGTGCAGCTGGCCTATCTGCCGGCCACCATGTCCGACGAGCTGGCCGGCGGGATCGAGCGGCTGCTGTTCATGGGGCTGTGGAAGGAGACCGCAGTCTTCGCCGTCGACATCGAAGGGGGCCTGGACCCCGCCGAAGGGACGCTCCAGGGCCTGGGCGCGTTCGAGGACCTGCGGGCCATGGCCCTGCGCCTGCCGGGGGCGGAAGCCGCCATGGCGGCTACGGCCAAATCCATGTTCGAGTGGCGCCGCCGCCACCGCCATTGCGCGGCCTGCGGCGAGCCCAGCGTCGTCGTCGACGGAGGCTGGAAGCGCCAGTGCCCCACCTGCAAGGCCGAGCACTTCCCCCGCACCGACCCCGTGGTGATCATGCTGCCCTATCTCGGCGACCGGTGCATGATGGGCCGCCAGGAGGCCTGGCCGCCGGGCATGTTCTCCGCCCTGGCCGGCTTCGTGGAGCCCGGCGAGAGCATCGAGGAAGCCTGCGCCCGGGAGCTGGCCGAAGAGGCCGCTCTCAAGGCCGTCAAGGTCCGCTACCACTCCACCCAGCCCTGGCCCTACCCGTCTTCCCTGATGATCGGCCTGATCGCCGAGGTGGAGGACGACCAGGCCGCGCCTGACCAGACCGAGCTGTCGGAGGTCCGCTGGTTCACCCGCGATGAGGCCCGCGACCTGCTGGCCGGCAAGATCGAGGGCGTCTTCGCCCCTGGCCCGCTCGCCATCGCCCACCAGCTGCTGAAGGCCTGGGTCGAGGAAGGCTGATGGTTCTGGCGCCCGCGGCGCCTTCTCCGCCGTCATGGTCGGGCTTGACCCGACCATCCATGAACACCGGGGCTGGCCAAGTGTGCATGGACCTTCGGGTCAAGCCCGAAGGTGACGGCTTTGGAAAAGCCACGGGTCAGTAAGAACGCCTCCTCAGGCCCGGGCGCGGAAGGGGTCGGCCGGATAGACGCCGAGGATCTCGAAACGCTCGGAGAAGAACTGCAGCTCTTCCAGGGCCAGCGCCAGGCCCCGGTCCTCAGGCCGCCCGTCCACCTCGGCGTAGAAGAAGGTCGCCGTCCAGGCGCCGTCCTCCATGTAGCTTTCCAGCTTGGTCATGTTGACGCCGTTGGTGGCGAAGCCCCCCAGCGCCTTGTAGAGGGCGGCCGGCAGGTTGCGCACCCGGAAGACGAAGCTGGTGATGCAGGGGCTGGTGAAGGGCGGCGGCTCGGGCTCGCTCTGGGCGGTCATCACCAGGAAGCGGGTGGTGTTGTGCCGCTCATCCTCGATGTCCCGCAGCAGGATCTCCAGCCCGTAGATCTCGGCCGCCAGGGCCGGCGAGATGGCCGCCCGGGTCCGGTCCGGGGTCTGGGCCAGCATGCGCGCGGCGCCGGCGGTGTCGCCAACCGTTTCGGCCTTCAGGCCCAGGCGCTTGACCGTCTTGCGGCACTGGCTGATGGCGATGGCCATGGACTGGACGGTGGTGACCTCCTCCAGCTTCACGCCGGGATTGACCATCAGCTGGAAGCGGATCGGCTTGAACTTCTCGCCGATGATCTTCAGGCCGGAATTGGGCAGCAGGTGATGCACGTCGGCCACCCGGCCGGCGATGGAGTTCTCCACCGGGATCATGCCCAGCTGGCAGTCGCCGGTCTTGATGGCCTCGAAGGCCTCATCAAAGGTCGGATGGGGGACGGGCTCATAGTCCGGGAAGTAGGCGGCGCAGGCCTCATGGCTGTTGGCGCCCAGTTCGCCCTGGAAGGCGATACGTCCCTGGCTCATCGAAGTCCCTCAGTCATGGCCCGGGCGTGGGCCCGGGCGCGTTCCAGATCGGCGGGGTTGTCCACCGAGATCGGCGCCGCATCGATCACCGCGGCCCAGATGGTCATGCCCAGCTCAAGGGCGCGCAGCTGCTCCAGCCGCTCCCGCTGCTCCAGGGGCGAGGGCGCAGCGGCGGTGAAGCGCACCAGCGCCTCGCGCCGGTAGCCATAGACCCCATGATGCAGCCAGACCGGCCCGTCCCCATAGAGGGTCGAGCGGGTGAAATAGAGGGCACGGCCCCGACGCCCGCCCGGCGCCATGGCCAGCACCGCCTTGGGTATGTCGGGGTTCGAACGCTCGGCGATGTCGCTGTCGGCCACCACGATGGTGGAGATATCGCAGCCGGGCTCGCGGGCCAGCAGGTCGGCGCAGTCGGCCACTACCTGGGGCGCGACGAAGGGAATGTCGCCCTGCAGATTGATCACCACGTCGTGTCGCCCCTGCGGGTCCAGCACCTCCAGCGCCCGCAGGATCCGGTCCGAGCCCGAGGGCAGGTCGGGGTCTGTCAGCACCGCCCGGCCGCCGGCCGCTTCCACCGCCGCGACGATCTCCGGGTCGCCCGCCGCCACGGCCACCGGGCCGATTCCGGCGGCCTGCGCCTGGCGCAGGACCCGGACGATCATCGGCGCGCCCTCGATGTCGGCCAGGGGCTTGCCGGGCAGACGGGTGGCGGCCATGCGGGCGGGAATGAGGACGATCGGCGTCATGATTCGATGGAAGCCTGTGGGCGGCGGCGCTTGCAGGGGGGAGCGACCAACTGGCCGGTTGCACGAGCGCCGGTAGCGTGTAAGAGACGCGGGCGCAATAAGGGGCGGGAGATTCCCGCGCGTATGCCGGTTTCGACGACCGGCCTGAGAAAGGGCCGAATCTAAGACTATGAGCGACCTTACGTTCAACAAGGTCGCCGGCGCTGTGCTGGCGACGGGCTTGGCGGTAGTTGGCCTTCGTGAAGCCTCCGCCATCGTCTTCGCCCCTCACGCTCCCGAAACTCCGGGCTATGCGATCGCGATCCCCGAGACCACGGGCGGCGCCGCGCCGGCTGAAGCCCCCATCGACTGGGGCACGGTCCTGCCGATCGCCGATGTGGCGGCCGGCGAGGCCAGCTTCGCCAAGTGCGTGAGCTGCCACACCATCGCCCAGGGCGGCGCCAACGGCACCGGCCCCAACCTGTTCGGCGTCGTCGGCGCGCGTCCGGCGGCCCATGCCGGCTATTCCTATTCGAGCGCCTTCAACGACTTCTCCGCGGCCAACCCGGTGTGGACGCACGAAGAGATCGGCCACTTCCTTGAAGCGCCGCAGCGTTACATCAACGGCACCAAGATGACCTTCGTCGGCCTGAAGCGCCGCGAAGAGCTGATCAATGTGGTGGCCTATCTGCATTCCATGGGCGGCTCCATCCCCTTCCCTGAGCCCGCGCCTGTCGCCGAACCGGCGCCGGAAGCCGAGGCTGTCGAGGGCGAGGAAGCTCCCGCCGCCGAGGGCGAGGCTCCGGCTGAAGCGCCGGCCGCCGAGGCCGAGGCGCCCGCCGCCACCTGAGCGGACGTATAGCCACACAAGATCAAGCCCGGCTCACGCCGGGCTTTTTCTTTGGCCGAGACACCTGCTCGTAAACTCAGGGCCGCCGGTAGCTGGTGGGCTCGCCCGACCCGGCGGCCTCGATCCGGGCGATGGCGGTGTTCAGCGGCTCCACCGCCACGGCCATGTGATGGGCGTTGGCGTGGATGATGGTCTCGGCGTCCAGCATCATCGCCACATGGCCCTTCCAGAACACCAGGTCGCCCCGGCGCAGGGCGGACGGGTCGGCGTCCTGGAAGAAGGCCGCCTCCTGCTGGTCGGTGTCGCGCGGACAGGTCCGGCCGCAGGCCAGCAGGGCCTGCATCACCAGACCGGAACAGTCGAGGCCCAGGCTCTCGCGCCCGCCCCACAGATAGGGCGTTCCCAGGTGCTGTTCGGCCACGCCCGCCGGATCGAGGGCGAAGTCCAGGCCGACGGGCGCCAGGTGACGGTCCACGAACCAGGCCCCGCCGGCGTCGCGGACGAAGCGACCCTCGACCTCCACGGCGCTGACCAGCGCGTTGAGGCTATAGGGCCCAAGGGCCGGCGCCTTGATGCTGGGGCGTTCAAACCCATAGGTCCGCAGGGCTGCGACCCGGTGGGTGGGCGTGGTTGGTTCGCCCAGGGCCTCCAGGGCGACAAAGCCCACATAGCCGTCCCGGCGCGCCTGGCCCCAGGCGAAGCCGTCGGCCTCCTCCAGCACGTCGAAGATCTCCCCCAGCAGCAGCTGATCGGCCTGCTCGGCCCCTGGCGACGGCGCGGTGCGGATCGCCGCGGCGGCCAGGCGGCAGGCCCGGGGCGCCGTCGGCGCGTAACGGGCGGCGGGCGCCACGCCTTCGAGTCCGGCCGCGGCCAGGTCAGGACGGGCGAGCGTCAGGCGGGGATCGCGGCTCACCCGTAGCGGTCCTGCAGCAGGCGGAAGAGGGCGCGGATGGCCATCACCTCGCCGCCGGCGGGGTAGCCGGGCCGCCCCTTCGGATTCCAGGCGAAGATGTCCAGATGGACCCAGGCGCCCTCCGGGGCGAACCGCTGCAGGAACAGGCCCGCGGTCACCGCGCCGGCCTGGGCCCAGGCGTCGGGATCGTTCTTCAGATCGGCGACATCGCTTTCCAGGGCCTCGGCATAGCCCTTCCACAGGGGCAGACGCCACAGGGGGTCCTCCACCGCCTCGGACGCCGCCATGATCGCCGCGGCCAGTTCCTCGTCATCGGTCATGAAGGGCGGCAGCTGCGGGCCCAGCGCCACCCGGGCCGCGCCCGTCAGGGTGGCCAGATCAAGAGTCAGGTCCGGGGAGAATTCGGCGGCCCTTGTCAGGGCGTCGGCCAGGATCAGCCGCCCCTCGGCGTCGGTGTTACCCACCTCGATGGTCAGGCCCTTGCGGGAATCGAGCACATCGCCCGGCCGCATGGCGTCGCCGGAAATGGCGTTCTCCACCGTGGGCGTCAGCACCAGCAGGCGCACGGGCAGGCCTGCGGCCATGACCATCCGCGCCAGGGCCAGGGCGTGGGCGGCCCCGCCCATGTCCTTCTTCATCAGCCGCATGCCGGCCGAGGGCTTGATGTCCAGGCCGCCGGTGTCGAACACCACGCCCTTCCCGATGATCGCCACCACGGGGTCGCCCTCCCGGCCCCAGGTCATCTCGATCATGCGGGGCTCACGGCCAGGCGCCGCGGCGCGGCCCACCGCATGGACGGCGGGATAGTTGGCCTCCAGCAGACCCTCGCCGGTGACCACGGTGATCGCCGCCCCATGCTGTTCGGCGATCTCCCGGGCGATGGTCTCGATCTGCAGCGGGCCCATGTCGTTGGGTGGAGTGTTGACCATGTCCCGGGCCAGCGCGCAGGCGTGCGCCATGGCGCGGACGGCGGCCACATCGGCGCCCCGGGCCAGCAGGCGCGGGCGCTCATCGGGCTTCTTCTTGTAGCGGTCGAACCGGTAGCTCCCGAGGGCGAAGGCCAGGGCGGCCTCGTCCTCGGTGATGTCCTCGGGCTTGCGGACGATCTCGTAGGTCCCCCGGGGCAGCTTGGCCGCCAGGGCGCGCACCGCCGAACCCCGCCCCTGACCAAGGCCGTACAGCACCTGTTCGACGCCGCCGCGGGCGTCGGGGACCAGCAGGATCTGACCGGTCTTGCCCTTGAACTCCTGCTGCGCCGCCAGCCCCTGCCCCTGCTGGCCCAGGGCGCCGAGGGCTGACTCCACATCAGCCTCCCGCAGAAGGCGGACGGGGACGATGACGCCCTCTGCGGCGTCCAGGATCAGGTCGGACATGGCGGCTGGCCCTTCGGCTTATGCTTAACGCTTCCTTTAAGGCGCACGGTCCAGTCTGGCCGGAACCCACGGAGGCTACCCTTGGTCATGTGTCGCATGTCGGCCCTCGCCGCAACCGCCCTCGCGCTCAGCCTGGCCAGCGCTTCCCCGGTGGCGGCCTTCTCCTTCGGCGGCCGGGCCAAGGCGCCGGAGCCCCCGGCGACGACAGCTGAGGCGACGCCGCCCGCCCCTGAAGCCGCCAGGAAGGCCTCGGCCCAGGCGCGAGCCCTGGCCGCCGGTCTCGACCCCCTGGCCCGTGCAGCCTTCTGGGCTCGGGAGTCCAACATCGATCCCACGGATTTGGAGGCGGGCCTCGGCCTGGCCCGCGCCCTGCGGAGCCTTGGCCAGACGCAGGAGGCCGCCGCCGCCGTCCAGCGGCTGGCGGTCCTGGCGCCGGACAATGTCGAGGTGCTGCTCGAGCTGACCCGCGCCCACCTGGCCCGGGGCGAGGGCTTCTACGGGGTGGCCCCGGCCGTGCAGGCTCAGACGCTTGCGCCCGGCGACTGGCGCGCCCCCTTCCTGCTGGCCATGGCCTATGAGCAGGCCCAGCGCGACGCCGAAGCCCTGGCCGCCCACCGCCGGGCCGTTCAGCTGGCGCCGGACAATCCCGCGGTGCTGTCCAACCTGGCCATGTTCCAGGCCGCCCGCGGCCAGGCCGCCGAGGCCGAGGCCCTGCTGCGCCAGGCCGCCGCCCTGCCCGGCGCCACGGCGGTCACCCGCCAGAACCTGGCCCTGATCCTTGGGCTGCAGGGCCGCATGGCCGAGGCCGAGGCCCTGGCTCGCCAGGACCTGCCGCCGCAGCTGGTGGCCAACAACCTCGCCTATCTGAGAAGCGCCAGTCAGACCGCTGCAACGGGCGGATCAGGACGGTCCTGGGAGTCGGTGGGTTCGGTCCAGTAGGACTTCGGCCGACGCCACCCTCGGCGGCGACCTTAGGACGCGCCGGGCGCCATCATGTCCATGACCCGCAGGACGGCGGGACCCAGGATCACCAGGAACAGCACCGGCAGGAAGAACACGATCATCGGCACGGTCAGCTTGGCCGGCAGTTGGGCGGCCTTCTTCTCGGCGGCGGCCAGACGCAGGTCGCGGTTCTCCTTGGCCATCACCCGCAGGGCCGCGCCGAGCGGCGTGCCGTAGCGCTCGGCCTGGATCATGGCGGTGGTCACCGACTTGATGCCGGGATGGTTGGTCCGCCGCGACAGCCCCTCATAGGCCTGACGCCGTTCGGGCAGGTAGGAGAGCTCGGCGGTGAGCAGGGTCATCTCCTCGGCCAGTTCGATGGACGAGCCGCCGATCTCCTGGCTGACCTTCTGGATGGCCGCCTCGATGGACATCCCCGACTCCACGCAGATCAGCAGCAGGTCGAGCGCATCAGGAAAGGCCCCGACGATGGACTCCCGACGCTTCTGGGCGATGTTGCTGATGTAGATGTTGGGCGCGTAGTAGCCGAGCGTCAGCCCCACCACGATGGCGGCCAGCCGGTTCATCCCGCTGAGGCCGAAGTCGTTGATCACAAACAGGTAGAAGGCCACCGAGGCGGCGAAGGCGAAGGGCAGGACGAAGCGGAAGAAGTAGAAGGTGCTCACCGGTCGGGGACCGCGGAAGCCGGCCTGGGCCAGCTTGTCCACCACCTTCGGATCCTCCAGCAGACGCGAGAGCTCCAGGCGGTCGACCACGCGCTTGTAGAGCCCCGCGTCGGTCTGGCGCAGGCTGCCGCCCTTGGCGGCCGCCAGAGCTTCGCGCGACTTGCGCCGCAGCTCTTCGCGCCGGGTGGAAACGGACTTGAGCCGGGCCTCCAGATTGTTGGTGCGCATCAGCGGCGCAGCCAGGGTCACCAGGGTGGCGAAGGTCGCCACCGCCACGAAGACCGTCAGGATGTTGGCCGGGTTGGTGAAGGCGCTCAGGTCCATGAGCCCCTCAGATCTTGAAGCTGATCATGCGGCGCATGACCCAGATGCCGAGCGCCATCAGCAGCACCCCGCCCAGCAGGATGAGGCGGCCGCGGGGATCGACGAACAGGGGCGCCATGTATTCCGGCGCCATCAGACTGATCATCACCACCACCGCCGGCGGCAGGGAGCCGATGATGAAGGCCGAGGCCACCGCCTCGCCGGACAGGGCCTTGATCTTCTCGCGCATCAGCTTTCGGGCCCGGATGACGGTGGAGAGGTTGCCCAGCGCCTCGGCCAGATTGCCGCCGGTCTTCTGCTGGATGGCCAGGACGATGCCGAAGAAGCGCACCTCTTGGGCGGGCATCCGCTCATACATCCGGTCGATAGCCTGGTCGATGGAGACGCCCATGCCGGTGTTCTCGGTCAGATAGCGGAATTCCGCGGCCAGCGGCTCAGGCGCCTCGGCGCCGATCACCCGCAGACTGTCATTGACCGGCAGGCCCGACTTGATGCCCCGCACGATGATGTCCATGGCGTCGGGAAAGGCCTCGACGAACTTCTTGATCCGCCGGGCGGCCATGATGGAGACCGTCCAGCGCGGCAGGCCAAGCCCGGCGGCGAAGCCTAGGCCCAGGGCCAGATAGGCCGGCTGGCCCAGGGTCACCGTCAGCAGAAAGACCGCGATCCCCAGGCCGGCGCTAATGATCCAGAAGGTGCGCACGGTCGTGCCGAGCCCGGCCTGCTGCAGCCGCGCCTTGACCGACAGGGAGGCCTTGCGCTGGGCGCGGTCCTGTTCCTTGAGGCTTTCGAGGATCTGCTTGCGCCGCTGGTCCTGGACGTTGGAGCCGCCGCGCCGGGCCTTGGCCTCGCGGGTCTCCCGTCCCAGCATGGCCTGGGTGCGCCGGGCCGCCCGGGCCTGGCCCGGCGACTGTCCGACCAGGACGAATCCGAAGCCCGCCACGGCGACGAAGGCGAGCACGGCGGCCAGGATGGAGACCAGCGTCGGGCTCATTCGGCCGCGTCCAGGGCCTCGGCCAGTTCCCGCTCCAGCCCATAATAGCGGGCGCGGTCCCAAAACCGCGGGCGGGCGATGCCGGTGGAGCGGTGGCGTCCGACCACCCGACCCTCGGCGTCCTCGCCGGTGATCTCATAGACCATCAGGTCCTGGGTGATGATCACGTCACCCTCCAGGCCCACCACCTCGGTGACGTGGGTGATCCGCCGCGAGCCGTCCCGCAGGCGGGCGGCCTGGATGATCACGTCGATGGAGCCGACGATCATTTCCCGGATGGTGCGCGAGGGCAGGCCGTAGCCGCCCATGGTGATCATGGATTCCAGGCGGCTGACCGCCTCGCGGGGGCTGTTGGCGTGCAAGGTGCCCATGGAGCCGTCATGGCCGGTGTTCATGGCCTGCAGCAGGTCGAAGGCCTCAGGCCCGCGCACCTCGCCGACGATGATCCGCTCGGGCCGCATCCGCAGGCAGTTCTTCACCAGGTCGCGCATGGTGATCTGGCCCTGGCCCTCCAGGTTCGGTGGCCGGGTCTCCAGGCGCACAACATGGGGCTGCTGCAGCTGCAGCTCGGCGGCGTCTTCGCAGGTGACGACCCGCTCGGTGGGATCGATGAAGGCGGTCAGCGTATTGAGCAGGGTCGTCTTGCCCGAGCCTGTGCCGCCGGAAATCAGGATGTTGCAGCGACAGGCGCCGATGACCCCCAGGACCCGGGCGCCTTCCGGGGTGATAGAGTCGTACTCCACCAGGTCCTTCATGGTCAGCTTGTCCTTCCGGAACTTCCGGATGGTGAGCGTGGGACCATCAAGGGCCAGCGGCGGGGCGATGACGTTGACCCGGCTGCCGTCGGGCAGGCGGGCGTCGCAGATGGGCGAGCTCTCGTCGACCCGGCGGCCGACCTGGCTGACGATCCGCTGGCAGATGTTCATCAGCTGGGCGTTGTCGCGGAACCGCACATTGGTCAGCTGCACCTTGCCGCCGACCTCGATGAACACCCGCGCCGCGCCATTGACCATGATGTCGGCGATGTCGTCCCGGGCCAGCAGGGGCTCCAGCGGGCCATAGCCGAGGACATCGTTGATGATGTCCTGGACCAGGGTCTCCTGCTCGGAGATCGACATGGAGACGTTCTTGATCGCCACCAGTTCGGCGACGATGTCGCGGATCTCCTCGGCCGCCGCCTTGACGTCCAGCTGGGCGAGCTGCGCCAGGTCGATCGTATTGATCAGGGCGTTGAAGATCGTCGTCTTGGTGGCGTGGTAATAGTCCGACTGCTCGCGCACCACCTGGGTGGCCGGCGCCGGGCCCTGTGCGTTGCGCAGCTGTTCGAAGCCGCTGGTGGCCTTTGGCCCATCGGCCTTGCCGGACTTGGCGGCGTCGGTCCTGGGCCGTGTCGCCTCGACCGCCGGCGGGGGTTCTGACCGCTGGGGCCGGGTGGCGATGGGGGCTGCGGCCTTGTCCGGCGGCGGCGGGGCGGCGGACGGCGAGGCCGGCCGGGCCTGCGGAGCCCGGGCCGGGGGAGCCTCAGCGTCGGCGGCGCGCTTTCCGAACATGGCTATTTCCGCCGGAACAGGTTGGCCAGCAGCGAGGACTTCTGCGCCACCGGCGGCTCACGGCGGCTGATCTGCTGGGCCAGGTCGTTGAGCGCCTCGGCGGTCTTGGAGCGCGGCGCCACCTCGGCCAGCATCTGGCCGTTATTGGCCGCCTGGCCAAACAGCTTGGGCTCGAAGGGCAGGACCAGGGCCGGCGTCAGGTTCAGGGCCTCGCCGAAGTCCTTCACCGGAATCTCCGGCCGGCCAGGCACCCCCACCTGATTCAGCACCAGCCGGGGTGGGGCGTCGTTGGGCCGGGCGCGGCGGACCAGGTCCACCAAGTTCTTGGCGTTGCGCAGGGAGGCCAGGTCCGGCTCGGCGACAATCACCAGATCATCCGACGACAGGAGGATGCGCCGCTTCCAGGCCGTCCAGACGTGCGGCAGGTCGAGCACCACGAAGGGCGCGGCCCCGCGAATCTTCTGGGTGACCTCCTCGAAGGCCTCCGGAGAGATGTCGTAGTCCTGATCCAGGGTCGCCGGGGCGGCGAACAGGCTCAGCCGGTCGCTGCAGCGGGCCATCATCCGGTCCATCAGGACAGGATCGAGACGATCGGGCTCCCCCAGGGCGTCGGCCACCCCCTGCAGAGGATCCTGGTTGAAGTCGAGGCCGGCGGTGCCGAAAGGCAGGTCCAGATCCACCAGCACCGCATTGGCCGCCAGCCGCTCGGTGATGGCGTAGGCCACATTGTGCGCAATGGTCGAGACGCCGACCCCGCCCTTGGCCCCGCAGAACGCGATCTGGCGGCCGACGAAGGGGGCGCTCGGATCGGCATAGAGACCGCACAGCGAGCGGACGAACTGCAGGGGCTTGAACGGCGGCACCAGATATTCGCTGACCCCGCGGCGCATCAGCTCGCGATAGAGGGCGATGTCATTGGCCGCCCCGATCACCACCACCTTCGACCCGGGATCGCAGACCTCGGCCAGCTGATCGAGATGAGCCAGCAGCCGCTCGGCGCTCTCGCCGCACTCCACCACCAGAAGCGGCGGGGTGGGCTGGTTCTGATAGGCGGCCACGGCGGCGGCCAGGCCGCCCTCGCGCACGGTCACGCTGGCCCGCTCCATCCGCCGGTCCTTGGCGGCGTGCTCGATCACGTCAGCGGTGCGGTCGCGCTCGGTGAAGGCGTGGATTGTGATCCGCGGCAGGGTCGAGTCGCCGAAGGCGGCCTCGGCCGTGGCCATCATCTCATGGACGGGGTTCGGCTCCGCAGACCTGGCGGGCGGAGCCGCCCGAGGGGCCTCATAGTCGTCTTCGAAGGGATCGGGCGCCGCCCGCGTGCGGGGGGCGGCGGGTTCCAGGTCGGCGAACGGATCGACCGCCTCGCCGCGGCCGCCGGTCTCGCCGGCGCTGCGCCAGCCGTCATCCCGGACCGGACCGAAGTCGTCGTCGGCCTCGAAGGCCAGGTCGAAGGGATCGTGTCCGCCCTGCGCGCGCATCGCCACTCTACTGCACCCCCTGCGAGAGGGCGCCCTTGGCCTGTTCGTCGGCCTCGGTGGAGGTCATCTCCCCGCGACGGTACTTGGCCAGGACCTCCGCACGGCGACCCGCATCTGCGGGGTCCATGTCCCGGGGCCGCGCCAGATCGGCGGGATTGGCCAGCTGGGCGGCCATATTGGCGTTCACCGTGCAGCCGAAATTGGCCGAAACCTGGTTGCCCGAGGTGCTGGTCAGGTTGTCCCAGCTCTGCCCGCAGCGGGGGATCTGCGCCACATAGCGCTCATAGCCCACCACCATCGGGGCGGCGGCCTGACCAGCGGCGTCATAGCCGACGAGCTGGATGGCGCTGTTGGGCGTCCCCTGCGAGATCAGGAAGGCCCGCACGCTCTCGGCCATGCGATAGGCCGCCGCGGAATCGGCGGCGCCCACCGGCGACTGCAGGCGGATGTCGCCGCCGCCATTGTCCCGCCAGGCCTGAACGAGGCTGGCCAAGGCGTCGGCCTGGGGTCCTGAGATTCCCTGGGCGTGGATGGCCAGGCGGACCTGATCGGCCTGGGGGATCACCTGGGCGCGGAACTGGTCCAGCGGCGTACGCGGATCGACCACCGCCCCCTCCCGGGGGGGCGCCGAGGCGCAGGCCGTGACGGCGGCCGCAAGGACCAGGGGGATGAGATGGCGCAGGGTCGGAGTCATGGCGGCGCTCACTCGGTCACATAGCCATAGGGGCCCTGATAGGCCGGCGCCCCCGGAGGCTGGGGCTTGGCCTTGTAGGCCCGGTTCAGACGGCCCAGCAGCAGGGTCTCCGGATCGCTGGCGATCTTCAGGCCATCGGCCGGGGTCTGCAGGCGGTCGGGCGAGGTCGGCTGCACCAGATAGGGGGTCACGATGACCACCAGCTCGCTCTCGCCCATCAGATAGTCCCGGGACCGGAACAGGCCCCCCAGAACCGGCAGGTTCATCATGCCGGGCAGGGAATCGATCGCCTGCTTGGTCTGCTCGCGCAGCAGGCCGGCGATCATCATCGCCCCGCCGGACGGCAGCTCGACCATGGTCTCAGCCCGTCGCACCGACAGGGCCGGGATCACCAGGCTGGGGACGCCCTGACCATTGGAGACCGAGAAGGAGCCCTCGTTGGTCAGCTCCGAAACCTCGGTGGAGATCTTCAGGGAGATCCGCCCCCCTGAGAGGACCACCGGGGTGAAGCCGAGACCCACGCCGAAGGGCTTGAATTCGATGGTCACGCGGCCGGCGTCGTCCTGGCCCACCGGCACGGGGAATTCGCCGCCGGCCAGGAACTTGGCCGCCTCGCCCGACACCGCCGTCAGGTTGGGCTCGGCCAGGGTGCGCACCAGGCCCACCCGCTCGAAGGCCTCGATCATGCCCTCGGCCTGGTTGAGGCCGGGATCGCCGGCCAGACCTTCCTTGATGGTGGCGGTGTCGGAATTGCCGCCCGAGCGCACGACATTGTCGCAGAGCACGTCAGGCTGATCGGGCCAGCCGCAGGGGAACTGCATGATCGGCTGCTTGGTGGTGTCGAGCTTGTAGCCGCCGGTCAGCCCGCCCACCAGGCCGCCATTGATGGCGTAGCTGGCGGCGTTGTTGAACATGTACTGCGGCTCGCCCAGCTGGTTCAGCACCGCATTGGTGTTGAAGCCCAGCTGCTTGATCACATTGCGCTGCACCTCGACGATGCGCACCTTCAGCATCACCTGGTCCTTGCCGGCGATGGACAGCATGTTGAGCACCTGCTCGGGCTCGGCCACGGCCGCGCGGGCGATCTGCAGGGCCTTGTCAGCGTCCGACAGGCTCATCACCTCGCCCGACAGGATCAGGCTGTTGTTCATGGCGTCGACGCGCACCCGGGCCCCGGGCAGCAGGCGATTGATGGTCTGGGCCACCGCGCCGGTGTCCTGATCGACCCGGATGTCGAGGGACAGGATCCTGCGGCCCGCCCCGTCAAAGAACACCGCGTCGGTCTGGCCGGCGGCGACGCCCAGCACATAGATCCGCCGGGGCGTGCGCAACACCGCGTCGGCCACCTCGGGATTGGTCACCAGCACGTCGCGGGCGTCGACTGGCAGCTCGATGATCGCCGACTTGCCCCGGGGCAGGGTCAGCGCCTGGCTGGCGCCGCCGCCGGCCAGGTCGACGCGGATCGTAGAGCCCTGCCGGGCTTCGGCGCGACCGCCGGCCAGGTCCTGGGCGAGGGCGGCGGGGGCCGCGAACAGGCTGGCGGCGAGCAGCAGGGTGAGGCCTGGGATCCTCATCGGACAGACACCTCGGACATCTCGCCATCGCGGAAAATTCGCACGGTCTGCGGCTCGGCCGAGCCGCCGTGCCCCACCGGACCGCCCACATCGGTGAAGGGGCGCAAGGCCAGGATCATCTCGCCCTCGGCCTTGCCGCGGACCAGCACCTCAACGTCGGAGGCCGGCGCCTCCAGGGTGACGACGCCGCCGATCATGGTGTTGGCGTCCTCGGCGGGCTCGGTGGACTGGTCGATGGCCAGGACGCGCAGATTGCGCATCAGGGTCTCGGTGACCCGCCCCGATCCATCGGGGGTTTCGCGGCTCTGCAGCACGTCCACCCGGTCGCCAGGCAGGATGAAGCCGCCGGCGGCGGTGTCGGCCGACACCGGCACGGAGACCGCGCGCATGCCTGCGGCCAGGACCACCGACATGTAGCCGCCCTCCCCGCCACGGATCACCTTGCGGGCGATGATGGGCTCGCCGGCGGCCATGGCCTCGCGGACGATGGCCCCGTCGAAGGCCTGGATGGGGCTGGCGCCCAGGGTGTCGGCGGCGACCTGGCTGGCCTTCTGGGCGACCTTGTCGGCGCCTTCGGCCGCGGGCGTCGCGGCGGCGCCGTCGGTGATGAAACTGGGGCTCAGCGCCTCCAGGGGCCAGGCCTGCCAGCCGATCATGGCCGGGGTGATCCGGGTTCCGATGGGCAGGTCCTGCTTGGCCACCAGGACCTGAGCCATGGGAGCGGCCTCCGCCGGGGCGGCGGTCTCGGTCGGCGCGCCGGGCGACATCATCCCGCGGACCATGAAGGCGAGCAGGATGGCGGCGACGGCGGCGGCGGCCAGGATGGCGATACGGACGGCGCCCATGAACTTCCCGATACGCTCCCACTGAAGGGGCAAAGGCCATGCGCCGGTTCAGGCGATCAGCCGCGACTCAATTTCTGCTGGCGCCTTCTGGCGGCGTGCCCGTTTTGGCGCGCCCATGGTTAACAGCCGCTAAAGGGGGGGCGCGGCGGTGAGCGCCTGCACCAGGGTGCTGGCCGGATAGGCCGCCAGGCCGCCGATGCAGATGGCCAGACCATAGGGGACATTCTCGCCAGGCTCGGCCAGACGGCTCAGCCAGGCGGGCCCCGCCGACACATAGCGGCGCAGCAGCATCGAGCGCATGGCCAGCAGCGTGATCGCCAGGACGCCGCCGGCCAGGGCGGTCACTAGCAGGAAGGTGGCCGAGGCCGGCCAGCCAAGCCAAAGGGCCGAGGCGGCGAACACCTTGGCGTCGCCCCCGCCGATCCAGCCCAGGGCGAACATCACCATACCGGCGATGAGGGCGCCGACCCCGAGCCCCACATGCAGGCCGATGACGCCGGCGGGCAGGCCGAGGATCAGGGCGGTGGGAAAGAAGGCGGCGATCAGGGCCAGGGAGATCCAGTTGGGGATCGTATAGGTGGTCACATCCTTCAGGGCCGCCACGATCAGCAGGGCGGGGCAGATGACGAGCAGAACGGCCTGGGCCTGGGCGATCATGGGGGGCTCATGCGGCGGACGGGACAATGTGTGAGCCACAGTCTGACGGCCGCGGGTGAACGCTTGGTTTCCCGATCCTGAAGATCGGATCCTGGGGACGGTGGGACCCATGAAGAAGGGGCCGCGGCGTTTCCGCCGCGGCCCCCGAAGTCTGGTCGTCGTCTTCGCCGCTTGAGCGCGGCGAATGACCTATTGCGGCATCGCGGTGCCGATCTTGGTGAAGGTGCCGGCGATCTTGCCCGACAGGGTGTTCAGGGCGGTGATCAGCACGACGGCGATCAGGGCGGCGATCAGGCCATACTCGATGGCGGTGGCGCCGGATTCATCCTTCAGGAAGCGCGTGACGAACTTCGACATTGCTCGATCTCCTTTGTTGGCGAGCAGATTGATCGGGGATCAGGCCTTGGTGGTCTGCTCGCCCCGAATTGCAGGGTCACAATGCCGCGGCTGGCTTAATGGCGAGTAAATCAGCGAGTATTCGATGGATTTTTCTTTTGGTTTACTTGCGTTTACTATTAGCATTCATTAACCACGACGTCCGATTTCGTCAGAATCCGCCACCTTCCCTTTATGATTCACGCACGCGCGCGAGTCGGCTGGATTCAGAGTTTCTTGACCATTCCGGCCGACCTTCTAGGCCTGATCCTCGTTCCTCGTTTTTTCGGACACCGCCATGCGCCGCCTCGCCGTCTGCGCCCTCATCGGCCTTCTGGTCGCCACGCCGGCGGCGGCTTCGTCCCTGTCGGTTCGGCTGGATCAGGGGGCCAAGGTCCGGCTGCCCGGCGCGGCGCGCAACGTGGTGGTCGCCAATCCGAAGATCGCCGACGTGAACCTGCTGGGTCCCCAGGACCTGGTGGTGATCGGCAAGGGATACGGGGTGACCAATGTGGTGGTCACCGACGCCGCCGGACGCGTCCTGTTCGACCGCGACATCGTGGTCAGCGCCCCGGACTACGGCCAGGTCTCCTATTTCCGCGGCGGCGAGGCGCGTACCTTCGCCTGCGCCCCCCGTTGCGAACGCATCGGGGAGGACGACGCCCAGACCCCCGTTCCCTGATCGCTTAAGCATCGCTTAGGCTCAAAACGCTAGGGTCCGCCGGTAACCGGATGGACCCGCAGAATGCCGCGCGCCGCCAGACCCTTGATCCAGACCCTGCGCAGCTTTCTCCGCGCGCGACAGGGTGCGACCGCGGTGGAGTTCGCCTTCATCGCCGGCCCCCTGCTGATGCTGATCTTCGGCGTGCTGGAGCTGGCCATGGTGTTCATGGTCGCCACCACCCTGGAGGGCGCCACGGCCGCGGCCGCCCGTCCCCTGCGCACCGGCGAAATGCAGACCAGCGGAACCGCCAACAAGACTGAGTTCACCAAGGCCGTCTGCGCCCGGATGAGCTGGCTTGGCGCCACCTGCGCCGACAACCTGCAGGTGGACGTCCGCACCTATGACGACTTCACCAGCCTGCGGGACGACCCGGCCATGACCGGGGGAAATTTCAACCCGGCCCAGACCTGCTGGTCCCCGGGCGGCCCCACCGACATTGTCCTGGTCCGCACCTATTACAGCTGGAGCATTTTCACGCCGCTGCTCTCCAAGGCCCTGGTGAATGCGCCGGGCGACAAGCGCCTGGTCTCGGCGGTGGAGGCCTTCCGCAACGAGCCCTATAGCGACGCCCCGCCAACTAAGGCCAATTGTTGATGGGACCGCTGCGCTTCTTCCGGGACCGGCGCGGGGTGGCGGCGGTGGAGTTCGCCCTTATCGCCCCGGTCCTGATCCTGCTCTATATGGGGCTGGCCGAGGTCACCATGGCCCTGATGGCCGAGCGGCGGGCCGGGCACGCCACCGCCGTGGTCGCCGACCTGATCGCCCAGGACACCCTGACCACCAAGGCGGAGCTGAGCGACACCTTCGCCATCGCCGAGGAAATCCTCGCCCCCTTCGCAGGGTCGGGCATGAGCGCCCGGGTGACCGCCATCCGCGCCGACGCCAATGGATCGCCCAAGGTGGTCTGGAGCTACGGCAAGGGGCTGAGCGCCTACGGAAAGGGCGCCACCGTGACCGGCCTGCCCGCCAACCTCATGGAGCCGTTCGACACCCTGATCATGAGCGAGATGAACTACAGCTTCAACTCGACCCTGAACTATGCGCTGCCTAGCGCCATGGTCTTCAAGGAGAAATACTATCTCCGGCCTCGCAAGATCGACATGGTCAACTGCACCGACTGCTGATCGGTGCTCCTAGGGCTCAGTCGAGGGCCGACGACAGCTTCGCCCATAGGGTCCATTCTGCGAGGGGCCGCCCGTCCAGGAACTGGGCCGCCCGGGCGCCGGCGAGGCTGTTGGTGACGAAGACCGCCTCGGCCTCGTCCAGGGCCGACGGGCCCATCATGACCTCCGACACTGGGACGCCCGCCTGCCGCGCCCAGGCCAGCACCTTGGCGCGGGTCACCCCGGCCAGGATCCCGCAGTCCAGGGCCGGGGTCATCAGCCGGCCGTCCGCGACCCAGAACAGATTGCCCGCCGCGGCGCAGGCCACCTGCTCAACGCTGTTCAGCATCACCGCCTCATCCGCGCCGGCCTGCCGCGCCTCGCGCCGGGCCAGCACATTGTCCAGATAGGACAGGGTCTTGTGCCGCGAGGCGATGGAGCCCGCATTGCGCCGGGTCCTCGCCGTCACCAGCCGCAGGGGTCCCGCAGCCGCCGGCGCCTGGCTGGCCGTCGCAAACAGGACCGGGTCGCAGGGCTCCGGCCGATCAAGGCCCCGCCCCCCCGAACCTGCCGTCCAGGTGATCCGCAAGGCCGCCCGGCCCTGTGTCAGTCCCGCAGCGGCCAGCGCCGACTGGCCTGCGGCCCAGGCCTCGGCCTCGGCGGGGGCTGGAAGGCCGAGCGCGACGCACCCTGCGTTCAGACGCGCCAGGTGCGCGTCCCAGTCGGACGGGTCGCCATCCACCGCCAGCAGAGTCTCAAACAGCCCGTCCCCCAGCAACAGGCCGCGATCATTGAAGGGCAGGGTCATCGCGCCGCGCCCGAGGGCTCGGTCAGGGCCCGCAGCAGGGCGGAGATCTTGGCTTCGGTCTCCAGCCGCTCGGCGGCCGGCGTACTGTCGGCCACCAGACCCGCCCCGGCCCCGGCCTCCAGCCGCCAGCCCTCCGGCGTCTCCACGCAGGCTGCGGTGCGGATCAGCACGCTAGAATCAAAAGCCCCGTCCGCGCCGGCCCAGAAGATCGAGCCGCAATAGGGACCCCGGGGCGGCTCAAGACCCGCGATCACCTTCATGGCCTGGATCTTCGGCGCCCCGGTGATCGAGCCTGGCGGAAAGGCCGCCGCCAGCAGGTCGGCGGCCCCCAGCCCCGCCTGCATCACGCCGGTGATGGTGGAGACCAGGTGGTGGACATTGGCGAAGCTCTCGATGGCGAACAGTTCGGGCGCCCGCACGCTGCCGGGCTGGCAGACCCGCGCCAGGTCATTTCGCATCAGGTCGACGATCATCAGGTTCTCGGCCCGATCCTTGGGACTGGCCAGCAGCTCGGCGGCCAGGGCCTGGTCCTGGGCGCCGTCGCAGCCCCGGGGCCGCGTGCCCTTGATCGGCCGGGTCTCGGCCATCAGGCCGTCGGGCGTGCGGCGCAGGGCCACGAACCGCTCAGGGGAATTGGACACCACCGCCAGGCCCGGCAGCCGCAGATAGGCGGCGAAGGGCGCCGCAGAGTCCCGCGCCAGCCGGGCGAACAGGTCATAGGGCGAAGCGCCCGGCGCCAGGGACCCGGTCCAGCGCCGGGCCACATTGGCCTGGAAGATTTCGCCCGCGGCGATCCGCGCCACCACCTCGGCCACGGCCGCCTCATAGGCCGCCCCCGAGGAGGCTGTCATCGGGCCGGCCAGGACCTGGGGCCCTGCGCGCGCTTTCGCCCCATCCGGTCCGAGGGCGTCCAGGAGACCTTGCGCCCGGGCGCGCGCCTCGGTGGGGTCCTCGCCCCGGCCGAGGGCCAACAGCCGGCGGTCCTGGTGGTCAAAGGCCAGGATGGCGGGATAGAGGGCGCAGGCCAGGAGCGGCCAGTCCGGGTGGGGCTCCAGATCGAGCGCCTGACCCCGCCCGCCCAGCTCATAGGTGGCCAGGCCCGCCACGCCCCCCTGGAAGGGCGGGCCGCCCGCCAGCATCTCGCCGTCCGGGATCAGGCCGGCCAGGGCGGCGAAGGGGTCGGCCTCATCGGCCGGGGGGATGATCAGAGTCCGCAAGGGCCGCGCCGCCAGATAGCTCCAGCGCCCCCGCGCGCCGCCGCCCCCCGACAGCAGGCAAAGGCTCCAGGCCTCCTGCGCCAGGGCGCCTAGGGCCGTAGCCGGCTCCCGCCAGGGGGCCTCAATCTGGACGACACGACGCATGTTTGCGCCATAGCCCCCTATGGCGCCGCTGGAAAGCGATCAGGCGAGCGTGGCGTCCGCCGCCGCCAGCGCCGCGGCCCGGTCGCCCTGATAACCCTGGGCCGCCAGGGCTTCGCCCAGAGCCGTCAGACACAGACGCACATGCCAGGGGGTGGCCGAGGCGCCCATCAGGCCGATCCGCCAGACCTGGCCCTTGAGCGGACCCAGGCCCGCCCCCAGCTCCAGGTTCCAGTGGGTCAGGACGTGGTCACGGACCGCGGCCTCATCGACGCCGGCCGGGACCTTCACCGTATTGAGCTGCGGCAGGCGATGCTCAGGCGCCACCAGCATCTCCAGGCCCAGGGCTTCCAGGCCCGCCACCAGGGACTCGTGCATGCGCGCATGGCGGACAAAGGCCGCCTGCTGGCCCTCTTCGAACAGGGCCACCAGGGACTCGTGCAGGCCATAGAGGGCGTTGATCGGGGCGGTGTGGTGATAGGTCCGGCCGCCCTCCCCGCCCCAGTAGCTCATCAGCAGGCCAATATCGAACAGCCAGTTGCGGGGCTTTTCCTTGCGCGCGGCGATGGAGGCCACGGCGCGCTTGGAGAAGGCCACCGGCGACAGGCCAGGCGGCGCCGACAGGCACTTCTGGGTCCCGGAATAGAGGACATCGGCGTCCCAGGCCGCGGCGTCCACCGCGATCCCGCCCAGCGATGTGACGCAGTCGACGATGGACAGCGCCCCATGCTTGCGCGCCAGGGCGCAGAGGCTGGCCGCATCGCTGCGCACCCCGGTGGAGGTCTCCGCATGGACGAAGGCCAGCACCTTGGCCTGGCGGCCGGAAAGCGCGGCTTCGACCTTGTCCAGGCTGACCGGGGTCCCCCAGGCGTCCTCCACGGCGATCACCTCGGCGCCGGCCCGGCCGGCCATGTCGACCATGCGGGTTCCGAACACGCCATTGACGCAGATCACCGCCAGGTCGCCCGGCTCCAGCAGGTTCATCAGGGCCGATTCCATGCCCGCCGTGCCTGGGGCCGACAGGGGCACGCAGATGTGATCGGGGGCGTTGAACAGCCGCGAGAGCGCCGCCTTGATCTCCTCCATCAGGCCCTGGAAGGCGGGATCCAGGTGGCCGATGGTCGGCCGCGACAGGGCCGCCAGAACCCGCGGGCTGACGTCAGAGGGGCCCGGCCCCATCAGGACCCGGCGTGGGGGTTGAAAGCTCTGCATGGCGCCCTCCGACTGTCGGCCCGACCTGTGGGCCAGATTTCACGGGGAGGTGATTAGGCCGAGACGGCGCCCGAGCGCAAATCTTGTCGCTGAACCTTGTCGGAGGTTCAGTCCCTGGAAGGCGTCCGGCGCAGACGTGGAGGTCATCGCCGGACGCCGGACCTCACCTTACCCCCCGCAGCCCCCATCAGGCCTGTCCGCCGCCGGATCCGGCAGGGTGCGCCGCCATTGCGCCAGCAGCTGGGCCCGGGCGCCGGGATAGCGTTCGTGCAGGAATTCGGCGGCCACCACCCGATCGGTCCGGAAGTGCCGGAAGGCCTGCCGCAGCTCGCACCAGGCGCAGATCACCCGGGTGGTGTCGAAATAGCCCACAGTCACCGGCCAGATCACCCGGCGGGTCACCGCGCCGGACTCGTCGCTATAGTCGAGAACCACCTTGCGCTGGTCCCGCAGGCAGGCGCGAAGCTGCGCCATGTCGAGGGCGTCGCGGGCCGCGTCCGGCCGCGCTCCGGCGGTCAGCGGCGAAGAGCTGATGAAGGGGCGCAGGTTTTCCGGGATGACCTGGGCGATCTTGGCCACCACATCCTGGGCCGCCCGGGCCAGGTCCGGATCGCCTCGCCCACCCACCCACTGGGCGCCCAGCAGCACCGCCTCCAGCTCCTGGGCCGTCAGCATGAGCGGCGGCATGTCGAAGCCGTCGTCCAGCACATAGCCGACCCCGGCCTCGCCGCGGATCGGCACCCGCTGGGCGATCAGGTCGGCCATGTCGCGATAGACCGTCCGCAGGGAAGTCTCGAGCTCCTTGGCCAGGGCCGCCCCGGTCACCGGCCGGCGGCTGCGCCGCAGGATCTGGATGATCTGAAACAGACGGTCGGCCCGACGCATCGACTAGGCCAGGATCCGCCCGGCGATGGCCTCGCGCATGGCGCGGTCGACGCCGAGCGCCTGCTCCAGATAGCCGTCGAGGGAGCCGCACTGTTCGCGCATCACGGCGAAGGCCGCCTGCAGATATTCCGGATGGACGCTGAGTGCGGTGCGCACCGCCTCTTCGGTGGGCGCGCGGCCGGCGTGTTCGGTGACGAATTCCATCATGAACGGAATGCGGCGGACGATGCGGGTCTCGTCATTGGTCAGCAGATAGTCGGCGACCAGGTCGTCGTCATGGACGCCGGCCATGTGGTGGGTGAGCGCGCACAGCATGCCGGTGCGGTCCTTACCCGCCACGCAATGCACCAGAACTGGCCCTTCAGAGGCCGAAAGGGCGCGGAAATAGCGCGAAAACAGGTCTAAATGGCGGGCTTCAAACGGGGCTTCCCGGTAGAATCTGACCCCGTCGGCCCGGAAGAAGTCGGCGCTGATGTCGGAGTCCTTGAGCGCCGCCAGCCACGGGTCGCCCGCCTCCCCCAGGTCGTTTTCGATCACATGGGCCATGAAGCCCTCGGGCCGCAGGGAGGGCTCCCGCGCCCGCTCGGCTGGCCGGCGCAGGTCCACCACCACCGAAATTCCCAACGCCCGCAGCCGTTGGAGATCCGATGGCGTGGCGCGGCCGTGATTGGCCGAGCGATAGAGCAGGCCAGAACGCAGGCCGCGGCCGCAGGCGGTGTCATAGCCCCCGAAGTCGCGGAAGTTCTCGATGCCTTCGAAGTCCATGTGTCGTTGCATCGGCAGGCTCTAAACCCGGCGGCCGGTGAAATCCAGGCCCTGGACGAAGGCGCAACGGCGCCACAGGTTGGCGCCCATGACAGAGCCACAGACCACCCGATTCCAGAGCTTCGACGGCGTCGAGATCGCCGTCCATACCGCAGGGGCCGGCCGCCCCGTCGTGCTGCTGCACGGCTTCTTTTCCAGCGGCCAGCAGAACTGGTTCCTGCCGGGCCATGCTGATCGGCTGGTCGGTGCAGGCTTCCAGGTGATCGCCCCGGACCTGCGCGGCCATGGGCAGTCGGGCGCGCCGGTCGCCCCCGAGGCCTGGCCGCAGGACGTGCTGGCCAAGGATCAGGCCGCCCTGATCGCCCATCTGGGGCTCAAGGACTTCGATCTGGTCGGCTATTCGCTGGGCGCGCGGACCTCAGTGCGCGCGGTGATCGGCGGCCTTCGCCCGCGCCGGATGGCGCTGGGCGGCATGGGCGCCTCAGGGGTCATGGCGGCCGGGGCCCGGGCGGCCATGTTCGAGGACTCCATCCGCAACGGGGCGAACGCCAAGGACCCCCGGGCCGGCAAGTTCATTCAGGCCCTGATGGCCGAGATGGGCCTCAATCCGCAGGCCATGCTGGGGGTTCTGGCCGCCTTCCAGGAGACCGCCGCCGAAGAGATCCGCGCGATTCCCACCCCGACCCTGGTGGTCTGCGGCGACGCCGACCGGGACAATGGCTCGCCCCACGAGCTGACTGAACTGTTGCCGCACGGCGAACTGGTCATCGTGCCGGGCGACCACCGGGCCGCGGCGTCCACGCCGGAGCTGGGCGAGGCCGTGGTGAGCTTCCTGACCCGCTAGGTTCAGCGGAACGGCGGCTCGTCGAAGCTGCGCAGTTTGCGCGAATGCAGGCGGGGACCCTCCTCGCGGAGCAGGTCCAGGGTGGCCAGGCCGATCTGCAGATGCTGGCCGATGGCCCGCTCATAGAAGGCGTTGGCCTGGCCGGGCAGCTTGATCTCCCCGTGCAGGGGCTTGTCCGACACGCACAGCAGGGTCCCATAGGGCACCCGGAACCGGTAGCCCTGGGCGGCGATGGTGGCGCTTTCCATGTCGATGGCCACGGCCCGGGACTGGTTGAACCGCAGGGCTGACAGGGAATAGCGCAGCTCCCAGTTCCGGTCGTCAGTGGTCACCACCGTGCCGGTCCGCAGGCGGCGCTTGAGCAGGTCGCCCGCCTCGCCCGTCACCTTCTCGGCCGCCCGGTTCATGGCCACCTGCACCTCGGCGATGGGCGGAATGGGGATTTCCGGTGGCAGGACGTCGTCCAGCACGTGGTCGTCGCGCAGATAGGCGTGGGCCAGGACGTAGTCGCCGATGGTCTGACTGCCGCGAAGGCCGCCGCAATGGCCGATCATCAGCCAGGCCTGGGGTCGCAGAACGGCCAGGTGGTCGGTGATCGTCTTGGCGTTGGACGGACCCACGCCGATATTGATCAGGGTGACGCCCCGGCCGTCCTTGGCCATCAGGTGATAGGCCGGCATCTGGTGACGCCGCCAGGGCGCCTCGGCCACCACCAGCTCTGGATCTTCCGTCTCAGCCGTCACCACCACCCGGCCGGCCGCCGACAGGGCCGTGTAGGGGCCGCCGGCCTTCAGCTGGGCGCAGGCCCAGGCGACGAACTCGTCCACATAGCGGTGATAGTTGGTGAACAGGATGTAGGGCTGCACATGCTCGGCCGGGGCGCCGGTGTAGTGGGCCAGGCGCGCCAGGGAGAAGTCGGTGCGCAGGCCATCGAACAGGGCCAGCGGGCGCGCCTCTTCCAGGGCCGGGGTCCAGAAGCCGTCGGCGATCTCGTCGCCGATATGGGCGAGCTCTGTCGTGGGGAAGTGGCGGGCGATCTCGGCGGCGCCCACATCGGCCTTGGCCAGGTCCACCGTGCCGTCCAGCACATAGGGAAAGGGGATCTCCTGGGCCGAGCGTCCCACCTCGACGTCGACATTGAAGTCGCCCATCAGCAGGGTGAGCTGCTCGACCAGATAGTCGCCGAACAGGTCGGGCCGCGTCACGGTGACGGCGTAGTCCCCGGGCGCCGACAGCCGAGCATAGGCCCGGGCCAGCCGGGGAAAGGCCTCGCCGCGGGGCCAGCTGAGCCGCAGCTCCGGATAGGTGAAGGCGCCCCCGGCCCGCAGGGCGGGGTCGGGGATTTCCCCGTTGTCCAGGAAGCGTTGCAGGGCGCCCCGCAGGGCCTTGACCGAGGCGAGATACTCCTCGTTGAGGCGCGCGACGATGGCGGCGGGATCGTTCGTCTTGGTCATGGTCGATCATAGCGCCGCTTGGCGACGGATTCGAGATGCCAGATCGCACGCCGATCTTGCGCAGATCCCGTCTGCCTCCCCATATCTGGCGCCTGGAACAACTGCTGAACGCAAGATGCGCAACCACCTGAGAACCTTCACCCTCCTGGCCGCCCTGACCGCCCTGTTCATGGGGATCGGCTTCATGATCGGGGGCGCCAGCGGCATGCTGATCGCGCTCGTCTTGGCCGGGGGCATGAACCTGTTCAGCTACTGGAACTCCGACAAGATCGTCCTGAAGATGCACGGGGCCCAGCAGGTCGACGAGACCCATCCGGAGGCCCTGATCCGCAACTACGTGCGCGACGTGTTCGACATGGCCGACGGCGCCGGCATGCCCCGGCCCAAGG